>Ga0213881_10000091_pt1 | contig 73800 bp, 60 predicted proteins | sample BarmaccoBMER_R08_FD_160104 | JGI IMG/M metagenome (GOLD analysis project Ga0213881, IMG submission 160104) | Barbacenia macrantha exposed rock microbial communities from rupestrian grasslands, the National Park of Serra do Cipo, Brazil - ER_R08 ...
CTGGGACGCGGTGTTCGGCTCGCGCTTTGTGAAAGGCGGAGGGGTGATTGATTATCCGTGGCTCAAATTGAAAGTAAATCGCCTGGCGAACTTCTTCATCCGGGTGATTTTCAACATCAGGCTGAACGATACGACGAACGCATTTAAGGCGTATCGCCGGTCAGTCATCGATGGCTGCCGTCCTTTGCTTTCGCCGCATTTCAATTTGACAGTTGAACTCCCGCTAAAAACGATTGTGCGCGACTATAGCTGGACGGTGATCCCGATAACCTGGCGAAATCGCAGAACCGGGCAAGCCAAACTCAAGATCAAGGAGATGGGGAGCAGGTATCTGTTTATCTGTCTCTATGTATGGTTGGAGAAGTATTTCAGCCGGGGCGATTATCGAAGAAGTCAGTGAGAGCCGCTCGCCGCGAGTAGTGTGTCATCGGCCATTCCGCGGAGCGCGGCTTGAATTTGAGGGTCGTGCTGGGCGGCAACCTCGTCGCCCTTATCTACCCCGCGGGCCTGTGTAACGATTTCTTCTTTGAGACGCGCCGCGATCCAGGACCGCTCCTCGCTCCATTCGGCAATGCTGGGCTGAATTCGCCGCGAGGATAAGAACACTTTTAGCTCGTCGAGGATCTCGGGGGTTATCTCAAAACCGGCAGTTAACGGCGAGTGCGCCGAAAGGTACTGAGTGGCGAATTCGGTCATCACGCCGCTCGCGTCCAGAACGGTCTCGAGCTGAGTGCGAATAGCGGACTCGACTTGAATATCTGGCTGAATCCCCCCGCCTCCTGTAACGACGCGGCCCTTATCTGTTTTGTATTCGCGGATTTGTTTGGACAAGCTACTGAACGTCTCCGAGAGAGCGGAGTTCCGAAGAGGCCGCTGAATTGACCGGCCGCTCGGGGTGTAATAGAAGGCGGTCGTAATGGCGAGCCCGGCACCGTTTGAAAGCGGGACAACGCTCTGCACCAAGCCCTTGCCATAACTGGGCAGCCCGACGATTATGGCGCGATCATGATCCTGCAATGCGCCGGAAAGAATCTCTGACGCGCTAGCGGTCTTTTCGTTGATCAATATCGCCAACTTGAATTTATATGGAACCGCGCCTTTCGGCACGTCGGCCGTATCTCCCTCGCCGGTTCTTCCTTTCGCGCTGAGTATTCTTTGACCAGGTTGCAGGAACATGGTTGCGGCTTCAATCGCGGCTTTCACGATTCCACCCGGATTGTTTCGAAGATCGAGCACCAGACCGTGAAGCGAGTTTCCTCCCAATTTATCGATGGCGTCTCGCAACTGCTTGGCCGTTTGAAGATCCCAACTCGTCAGCCGAATGTAGCCGGTGCCGGGCGCGAGCATGAAGGCCCGATCGACACTAGGCGAGTCTACTAACTCTGGCGTGAGAGTAAATGCGAGGAGTTTCGGTGATCCCTGCCGCCGTATGTGAACTGTTACCCTCTGCTGCCGCGCTTCCGTGAGCAACTCGACAATTTGCTGAGGTTCGAGAGAGGCGATCGAGATGTTATTAATTGCAACTAACTCATCGCCCGGTTGAATGCCAGCTTTATTAGATGGAGTGCCAGGCAGAGTCTGGAGGAAGATGACTTGGCCGGGAAGAACCGATACGACACTGCCGAATCCTTTCTGTTCCGATTCTTCCATCTGCTGCAACTGCCGGAATTGAGCAGGATCGAAGAACTGCGTATGAGGATCGAGCTCGCGGAGCATGGAAGGGATTGCACCTTCGTAGATCAGCTTGTCGAGCGGCTGCTCATCTGGGGCTTCGGCCTGTACGGTAGAAAGAACCTCAACGAATTGCTTCAAAGATGGAGCAATCTGCTCGGCGGGATCATTGGGTTTGGCGATAGACTCCGGGCTTTGTGCACCTAAGACCGAGGCCAGTCCAAACAGCAACAAGAATGTTTGTGGGAAAGACTTAGGCACCTACGTCTGCATCACCTCTGCGCGTGAATAGCGAGTTTGACGGCGTGCGTCGGCACGCTCGAAAGCTAAGCTGATCAGTCTATCTAGTAATTCGGGATACGGAATGCCTGAGTATTCCCACATTTTCGGGTACATGCTGATCGAGGTAAAGCCAGGAATCGTATTGATTTCGTTGATAAATAACTGGCTAGTTTTCGCATCCATCAGAAAATCAACCCTGGCCATTCCTTCGCATTCAACTACTTCGAAACAGGCGATTGCAAGGCGCTGTAAGTTACTGGTCTGGTCCGGAGTTAGCTTAGCCGGAAGGTCAATTACAGCTTCATCGAGGAGATATTTGTCTTCGTACGTGTAGAACTCCTTGGAGGGAATGATTTCGCAGGGTGTGGATGCGGTTGGCAGATCACCGCCGAGAACAGCGCACTCAAACTCCCTGCCTTCGATGCCACGCTCGACGATGATTTTGCGATCGTATTGTGCGGCGATTTCGAGCCCCTCGCGCAGCTCCTGCCTGTTTTTCGCTTTTGTGATTCCGACCGACGATCCCAGGTTTACCGGCTTGATGAAGACTGGAAAGTCGAATGGCAAATCGATCGTTGCAGGATCGAAATGACCTCTGATTAGGACGAGATATTCACACACCGGGAGTCCCGCCTCTTTGCACAAGCGCTTGGTCATGCCCTTGTCCATTGAAGCGGCCGAAGCGAGCACGCCTGCCCCGACGTAGGGGAGCTCCGCTAATTCCAGCAGACCCTGTACGGTTCCGTCTTCTCCAAAAGTGCCGTGCAGCATCGGAATTACGACATCGATGCCGGGATTGGAGGCGGGTTCAGGAAGAATGGGCTGAGGATCCCATTTCCCGTCCTTGCGAATGAAATATTCAATTAATTCGTATTTAGACCGGTCGAGCGCGCGTTTGATCGATTCCGCCGAACGAAGCGAAATCTCGTGTTCGCCCGAGCGGCCACCGTCAACGAGAGCCACCCGGATCTTATCCAATTTCCTGCTCAACTCTTATTGTCTCTCGATGCGGAGCCAGCCTGAGACAAAACAGCCACCCAATTGCCGGAGCAACGGGTGGCTGTGCTGTTGTTGAAAATGTGCGGTAACTACTTGCGAGAAGAGAGCCGGTCCAGAGTGTGAACGAAGTCTCTTGCGGCGGCAGGTACTTTAATGTTGCTGTTCAGGATTTCTTTGTTACTCAGGTCTTGGCCATACAACTCTTTGTTCGAGTCGTGATCTTCGGTAACGGCTGCACCGCCGAGATCGAGGCCGCCAAAAATACCACGTGATCGAGAGTAAGTCAGTATTTCCGCGTGCATGGCTGCGTCTGTCATGGCGGAAGAATCACGGCCAATCGGTCCAGCGGCTGCGGACGCTTCGCCGCCAAGCTGGAACTTGTCACTTAGAAGATGCTGCATGCCGGTTGGATTCATAACCAGCATGATTACGTCAGTTTCGGCTCCGCCGACCAGAAGCCCGAACTTGCCGCCCGAAATCCGGATTGAACCGGGCGCGCTCCAACCTACTCCGCTTTCTTTACGGCAGGTGAAAAAGCCTTTTCCGTATTCTCCACCGACGATAAACCCGCCCTTTTTCAGATTTGGAATGACCACCACGCAAGATGCCTTATTTAGTAGGTCTTGCGGAATCCCCTTGTCGGACGCGTTCATGATCTCGTTCAAGTCAGTTGTGGCAGCTTGCAATCGCGCGGCTGCTGTTTTTTGTGCAAATGCCGGCACTGCGATCAGTGCCGCCAGAATTGCTCCACAAAAAATTTTCATCATCTCTCCTCCTACTGCCTTCCTTACTGGCGCTATAGTTTGGATCGCTCCACTGGTTAAGACGTGTAATTAGGGCGAGATTGAACACCTGACTTACGTGAATTTCCTTTCAGAGATGCTGTGATTCGTTTCGCCGTTTCTTTGGCTAAACTGACGCAATCGGGAATGCCCACGCCATCGTAGGCGTTTCCGACAAGATAAAGACCGGGAGTGGCGTCTAGCATGCGCGCGATTTCACGACGCCGTTCCGCATGACCAACCACATACTGAGGCATGGATTTTGGCCAGATATGGACGGTGTGAAATAGCGGCTGCACTTCGATTCCCGCCAAGTCACGGAGTTCGGCGCGAACCAGGTTTAGCAAAGTCTCATGGCCGACGCCCGAAAGCTCCTCCGCCGGTGATCCGACGATGAAGGCTCTTGAGACTGCGGTTTCCGCAGGAACCCTGGAAGGAAACTTTGTGCTGACCCAAGTCGCCGCAGCCACGTGACGCCGCTCGGTTTGGGGGACAAGAAAGCCGAAGCCTTCTGGGATTCTTGGCAGGCTGGAGCGCTTGTAGGCTAGCGTGACCAGAACTGCGGAGGAGTACGGAATTTCGGCTAGCTTTGCGGCCAGATTCGGTTCTGCGCGCGCGAGGAGTTCGCTACACGCGTGGGCTGGACATGCCAGGACAACGTGATCTGTGGTGAACGATTGGGCGCCAGCCTGGACGAGCCAGCCATCGGCAGTCCTTCCGACGCGAGTAGCAGGCGCGCAGAGCGTAGTCTGAAAGGTTTCGGCGGCCCTGGCGAGTGAATCGGTCAGGCTTTGCATACCCCGCTCGAAGGAGAGAAACGTGCTGCTCTGGCGTGATTTAGCGCGCTGCTCGCGACGCACTCCGCGGATCAGGCTTCCGTAAGTTTGTTCATATTTCACGAAACGAGGCAGTACGCTTTGGGCGCTCAAATTGGCGGGCGCGCCGCCATAGACGCCAGTGAGCAGCGGCTCGGCCACATAGTCGAGAACCTCTCTTTCGAAGTGGTCCAGAATGAATGCTTCCAGCGAAACGTCTTCGGCCCGGTCGCGTGGCGCGGCGAGCGCTTCTGACACAAAGCCGAGCTTCGTTTTGAAGCTGAAGAGTTCAGAACGTAAAGCAGGCATCAAGCGCGCGGGAACCATCATCACCATCCCTTCGGGCATGGGAACAAGCTTTCCGTGACGGACGATGAATATACGGCGCGCCTTATCGTTAGAGCCGATAATCTGCCTGCCCAAGTCGCCGAGCTCCCGCGCGAGCTCGGTAGCGGCCGGTTTGGTTGCGAGATAGCTATCGGGGCCTGCTTCGAGCCGGCAGCCTTCAACGAGATCGGTTCGAATGAGGCCGCCAAGACGATTCGATTTTTCGACGATTGTGGAACGAATGCCCTGCGTCGCGAGAAAGTAGGCCGTCGAAAGCCCGGAGATTCCGCCGCCTACAATGACTACTTCGGTATCTGACACATTACCGGAAGTTTCTGACGATCTCGACTACGGCCTTCACATTCTCGACAGGGGTTTCGGGAAGGATTCCGTGTCCCAGATTTACGATATGGCCGGGCCGCGTTCCGGTTCGACGTAAGAGTTCCTCAGTTTTGGCGCGAAGTTCGGGTAGGGGAGCAAATAGAGCGATTGGATCGAGGTTGCCTTGGATCGCGGCGCGGTAGCCGATATCCGCCCACACCTGATCAATATTGACGCGCCAATCGACGCCCATTACATCGGCTCCGGCAGTGTGCAGCTCGCGGATAAAACCTGCCGTTCCCGTTGCGAAGTGGATGACGGGAACTCCGGCGGCCCGAATTCGCTCGATGAGCGCTCGCGAGTACTGCTGGACATATCGAATGTAATCTTCGGGACTTAGCGCACCAGCCCAGCTATCGAACACCTGAATTGCGCGCGCTCCTGCGCCGATTTGAATAGCGGCGAACTCTCCCAGGACATCCACAAGCTTTCCCATTAAGCGGCGCCAGAGGATCTCATCGCCAAACATAAGCTTCTTCGTTTTGAGGAAGGTTTTCGAGGGACCACCTTCAACCATGTAGCTCGCGAGAGTGAATGGAGCAGCGACGAATCCGATTATGGGAACCCGTCCGTCCAGCGCACGAGCGGCCAGATGAATCGCTTCGGCAACATACTGGAGCTCGTCCGTCCGGTTTGTGGATAGGACTTCGATGTCGTCCGGTTCGGTGATTGGATTCGCGATCAGCGGACCTTCGCCAGTCACGAATTCGAGTTTCAGGCCCATTGGCTCAACGGGAAGGAGGAGGTCCGCAAAGATGATGGCGGCATCCACGTCCAAGATTTCGACCGGCTGCAGCGTAACGGCTGCGGCCAAATCCGGCTTCTTGCAGATTTCGAGAATGCCGTGCTTCGAGCGGATATCGCGATACGGTTTGAGGTAGCGCCCGGCTTGACGCATAAACCAGACGGGCCGAACGTCGGTTGCGCGCCGCCGGCACGCTTCAAGAAATCTGCCGCTTAGGGGTGCGACGCGCATAGTGCTCCGAGTGTGGCTGGAGATGGAACGGGCCTACCCAGGCGAGCGGTTTTCATCGCGAGGGCGGCCGCGCCGGATTCGCTTGAGAATATGGTCCACCCGGGCGGTCACAGGTGAAAGGACGTCCGCCTCGAAGTGCAGCTCGGGGACGCGATAGAGGTTGAGCCGTTCGGTCAATTGACGCCGGAGGAAATGGCGGGCGCCGTCGAGGGCTTCCAGAGTCTGTTGCTGTTGGCCGGTTTCATCGCCCAGGTGCAAACGGATCTGAGCGTGCTTCATATCCGGTGAGACCAGGACCTCAGTGATCGTCACCTCGCCGATTCTCGGGTCTGAAAGTTCATAAGCGATCATCTCCCCCAACTCTTCGCGGAGGGCTTCTGAAACCCGCTCGGCACGGTGGCTGTCCATTTCGGGCCTCCACTTTGAGTTTACGGGTTGGTGAGGTCGAGTTTTCAGTCAGAGTTGCTCACTGGTTCTGTCGGCCCGCACGCACTGTCTTCCTTGAGAGTGTCGCTACCCTCAGAATTCAGTGGCTGCTTATGCAGCCTGTGTCCAAAACTTCCAGTGAGTGTTAGGTCGGCCCTGCATAAATAGCGAACGGTCTCCCTGGGCGAGCGCCATAACTAGACTGCGGATGCTCACATTCCCGGATGGCTTCTCTCCGACAGCTACATCCGGATGCTCCCAAAGCGTGGTCTGTAGAAACTTCGATAAGTCCCTGCATTTCGCAAAATGGCTCAACAGCACCTGATCGGACATGAAAAGCCTTTCCGCGCCGAGCCGATGGGTCAGGAACCGCATCAGTTCGATTTCCTGCAAACTCCCGGGGCCGTGCGCACGGCCTATGGAAATCCCGGCCTGTCTGTACTCATCCGGGGTTGGCGAGAACGCATCCTTTCGCCATACAGGTTAATCGACCAGTTGCTCCAGTCGGCGAGGCACTCGTTTGTCTCTCTATCAAGGAGCGGCCGCTCCTCCGTCGAGGTTAGAGGCACGCTTTCGCTAATATACCCCCCTTTTTCGATGCACGAACCGTAGGCATACAGATCGTCGACAAACGCGATCTCTCTCGTCGAAAATCCTAGAATCTCGAAGCAAATGAGCCAGTCCTGAGCCTTTCGAAACGCGGTAAGGCGAGCAGCGCCGAACTCCACATATGCATTATTTAGGACGGGGAAGTTGAACTCGAACGCGTGCTTATCGAGATCGGCAAGAATTTGATTTGTGTTCATGCCTGTTCCGGTAGAGCTCAATCACAATCTAAGTGTCGTAGTCGAGATCCGTTCATTTACAGAACCAGTGCGCAGTTTGAGCTGAAGCTACCCTGCGCCTAGAACAGTCAGCTCAAGAAAAGGACGTTCACTCGGCGAGAGCGCCGGAAGCTCCAGATATCACGTGACCACAATGGCCTTCTTGGAAGCCCCAGACTCCCGCCTTCTCTCCCAAGTCCAGCAATTCATAAGCTTTGTATATATCTACTTGAGGTGGAACATCCACAGCGAACAGCCGTGCCGTGCCCCTTTCATATGTGCAGCCGAGCTTCTCAAGCGGCTCCCAATATGGAATCCACTGCTCGTCGCTGATTCCTTCCATAGTGAAGAACCGATATGTCGAATGTCCACCACGGGTGTCAACTCTCTGCAGGAAGAGGTTATCGTTTTTTAAATCTGCCCGCACTATATCCTCGTTACTGACGCCCATTGCATAAAACGGTACATTCCGGATGCGATACAAGTTGTTGCCGAGCGGTTCGGCCCAAAGGGATTCAGTTCTGTACCTATGCCAGTCGGCAGGTTCAAGGTTGACGAAGACTTTCACGAGTGCTTCATCAAAGCCGGTCGACTGATTGGAGTGAGGTGTATTCATCGGTGAAGCTGATCCTATGGGTCGTTTGGGCGCTTTTGGCGATGCAAGTGTTCCTCGTATTCTTCTGTTGTTCGAGCACCTTTGTCAAGGTTGCAGGTTCGGCAAGTATTCTGAGCATTATTCAATGTGTTATTCCCTCCTCTACTCTTCGGGATCGCGTGATCAATGTTTGATTGCTCCGGGCCAGCGGTCCGCGTGGTTGAGTGACTGCAAAAAACACATGTGTCATTGCTTTCAGCACGAGCGGCATCTTTCACTACATTTGGGAATGCTTTCCCAGCACCTGGACCACCAGCCTCGCCCACCTTGGGTCCTATCGTTGCAGTTGAGAAGCTCTCAGCGACAGCTTCGCTGGTCTCCGCGATCTTTGCCGCACCGGCTTCTGCTAGGGGCGCGGCGAGCAGCACCACATTTGCGGCTTTCATGCCTTCGGCTTGGTCCTGGTTGCTAGGCGTAAAAGGATGCGAAACAGCGTCGCCGAACCGAAAACTCGTAAAAGGAGAAATGAGAGCGTCAGCGACGCGATTGGGAAAATTGACTAAGTCGCTTGGAATATTTCCGATCGCCATAAGGCCGCCGAGAATGTAATCACCGCAGCTCGCGGCGCTACCTCCGTCCAAGCACGCCTTGCCTGTTGGATCGACGCTCCTCAGGGGATTATTTCTGACGTAAGTGTAAAGATTCCAACTCTGCGGATTCTCGGCATGCTCATCACTCAGAGGTTCATCTGCGCTTGCAAACCTTCCCAGTGCGCCTGAAAAGTATCTTGCTCCGAAATAATCCAGCCCGGTCTCCGCATCCCGTTCTTTGCCGGTAAACTTCTGGTTCACATTATCCGCAGCGCCCCACGTCGAGCTTCGACCCGGGAGGCTGCCGGGAATTTCTTCCCCAAATGGAAGGTAATCATGGCGAGCGATCACATTCGCATTTTGGTCGGTAACTAACCTTGTGCTGCCTAAATGATCCGAACTTAAATAGCAGGTGTAGCAAGGGTTGGTAGGCGGTCCGGCAGACGAATACTCTGCTGCTAACTTATTTTCCGCATCATAAATGTAAGTCGTGATAGCCCCGCCTTGAATAATTTTCTGAACGCGCCTGCCGTCTCCGTCGTATACATATGTCGCTTGCCCCTGCGTCGTGTTGTCGAGTGCCGTCGTTTGGTGATTCTCGGCATCATAGGTGATCGAGTAACTTCCTACGACCGTCTGGTTGCCGGCAGCATCATAGCTGTTGCCGCTTATGCGGTTGTTGCCCGAATTGTACACGTTATTGTTCGGAGTCATGCCGCTCTCCGGAACGCCAGCGGTGGATGTTACCCACATGTTCCCGTACGTGTCATAGCCAAAGTAACGTGCATAAAGCTGGTTGTTGCTCCCACCCGCCTCATAGACGCCCGTAAGCCGATTGACGCCGTCATAGGTGTAGGTATCGTTAAACACGGTCAACGAACTCAACTGCCCCGGTCCGCCGGCGTAGGTCTGCGCGCTCTGCAGATTGCCGTTGTTATTTCCCGATCCCCAGTCCGGATAGGCGGCAAACACATATCCACTCGGACTGTTGCCCACAGTATCCGCAACCGAACTCAACTGAAGCTGCGAATTATAGCCGAACAGTCGCGCCAGGGTATTTCCATAGACGAAAGATCCGGGATTGCCGTCTGGAAAATAAGATGGACTGCTCACGTAGCTTGTCTGAGTCGTCCCTAGGCTACCGATGTAAAGTGTCCTAAAGCCGGCCATGGTATCTGGCCTGAGGCAGTCAAGGCCGGTTTCTGGGTCGCGGGTTTGGGGAAACTATTCATATGTTGGTGGATCGATGTTCCTCCGAAAAAATTCCACTAAGTCGCTGTCGCCGGTAAGCACTGTCCGGTGCGCGACGCCCTCCATGACAACCCATTCTGCCGCCACTGCGTTTGCTGCATCTCCAAATACTGCCCGCAAAACGCAATTCTTCGCGTCTTGGCAGCTGCCCCCGAAAAAACGGTTCTGGGGATGACTGGCGTGCTGAGAGACTTCGGCATCGTATATACCGCTGCTATCGAGGCTGAAGGTGGAAGCCCCATATCTCACGATGATGCTGCGGACGTAAGTCCGGGGTAGCCCTGTTGCAAGACCGTACGGCTTGCCGGCGATTCGGCAAACCGTCGGCGACTTGTCACAACCTTGCACAGAGATCCCGGAGCCGCGAAAAGGAGCCTCCGCAATTGATACATGTATGCCCGAGGGCAATGTAAGGTTCACGATCTGTTCTTTTGCGCCTCGCAGAGAAAGCGCCGTTAACACAAGTATTATGATTCGCACCAATCAAGCACCATTAATGGGTTGTCATTGCTGGTACCACTTGATTCCTAGGTTCGACAGCAAATGACCCATCCTTGCGACGCGCTGTTATCGTGCCGCGGGAGTTGTCGCAGTGAGCCGACAGTATTACCTGCTGCAATCAGCCGGTTCGCCCTTTCAGATCCATTCCACATTCGTACCTGTCAATGCGCCTCCGAGCAGGCTCGCGGCGTGGGCTTCAACGGCTTGGAGGACTTGCTCGGCGTGGATGCGGTCGTTCGAGACGATCACGGCGGCGATGACTGACGCTTGCCAGGAATCGAGATGATCGATCTCGGCAACCGATACGTTGAAGCGCTCGCGCAGACGATCCTTGAGACCTTTCACAACCTGCCTCTTTTCTTTCAAAGAGTGCGAATGTTCCACGCGAATATCGAGCGTCAGGACGCCGAGGACGGGCATAAAGCTGTCCAGTGCGGGAAGGCCCGCATGCTACATGGATTCTGTTCAGGCGTGCTGCGACGCGGGCACTTCGGGGGCGATGCGCTCCATCGTGAACGCTTCCAGCGTGTCGCCGATCTGGACGCTATTGAAATTCACAAGAGAGATACCGCATTCGAGACCGTTTTTCACTTCGCTCGCATCATTCTTGAAGCGCTTGAGCGAATCGATTCTCGCGGTATGGATGACCTCTCCGCCGCGTACCACGCGAATCTGACTGTCGCGCCGTATGACCCCATCCGCAACATAGCAGCCGGCGACGGTACCGACCTTGCTGATCTTGAATGTCTCACGCACCTCGGCATGCCCTTGCACGGTTTCCTTGTAGACAGGCTCAAGCAGGCCAGTCATGGCGCGCTGCACTTCATCGATCAGCTCATAGATGATGCTGTGCAGGCGGATATCGACTTTCTGCTGCTCGGCGGTTGATTGAGCGCTGCGCTCCGGACGCACGTTAAAGCCGACGATCACGGCATCGGAGGCGGAGGCAAGCAGCACATCGTCTTCCGTGATAGCGCCCACCCCGGCGCGAAGGACACGGACGCGCACTTTCTCGTTCGAGAGCTGCTGCAAGGTATCGGAAAGAACTTCCGCGGTGCCGCCGACGTCAGCCTTGATGATCAGGTTGAGATCTTTGAGCTCGCCTTCTTTGAACTGCTCGTTGAGAGAGGCAAGCGTTGCGACGCGAGCGCCTTTAGCCATTGCGGCTTCACGGGCTTTGGCTTCACGATAGATGACGATCTGTTTCGCTTTGGAAGTATCGGAAACCACTTGGAAGCTGTCGCCGACTTCGGGCAGACTTTCGAGGCCGATGACTTCGACCGGCATAGACGGCTCGGCTTCTTTGGCGGGATTACCGCGGTCGTCGAACATCGCGCGAACTTTGCTGAAGAGCGCGCCGCAGATGAAATGATCGCCTACGCGGAGAGTGCCATTGCGAACCAGCATGGTTGCGACGGGACCGCGCCCGCGATCGAGCTGCGCTTCGAGAACAGTGCCGAGAGCGGGACGGTTAGGGTTGGCTTTGAGATCGAGAAGATCGGAGACAAGCAGAATCATTTCGAGCAGTAGATCGAGATTCTGGCCGGTTTTTGCTGAGACCGGAACTGTGACGGTTTCGCCGCCCCAGTCTTCAGCCAAGAGGCCGCGATCGGCAAGCTGTTGTTTGACGCGCTCGGGCTGCGCGCTGGGCTTATCGATTTTATTGATGGCGACGACGATCGGCACGGCTGCTGCTTTCGCGTGATCGATTGCTTCCAGGGTTTGCGGCATGACGCCGTCGTCGGCAGATACGACCAAAACGACTACGTCGGTGACTTTTGCTCCGCGGGCGCGCATACGCGTGAACGCCTGGTGGCCGGGCGTATCGATGAAGACGATCTTGCGTCCATTTTTCTCGACGTGGTAGGCGCCGATATGCTGAGTGATACCACCGGCCTCGCGCCCGGCAACGTTGGTCTGGCGAATGGCATCTAGCAGAGACGTCTTGCCGTGATCGACGTGGCCCATCACGGTGACCACGGGAGCGCGCCGCACGAGATCTCTGGTTTCTTCGGCAAGCTCGATGTCTTGCGTGCTCTCCTGCTCGTAACTGACCTGGTTCGTGGATGCGCCAAATTCGCGGGCGAGCTCTTCGGCAAGCTTTACGTCGAGAGTCTGATTGATGGTGGCGAAAATTTTCTTTTCGACGAGCTTCTTGACGACGAGGTTTGCTTTGACGCCCAGCTTTTCAGAAAGCTCCTTTACGGTGACGCCCTCAGCAACGGTGATTTCGCGATCGATCGGAGGCGGAGCAAGAACCGCAGCAGGCTTCGAGACACGCTGGCGGAGATTTCCTTCTTCGAGATCTTCACGTTTGCGAATCGCTTGACGCAAGCCGGGCTTGGCCTGGTGACGCCGCTGCTCGGTCGGAAGAGGCGTTGAAGGTTCGGCTCGCAGCGGAGTGGTGGGGTGGGGAGGCCGCAAGCCGGGACGACGCTGCCCGGGCTGTATAGGGCCGGTTGGGATTCCAGGCCCGCGCATCACAGGCTGGCCGGGACGAACGGGTCCGCGATATATAGGTTGACCGGGAGCAGGGGCTGGGCGGCCCGGAGCAGAAGGGGCCGGGCGAGTCTGCTGGAGACGTTTTACAAGATCAGGACGCGGCGGAACAACGGGACGTACGGCGGGCTGGCCAGCCAAAGCGGGACGCGATCCTTGCGGGCGAGGAGCAATGGGAGCACCGGGAGTGAGTCCGGACGATGGACGCGATGGCGTTGGACGAGGCATCGGCGTGCCGGGGATGGCTGACGCGGAGGGGGCGGACGGCGCGGGACCGGGAGCGACTAGATGGGTCGGCACTGGCGGTGCTTTTGGCTGAGGCGGAGCGGGTGCTGCGGGAGGCGCGGCAGAAAGTTCGGGCGCGCCGGCCGGGCGAACCGGGACTTGCGGAGGGGCGGTTCGCGGACGAGTTTCTGGCGGGAGTGGAGCTCGCGGACCTGCGGGAACGGAGCCGCTCAGCGAAGTACCACCTGACGGCGCGGGGCGAGCAGGTATGGAAATGCTTCGGTTGACAGGACCGGATCCGGCACCATGAGTGGATGGCGGCGCAAGTGGCGGATGAACTGCACCGCGGGAGCCGCCCAGCGGAGGCCGGAGAGGATGAAAGGTTGGACGCTCCGGTTCGGCATGCGGGATTGATTCGATAGCGGGGGCGTTCGAGACCGCTCCAGGAGCGGGTGTGGTTTGTGGCGCGTCCGGTTCAATGGGTGCCGCGGCGGTTTCTCGGAGAGGCGGACGCAGCGGCGCTTGAAAAGGCCGAGCGGAAGGCGCGGCTGGGGTAATCGAAGGCGCAGGCGGCGGTAGATCCTCGGCCGGCGGCTCAGCCTCTGCTATCGCGGTTTGCGGGCCGGAGCTCTCCTGATGAGCACGAGAGCTTTCGCGTGTTTCCTCGCGGTCTTTTCTGTGGCCATTCGAGCTTTCAGGAGTTTGCGTTCGGCCGTCTTCAGAATCCGTCAGGCGAGCGCGCAATTGAATTGCGACTTCCTCGTCAATCGAGCTCGAATGGGTCTTTTTTTCCTGTACGCCGAATTCGGGTAGCAGATCGAGGATGACTCCGGGTTTCACCTCGAGCTCCCGCGCCAGCTCGTTAATTCGAACCTTCTTCATAGAAGAGCTAAGTAAGTAATTCCTTCAGACGCAACTGCAGTTTTGTAGCTGGCTAGCCGGATCTCCTCATCGTATCAGATTGATCTGCTTCTGATTGCTCTACTTCGAGCTGATGAGATTCGAAGACCTCTTCCGATTCCACCAGGTCGCGCAAAGTGGAAGGGGCTCCCGAGAGGCCCTCGACGTTTCCTAAATCCAGAACTTCACCTTCTTCACTCTCCTCGATGGGGGCCGCTTCATGCCTCGCGAGATCGTGCTCGAGCACTCCGGTTTCGATGGTTCCAAAATGCGCGGGCTCACGACCGGGCAACGGGAGATCGCCTTCCGCTTCGCCGGTTTGTGGCTCGGCAGTGGTGGCGTCGATAGCGGCCTCGATACTCTCAGCATCGGCGGGAGCGTGCTCGTCTTCGGCGGTGTCGTACTGACCGTAGAAGGACACGACTGCGGCCTGAATTTGGCTAACGATGTCTTCGTCGATATCCGGAATGGATTCGAGCTCCTCGGGCGTCATGGCACCCAGGCGCTCGACAGTTCCGATGTCAGCGGCGACCAGTTTTTCCACGATGCTTTCATCGAGGCCGTGATCAATCAAAACTGAGACGGGCGCGCCAGAGATGACCATATCTGCCATTCGCAAGTCCAATTCGCGCCGTTTTTCCTCTTCGCTCTTGATATCGATTTTCCAACCGATCAGCTTCGCGGCCAAGCGCACATTTTGCCCACGCTTGCCGATGGCAAGCGATAGCTGTAGATCGTCAACTACAACCTCCATATGCTTTTCCGCCGGATCGACGATGGTGACGCGCGAGATTTTGGCGGGACTGAGGGCCTTCGTTACGTACTGGACCGGGTCGTCTGAGTATTCGATGATGTCGATTTTTTCGCCGCGCAGCTCACGGATGATGGATTGCACGCGCATGCCTTTCATGCCGACGCAGGCGCCGACGCTATCAACATCGCGGTCGCGGCTGAAGACGGCAATCTTGGTCCGTTCGCCGGCTTCACGAGCGCAGGCCTTGATCGACACCGTGCCGTCGTAAATTTCGGGAACCTCCTGCTCGAAGAGGCGCATGACGAGCTCAGGCGCGGCACGAGAGACAACAACACCCGAATTTTTTCCTCCGCGCTCGACGCCTTTGATTACGCAGCGCACACGGTCTCCGACGCTGAAAGCCTCGACACGCGACTGCTCTTTTTTCGGAAGGCGCGCCTCCGTCTTGCCCATATCGACGATGTAATCCTGAAGCTCAAGCCGCTTAATAGTACAGTTGACGAGCTCGCCTTGACGACCTTGATATTCCGAGAAGACGCTGTCGCGCTCGGCTTCGCGCACCTTTTGCAGGATGACTTGCTTGGCCGTTTGGGCGGAAATGCGTCCCAGAGTGTCGGTGGGCTTTGGGAAACGGATTTCGGACCCGATTTCCGCGTTTTCGTTGATGCCCTGCGCCGCGGGCAGAGCGATTTGGGTGATGGGATCTTCGACCGTGTCTACTACGTGCTTGACGGTATAGATCTGAATATTGCCGTTCTCGTCCAAATCGGCGACGAGTTCCTCCTGGGAGCGAAAATGCTTGCGAGCCGCGGCGAGCATGGCATCTTTCACCGCGTCGACGACGATTTGCGGATCGATACCCTTTTCTTTGCTCAGCATCTCAATCGATTGATAGATCGAACCCACGTGAATACCTCTAAACTCAAATTCGTTGATGTTTGGCTAACGCTGCGTGACTACCACTCGAACTTCAGGCGCGCTTTTTGCACCTGCCCGAGCGGGATGCGCACGATGTGTTCCGGTCCAGTTTCTAACTCAAGGACGCCGCCGGCGAGCCTCGCCAGCTTACCTTCAAAGCGCGTTTGGCCGTCGATGGGCTCCTGCAGGGCGACCCGGATCTTCTGTCCAAGCACGCGCTCGAAATCGCGAGGCTTGGTCAAATTCCGCTCAACTCCGGGCGAGCTTACTTCGAGCGTATAGCTGTCACCGGGCACGGCGTCCTTTTCGTCCAACAATTTACCGAGCCGCCTGGAAATCAGCTCACAATCGGCGTGCGTGACACCGCCAGGTTTATCGATATACACCCGCAGCAGACGACTTTTCCCGGCCCCGCGCAACTGGATCTCAGCGATTTCGATACCGGTACCGGCCGCGGCGTGTTCGCCGAGCTCGGTGATGGTTTGCAACACTCCGGTTTCTTGTACGGCGGGCATTTTGCCTTTCAGCTACGAAATCCGAGCGTTTTTGCCCGGGCAATAAAAAAGTGGGCTCATCGCCCACTTTGTCGATCGGCCTTACACCTCTATTAAACCATTTTGGGAGCGGTTGCCGCAATGGGAGAACGGGTTCGGCCCCGGGCACGAGCCTTTTTTGCGAAACGAACCCAATTGTTAAGAGCTGAGGGGGCTTTTTGCGAAACGAACTGTCTGGCGTGAGCCGGGGAAGCCCGCAAAATTACGGAACGAAGCCAAAGGACACTCAGAACAGGCTGAGACCGGCTCTGGATCGATCCGTTGTTTTCGGTTTTCGGCTAACCGGTCGGGATAAACGCCCAGTCGGGCGGTTCGATGTCCTTCAGCCGGAGATAGACCACTGCTTGACCGCGATGATGTGCTGTGTGCATGTAAGCGCGTAGAAGTATATCGGTTCCGGTGTGAGGAGGCACATGCGGCACTCCCAGATCCTGGCGCAAAAGATCTCTTTCATCCAAACCTCCAACTACGTCTGTCACGTGCTGGAAGGAGTCGGATAGATATTCTTCCACTTCCGTCTTCTCTTGGATGTTTGGTCTGTCAGGGATTGGGGAAGCCGTCCACACGGTCATGTACAGGCGATTGCCCCAAGCTAAATGAACGAGCTGTTCGGCAAAACTGCACTCCTTTGGAGCAGGTTTGAAGCCGTAGTGCTCAGAGGGCATAGCGCCGGCAATCGCGATCGTGTAATCCTGCGTCACGCGCCAATGCTTCAAAAAGCTATTGCGCCAGCCCAGAATGAAATTTGTCGTTAGGTCTGCCATTTTGCCTCCTGACCAAATTGAGAATCAAAGTTTGCGCATGGAGTTCAGGTGAGTTTCAAAGCGAGGCGAGCCAGCGCCGGATGAGAGTCTTGCTGGCTTCGTCCAGCTCCTCATCGAACAGCCGCACTTGACGGCTATGCACTTCGAGAGATTTCTCCGGGACGGCTTCGGACTTGTCATCTCGCCAGGCGTGCAGGCGGATTACGGGATCGTGTTCTTCATCTACGACACGGATGATCCAGTTCTTCCTGGCTGCGCTTTCGTGTTGGACGAACCTCTCGATCGCTTCGCGCTTTGGAGTGTGGGCTGCCATGTGAACAATCGTATCCGCTGCGATTTTAAGCGGCGTAGCGATGTCAATTCGCGATTGCAAAACTCACGATTTCTCTTGTACAATTCTCGACTACCGTGCAGCTTTGGTTTGCTCGTGACGGACGGGTTCCGATTCGGGAGCAACTCGCTACTCAGTTGATGCTGGCAATCGCAAGCGGCGAGTTGGCGCCTGGCAAGCGGTTGCCCAGCACCCGCGCGCTTGCCAAGCGTTACCGGCTCAACGCGAATACGGTTAGCGCCGCATACCGGCAGCTTGAGCGTCTGGGCTGGGTGCAATCGGTTCGCGGGAGCGGGGTTTATGTCCGGCGGGAACAAACCCACTCCGATGAGGCTCAGCTCGAATTGATGGACCGGCTGGTATTACCGTTTCTTCGGATGGCGCGATCTGCCGGGCTTTCGGCGAGCGCGGTGCGCCAGCGGATCGATCACTGGCTGGGTATGCCGTCCAAGCGTTTTGTAGTTGTTCATCCGGATGAGGCTTTGCGGAAGATACTCTGCGAAGAGTTGCGGCACGCGTTGACTTGGACAGTTGAAGATTGCGAGCCTGATGCGGCAGCGGTTGCGCAGTACAGGGGCGACTCGGTCTTCTTAACTCTGCCGAGTAAATATTCTGAGGTGAGATTGTTGGCGCCGGACACGTCGGAGGTGGTCGCGTTACAAGTGCGGCAGGTTGATCGGGAGCTGAGCCAGTATCTGCCGGTCCGGCCAGAGGTGCTGACGGTGGTAGCGTCGAGTTGGCCGGAGTTTATCGAGATTGCTCGCACGATGTTGACGGCAGCGGGATGGGATCCGGAGGCTATAGTGTTTCGCGACGCGAAGGCGAAAGCTTGGAGACGTGGCTTGGGAACGAAATCGGCGGTAGTGTGCGACGTGCTCACGTCGGCAGACGTTCCAGAGGGTGTGCACAAGATCGTTTTCCCGCTGATTTCGGATGAGTCCATAGCGGCATTGAAGACGTACGAGCGGTTTTTCCGCGAGTAGGACACTTTCGAAAGTGTCATTCGGACGGCGACGCGATGGCGAATCCCGCCTTACGATTCCTGCATGGGTTATTCAAAGTGGGCTGGTTCGTTGTCGTCACGGGCCGGACATGTCCGGCCCCTACGTCATTTGGTGGTGATGGTGGGCTTGTGCTGCGTGACCATTGCCTTGCAGGGGCAGACAGATGATTGGCAGGCTGTTGAGAAGCTTGCTCCCGGAACCTCGATCAGCATTGTGAAGCGGGTCAGGCAGGGCTGTGAGCTAGTGAAAGTCACGGACGCGCAGCTTGCTTGCGATCGTCACATCGGGCAAGATGAGCGTGCGCTCGTTTTCGCCCGCGATGAGGTGCGTGAAGTTCGATTGGAAGAACCCGAGGACAACCGGGTGATCGCGGGCGCCATTATTGGGGCTGCCGCCGGTGGGTTGATTGGCTTCGCGGGCGGAAGTCAAGCTCGTGATCCGGAAGCACGCGGTTACGCGCGTGTCTATGGAATCCCTTTGGGAGCGGTAATTGGCGGGCTGATCGGCCACAGCATTCACCGGCACGGGGCAGTTGTGTACCGGCGGAGGTGAGGCTGAGTTTCGCTCTTGGGTTTACGTTTATCAACAGTGCCGGTTGACTCTCAGTTCAGTCGGTAAAAGTAAAAAGCCCGCTAAGCGGATGCCTAGCGGGCTGGTTAGAGCCGGACATGTCCGGCCCCTACGGTAAGGCTATGGATTAGTAATCCATGTCAGGGCCGTGGCCGCCGGGGCCGCCGGGCATGGGGGTCGACTTCTTTTCAGGGATCTCGCAAACCATTGCTTCGGTCGTCAGCATGAGAGCGCTGATGGAAGAGGCGTGCTGCAGGGCCGAGCGGGTGACCTTGGTCGGATCGATGACGCCTGACTTGACCAGGTCTTCGAACTGACCGGTCTGGGCGTTGAAGCCGAAGTTCGAATCGTTGTTGCCGCGAACTTTCTCGAGCACGATTGCGCCTTCGTAACCGGAGTTATTCGCGATCTGGCGGAGAGGCTCTTCGGTCGCGCGACGGACGATATCGACACCGATCTGCTCGTCGCCCTCGGCTTTGAAATTCTGAAGAGTCTGGCCAGCACGCAGCAGCGCAACCCCACCGCCGGGGACGATACCCTCTTCAACGGCCGCACGAGTTGCATGCAACGCGTCTTCGACACGGGCCTTCTTCTCTTTCATTTCGGTCTCGGTCGCAGCGCCGACTTTGATTACGGCTACGCCGCCAGCGAGCTTGGCCAAGCGCTCTTGGAGCTTCTCGCGATCATAGTCAGAGGTGGTCTCATCGATTTGAGCTCGGAGCTGCTTAATACGGCCTTCGATGTTCTTTTGAGTACCGGCGCCATCAATGATGGTCGTGTTGTCCTTGTCGACGGTGATGCGCTTTGCGCGGCCGAGATCTTCGAGGCGCACACCTTCCAACTTGATACCGGTCTCTTCCATAAGAGCCTTACCGCCGGCGAGGATGGCGATGTCTTCGAGCATTGCCTTGCGGCGATCGCCGAAACCGGGAGCCTTGACGGCGCAGGCGTTGAGCGTGCCGCGGAGCTTGTTGACGACGAGGGTGGCGAGAGCTTCGCCTTCCACCTCTTCAGCAATCACGAGGAGCGGCTTGCCGGAACGAGCAATCTGCTCGAGCAGGGGAAGGAGATCCTTCATGTTGCTGATCTTCTTCTCATGGATCAGGATGTAGGGATCTTCGAGGACGCACTCCATGCGATCGGGGTCGCTGATGAAGTACGGCGAGAGATAACCGCGATCGAACTGCATTCCGTCGACGGTTTGCAGCTCGGTCACCATGGTCTTCGACTCTTCGACAGTGATGACACCGTCCTTGCCGACCTTCTGCATTGCTTCGGCGATGATGTTGCCGATGGTGGAATCGCCGTTAGCAGAGATGGTGCCAACCTGGGCGATTGCATCACCCTGGGCAGGAACGCTCTTTGAAAACTTCTTGACTTCTTCGACGACACGATCGACGGCCTTTTCGATGCCGCGCTTGAGGGCCATCGGGTTCGCACCCGCGGCGACGCTCTTCACGCCTTCACGGAAAATTGCCTGAGCGAGAATCGTCGCAGTCGTGGTGCCGTCACCAGCGATGTCGGAGGTCTTCGAAGCAACCTCGCGCACCATCTGGGCGCCCATGTTTTCGAGCGGATCTTTCAGCTCGATTTCCTTTGCGACGGTTACACCGTCCTTCGTGATGGTGGGACCGCCGAACTTCTTTTCGAGGACCACATTGCGGCCTTTGGGGCCGAGCGTGACTTTCACGGCATCGGCCAATTGATTCACGCCGCGCAGAATTGCCTGGCGGGAATTTTCACCGTACAGAACTTGTTTTGCTGCCATTTTTTCCTTCTAAGCCTCCTTATGCCATTGCGGGAACAGCAACGTTCTCGAACACGCCGAGGACTTCGTCTTCGCGCATGATCAAGTACTCATTGCCGTCGATTTTGATTTCGTTGCCGGAATATTTTCCGAACAGAATCTGGTCGCCCACCTTCACGTCCAGCGCTTGCACGTTACCTTTCTCGTCGCGCTTGCCCTTGCCGACGGCGACTACTTCGCCCCGCTGCGGTTTTTCCTTCGCCGAATCGGGGATGTAGAGACCACCTTGCATGCTCTCGCCTTCTTCGATCCGTTTGACCACAATCCGATCATGGAGCGGTCGAATGTCCATACTTATAACCTCCAGAGTTAAACGAACGTCTGTAAATTGATTGATTTGGGCTGGTCTTTTTCATATCCAGACTGCCCATCAGTAGTTTTAGCACACTCCGACCACGAGTGACAACTACTTATTAAAAGTTATTTGTTTTCAATGGTTTGCTCGGATGGCGATTCTATATATACAATGACCGACTCAGATTTTCTTCGTATCTGGATACGAAAGGTACAGATGGCGGGTGCTGTTATTCTGAAAACTGGATTGACCCTCTAAATAATGCGGCGAATTTCTGTTTTGCTTGCTTTTGCCGCGATTCTCCTTTCGGCGCTGGTGGCTTACACGTATCGGCTGCGTGTCGAGAAAGAAAAGAAGCGGCCACCCATACCCGCGCCGGCGATTGATACGAAGCTGGAGGCGCTGGCGAAATCCGGATGGCACTGGCAGAAGGACGATCCGCAAACCAATAAGCCGATTGTCAGGGCAGAAGCCAGGTCTTTTGAGGCAGCGCATCAGCCATCGAGCTTTGAATTGAAGGACGTAGGCCTGCGGCTCTACGCGAAAGACGCGTCCTCGTATACGTACGTTCGGAGCCGGGAGGCTTTGTTCGATGAAGGCTCGGGGGTCTTGAAATCGGACGGACCGGTTTCGATCATCATGAATGTTCCCGCAGATAAAAACGCGGAAAAGAAGAGCGATGTGGAGAATCTGGTTCAGATTGACACCTCTGGCATAACGTATGAGACCAAGACGGGACGGGCGCGAACAGACCGCCCGGCTTCATTTCACTTTGCTGAAGGCGACGGGCAGGCAGTGGGCGCGGATTACGACCCGAACACGCGCGAGCTGCACCTGAAAGCGCAAATAGCGCTGGACTGGATCGGCAAGGGGCCGCTCGAAAACAAGATGCACATCGAAACCGGGGACCTTATATATAAGGAACGGGAACAGAAGATTTATCTGTCGCCTTGGGCGAAGCTGGTCCGGCAGAACACGACGATTCAGGGCGGGAACTCGGTCGTGACATTGGTCGACGGCGTGCTGCACCAGATCGACTCCGATCATCCGTTCGGGACCGATGTACGGGATGACCGGCAGACGAGCTACTCCGCCGAAACGATGACGGCGTTATTCGATGACAACGGCGTGATGGTGAACATTCTGGCGCAAAGACATGCGCAAATCGTTTCCAAAGAGCTGAGCTCGCGGACAACTATCACGAGCGATCGCGCCGATCTGCGGTTCACGGTTGATTCGAAAAAGCAGCCAAACGGACAAGTGCAGAACGACAGCGATCTTCATCTCGTGCTTGCCGATGGGCACGCGAATGCGGAGTCAGTTCCGCTGCCGCAGCCTGGAGTGCAGCTTCCCGAGACGCGAATTTTGCGCAGCGAGCACATTGAATTGGAGATGAAGCCGGGCGGGAAAGAAGTTCAGGAGATTCGCGCGCCCTCGCAGGCGCAATTGGAGTTCAAGCCGAATCGCGCGGAGCAATCGCATCGGACGCTCGATGCTTCGCGGCTGCGGATTGTTTACGGCGCGAGCAGTTATGTGGACAGCTTTCTGGCGTGGAATGTCGCAACGCATACGGATAAGCCAGCGACGGCGGCTCCGGTGAAGGCGGCCCCTGTGAAGGATACTCCGGGGGCGGATGATAGGCGCGAACCAGAGCACCCGCCTGCGCTGACGTGGAGCGATCAGATGATTGCGAAGTTCACGCCGAATAGCAATCAGATTGCGACCATTGAGCAGACGGGCAATTTCCGGTATGAGGAGGGTGTTCGCCGGGCGCAGGCGAAGAAGGCGTTCCTGGAACAGACGATCAACCGGATCACGCTTTCCGATGCTGCGCGTGTCTCGGACGATACAGGAGCGACGCTTGCAGACAACATCGTCATGAATCAGGTAAACGGCGATATGGACGCGAGCGGGCACGTGGTTTCTTCGCATGAGCCGGATAAGAACGCGAAACAGGGCACGTCGATGCTGGACGACACACAGGCGATGCAAGCCACAGCGGATAAGATGATCACGCGCGAGAACAACACGAAAGTGCATTATGAGGGTCACGCGGTGATGTGGCAGGGGGCGAATCGCGTTTCGGCGAACGTGATTGATGTCGATCGCGACGAACAGACGCTGCACGCGGTAGGGAGCGTGGTGAGCGAACTCGTGGATAACCGGTCGGACGATAAAGGGCAGGATCCGAGCGCTCAGGCCGATCCAGCGCAAACACCGAAGAAGGCTGATACGTCGCCTGTGTTTACGATCGTGCGGGCGCCGGAAATGTTTTATCGGGACGATCAGAAGATTGCTGTTTACACAGGCGGCGTTCAATTGCAGCGAGAGAAGATGACGGTTAAGGCGAAGGAGCTTCGCGCATTTCTGACGCCGAAGAGCGAAAAGAAGAGCAACGAATCTTCGCTCAACCACGCATTTGCGGAGGGCGGTGTAGTGATTGTAGAGGTGAGACCCGATCGGACGCGCACGGGGACGTCTCAGCATTGCGAGTACTACACCAGGGAAAATAAAGTCGTTTTGAATGGCGGGCTCGTGCAGATGGTGGACAGCTACAAGGGCGTTACGAAAGGTCGCCAACTTACCTATTACGACGACGATGACCGGCTAGTTGTGGAAGGCGAGAAGAAGCAGCTCGCCTACACGCAGATGAAGAAAAAGTAGCGGTCGAGAGATGCCGCGTGACAGCGGGCGAGGCGTGGTTCGCCCCTACATGTATGCATTGGGAGCAGCCGCGGTTCTTTCGGCGCTGTTTCTAGTCAAGAACGTCGACTTGCGGGTTTACTGGTACGGGGTGAATGGGTTCTTTTCGGGAACCCGGCCGGCTTATGGACCAAACAGCGGCCTCGGCTTTCCGATGGAGTATCGCTACCCGCCCGTAACGTACCTGATTCTGTTTCCTCTCAGCAAAATGTCGTTGCGCGTGGCTGGGATTTTGTGGACGCTCGGGGCGTGGGCGGCGAGCGCGGGCGCCGTGTGGCTTGGACTTCGCGTTCGGGGGCTGCGATTTGATGGAGCGTCGATAGTTGCCTGCTCGGCATTTATGGCTGCGTACGTAGTGCTCGCGATTCGATATGCGAATGTGCAGCCATTCGTGATCGCGGCGATCTTTGCAGCGCTGATTTTGTCAGAAACGCAACCGATTGCGGCGGGGATACTGCTGGCGCTTGGAATCACGTTTAAGATCTGGCCGATTTTGTTTCTGCCGTTGTTATTTTGGCGAGCAAGAAGGCGAGCGGCGATTTTCACGGTGATCTCGCTCGTGGTGTTGTGGATGTTTCCCCTCGCGATTTTTGGCGCGGCGCGTTACGGATGGCTTCTTAAGGAGTGGTACGCAGCGGTCGGGCGGGTGGGCGCGACGTATTCGGAGTTTTATTACTTCCCGGGACAATCGTTGCGGGGAGTTTTGCTGCGTTATTTGACGCCGGTTGTGCCGCCGCTGAACAGTTTTCCGGCGATTCATGTCTTTTCGTTTTCGCCAGAGAGCGCGGTGGTGACTTGGGGAATCGTTAGTCTGGTTGTTTATTGCTTTTTTGTCGTACTGATGCTGCGATCGGACGCGCGGAGATTATGGGCGTGGGACGGGATGGCGTTTGTTCTCTATTCGCTGCTAGAGCCGTACGGGGTGAAGAGCGGCCTGATTTCGCTCGGGCCCGCGGCTCTGACGGCCGGTTGTCTTTTCACGATCGGGCGAAGAAAGGACAGGCGCGCGAACGGGCTGTTTCTTGGCGCTTGTATGCTTTCGGTTTTAGGAGCAATCATTCAATACAAGCCGTGGCAGCGATTTCTGTTAGCGGCCGGATTAGATTTTTGGACGGAAATTCTGCTTTTGAGCGCGTTTGTTGTATGGATTCTTTACACGCGCGTGCCGGAGAGTTTGACGAGCTCGCGTTTGGGAGCTGATGGCGCGGATGCGACGAGCTCGGGGGGCTCAAGTACCTCTTCGGCGACAGGAGTTAGCGCTTCATCCATGTAGTAGCGCGCGTTAGAATCGCGTTTCAGGCGCATGCGCAGCCAGCCATAGCGCAGAATCAGCGCGCCTAACTTGACGTGCTTCGAAATCAGATTCGCGAGATAACGCGGATAAAAAACAAATGGGCTTTCGATGGGCATCGCCGGACGTCGATCCTTACGATATTTGCGGCGCAGATAGCCGCCCTGCAGCGGATCGATATTTTCGAGCCGGATGCACGTGTAGAACCAGAGCAAAAGCAACAACATATTGGCGGGATTGCTGCCGGTTGCGGTGGCGCGGCGCATCACGGTTTCCATGTGCGCGAGCGAATAATAGTCCTTCCAAGCATCCTTATATAGCTGCTCCCAATCAGCAGTGGACATGGCCTGGTGCGTCGTAGTTACGTGCTCGAGATCGTACTTATTCAGATCCGGATCGAGATAGGCGCCTGAGTTATAAAGCCGCTGATGATCTTCGGAGCCGGGCAGCGGGGTGAGGCAGTGCGGCTCTAATAGATCGATTGGCAATTCGCGCTGAATGGTTTTGATGTCGCGACGCACGGATTGGGGTGTGTCGGCGGGGAAGCCAACGATGTAGCCCGCGAACACGGTGGCGCCGGCGTGCTTCCATTCGAGAAGCATCTTGCGGTATTCGGTGACTTTGTTCTGCTTTTTTCGCGCGCCGAGAAGGCTATCGGGATTGATGCTTTCAAGGCCGATGAACACGCGAGCAACACCGGCGCGTCCCGCTTTCGAAATAAAATTCGGGAGGCGATGGCACATCGTGTCGACCTGAATGATGAACTTGATGTTCAGCTTTTCCTTTTCGCGCATTTCGATCAGGCGGTCGAAGATGGCATCCCAATCGCGATTGCGCGCGAAATTGTCGTCGGTGATAAAAAATCGATTGATGCCGTGCGCGAGATTGCGGCGGATGATTTGTTCGATATCATCGACCGGGCGGCGGCGCGATTTGCGTCCCTGAACGTTGATGATGGTGCAAAAGGAACAGAGAAAAGGACAGCCGCGGCCGGCATCGAAGCTGGTGAGTTTGCCTGCCGTGCGTTTAACGCGCGTGGGCGGAAGAATCGGGATGGGCACGCCGTTGAGCGAAGGCAGATCCGGCATGTAGTTGTAGAGCGGCTTGAGCGCGCCGTTCCAGGCGTCGCGCAGCACTTCCTCGAAACGCCCTTCAGCTTCGCCCGCGAAGAGCGAAATGCCGAGATCGAGGGCTTCTTGGAGCTCAGGCTGGAGGCCGGGCAGCATGGCGAGGCAACCCGAGACATGAAATCCGCCGATGCAGACCTGAATGCCGGCGGCGCGCAAAGGACGAGCGATGTCCATTGCGCGTGGATATTGATTCGATTGCACCCCGACGAGCGCGACTAAAGCGGGACGATCGCGGAGCCGACGCGCGATGCGGTGCGGGCGCACGCGCGTGTTGGTTTCGTCGAACGCGGAGATTTCGATCTCGACGTCATCGCCGAGAACGCGGCGCTCCCGGCAATCGAGCGCGAGACCATTTAGAACAGCAAGAGTATTAGAAGGAATGGCGGAGCGCAGCCATTGGATTACGTAGCCGTCGTCATCGTAGTGCGAGGGCTTGACGAGGACAAGAGAAAACCGCTGGACGGGTTTATGCGTAGCGGTGTTTGCACTTGGAGACTGGGGCAAGCTGCTCATTCAGATTAACATCGCCCGGCTAGTACTCTTGGCGTTGTTTCGGGCCATTGACAAGCCTAGATACTAGGGGGATAGACCTCGGCCAGCCACCAATGTCCCGCGGCGCCCGCGCCGAGTTCTCAGGCAGGAGTGATGTTATGACCGTTAGCAGATTTACTTCCTTTCTCATTTCTATCGCGACTATGTTCGCCGTAAATGGCGCGCTGGCCGCAAGTAACGTCAAGACTAATTACACGCATCCATTGAGCTTCGAGCCGAATCGGGGACAAGCAGACAAGCAAGTCGATTATTTGGCGCATGGTGCCGGATACAGCTTGTTTCTGTCGCGCGGCGAGGCGGTCATGGCGTTCAAGGATGCCGCACCGGTTCGGATGCGGGCGGTCGGGGCAAATGGATCTGCACCGGTTGAACCGCTCGGGGCGCAGGCGAGTAAAAGTAACTACTTCATCGGCAATCGGCCCGAGAAGTGGCATACGAACGTCGCGAATTATGCGAAGGTGCGATATCGGGATGTGTATCCCGGAGTGGATCTTATTTATTATGGGAATCAGCGGCAGGTCGAATACGACTTCGTTGTCCGGCCGGGCGCGGGTGCCGCGGACATTCTGCTCGATTTTGAGGGTGCGGCGAAGCCGACGCTAGAGCGCTCGGGCGATCTCGTGATGCAGACGGCTGGAGGCGAACTGCGGTGGCACAAGCCGGTCGCGTATCAAGAGGTGAGTGGTAAGCGGCAATTGGTCGCATGTGATTACACGCGCAAAGGGGAAAAGCTGGCGTTCAAGCTCGGCGCGTATGATCGCACGAAGCCGCTGGTCATTGATCCGGTGCTGGTGTATTCGACGTATTTTGGGGGAAGCGGCAACATCGCGTTAGGATACAGGGTCGGGGATGGCGCGAACGGTGTTGCAGTCGACCCCAGCGGCAATGCTTACGTCACCGGTTTCGCTGAATCTGCGGACTTTCCGACAAAAAACCCCTACCAGAAAGGAAACAACGGCTTTCTTATTAACTCAAACGCGTTTATCAGTAAATTCGATCCGAAGGGGAACTTGATCTATTCGACATATCTCGGCGGAAGTGGGTTTGCTGGCCCGGATCAAAGTTTCGTCCCCGACGTGGGGAATGCTATCGCAGTGGATGCTAAGGGCAATGCGTATGTAACGGGTTCAACGGGTTCGCAGGATTTTCCACTCCAGAATCCATTTCAAAATTCTAATAACGCCAGCAACGAAAATTGCATCCCGTGCTCCACTGCTTTCGTAACGAAGCTTGCCCCGGCCGGAAACGCGCTGGTCTTCTCAACGTATCTTGGCGGTTCAGGAGATGGAACCGGCGAGGGCGACGGCGGTCTCGCAATTTCGGTAGATCCCAGCGAGAAGGTTTACGTGACAGGCTTTACTGGTTCTCGCGACTTCCCTCTTCATAACCCATTCCAATCAACGTGGGGCAACATCTTCGTTACGAAATTTGAGTCGACTGGACAGGCGCTTGTGTACTCGACCTACCTCGGCGCGGCCTTTGAGATAGTTGACGGAATCGCTGCGGACAAGGATGGAAATGCATACGTCGCTCGTGGCATATTGGTTGAAAAATTCGACCCGGCAGGAACCGCGCTACTCTACTCAATATCCTATCCGGCGGCCATATCTGCTATCGCTGTCGACGTGCATGGAAGCGTCTATATAACTGGCACCACAACTGGCGGTATACCGATCAAGAATGCTTTTCAAAAGGAGCTAAAGAACAAGAAGGGAAATGCTTTTGTCGCGAAATTCGATCCGGCTGGAACGACGCTTGTCTATTCTACTTACCTCGGGGGCAGCGGGAATCCGAACTTTGGTATCGGCGATGGAGGAACCAGCATCGCTGTGGATAGTGACGGCAATGCTTACGTGACGGGTGGAACCGTCTCGACCGATTTCCCAACCAAGAATGCTTTTCAAAATACCCTCAAGGGATCTCAGAACGCCTTTGTCACGAAAATCGACTCCACGGATTGCGCTCTGGTCTATTCCAGTTATTTGGGCGGGAGCACGGCGGCTTACAGCAGTAGCGTTGCTGTGGACAGTCACGGCAATGCCTACGTGACCGGCACCACGGGCGCGACCGATTTTCCGATCAAGAACGCGTTTCAGCACGAAAACCGCTGTAAGGGCTGCACGAACGCGTTCGTGACGAAGGTCAGCGCGAAGTAGAGCGGACAACATTTGTTTGGGCGGGGCCGGTATGTGGGGGCGCCATGCGTCGTCCCTACATTCGGCGATAGATCAAACAGAGCTTGGTTCGCCCGATGAGCTTGTATTGGGCGAGCCAGGGGCGGAGCTCGGGATAGCCGCCGGGCGCGAGTTTTGGATTTAAGAGGCTCAGCCCATCGATGATCCAGGTGGGATGAGAGCGAATTAGTTCGGATCGATTCGCGGCCGCGGGGCCACCGTAAATCGGTGCTGTTGTGCGCAGATGCCGGTCGGCGGGAACGCCGGTAAGCGGCTGCGAATCCCAAAAGAGGCTGTCGGAGCTCATTCGGGTGTAGACGTAGAGATCGGGACGATAGCCCCACACGAAGAGCGAGTCGCCTGGCGCGGCAAGTGAGCGAAGCTGAGCGGCAGCGCGTTGACTATCGAGATCCATGACAACGTCGGACCAATCGGGATCGCGGTGAGCGAAGTTATCAAAAGCAAGCCTGACATAGCGAGGACCGAAGCGAATGAACGGCACAAGCAGCAAGGCTGCGAGCACGGCGGCTGCGCGGGTGTGATAGCGTTCCAGAGCCAGTACGATTCCGCGCGAAGCGGCGATGACTAGTGGCGGGAGAAGCTGCAGAAAATAGTGAGGCGCGAAGCGGGTGCCGAGGCAGACGGCGATAAACGACAGAACGATCCATGCGAGCAGCTTGTGGCGTTGATTGCGGCTGATATGAGCCAGTCCGTAAATAGCTCCAAGAGCCAAGGCGCCGTGAAAACCGATCCAATGGAGGATTCTAGTGACTCCAGTTGCGATCGGATCGAGGACAGGAGATCCCTCTGCGTAAATAAAACCCCAACGCCAGACCTGTTCCCAATAGCCGGCCCACGCGCCTGAGAGCAGCGCGGCAACAACGCCGGCCGAAAGCGGCAAAGCGAACCCGAGAGCAAGCAATGGCAATTGCCCAATCAGCAGAATCGCGCAGATCGCCAGCACGAAAATGGCTTTCGTATTTATGAGCAGTGCTATCGCGGACCAGAATCCCGCCCAGAAAGGCCGCTGGCGAACCGCGAAGTACACAGCAGCAAAATGCGGAACGAGCATAAGCGCATCGGCTGCGAATGGAATAACCGCTGATGGCAAATAGAAGGTTGTGAAGAACGCAACCAGCAGTGCGGCAATGGATCCTTCGAACTTGCCGTCCCACCACTTACGCGCTAGCGCGTACGCCAAATAGCACGCAATGATTACATATCCGGCGTCGAGAATTCGCAGAGGCCATCCTGAGTAGCCATCGATCAAAAGATAAAGAGCGGCACAGAGAGGAGGCTTATCGTACCAGAAATCGCGATAGGGAATTTTGCCGTTCAGGATGTGAACAGCAGCGGCGAGGTGGTAGTCTTCATCGGCCCAAAGAAGACGAACGTGGCAAAAGCGGAAGCAAGCGAACGCCACGACAATGAACCAGACGGCTTTTCCCGTCGAAGCGGATGCCTCCATTCACCGCGTATGATAGGACATTAGGTGTGGCGGCAAGTTCGAGCGTAGCTCCGGTCGAAGAGTTAGTTAAAGTCCCAACGCGTGTCAGAACTCTGCAGACTTCCGAGATCTCGAAGTCTTATAGCGGGCGCAGAGTTGTCGATAACGTGTCGGTTAGGGTCGAACAGGGCGAAGTGGTTGGACTGTTGGGGCCGAACGGGGCGGGCAAAACGACATCGTTTTATATCATCGTCGGCCTGATCAGTCCGGAGGCAGGGGACGTTTTACTAGACGGGCAGCCCATCACGCAATTGCCGATGTATCTGCGGGCGCGACGTGGAATCAGCTATTTGCCGCAAGAGCCTTCGGTATTTCGCAAGCTTAGCGTGGAAGACAACTTGATGGCGATCTTGCAGACATTGCCGTTGAATGGGCGCGAGCGACGCGAGCGGATGAACAACCTGATCAGCGACATGGGGCTTGAAACGGTGCGGCACAGCAAGGCCTACATGCTGTCGGGCGGTGAACGCCGGCGCGTGGAGATTGCGCGCTCGCTGGTTCTGCAACCGGATTTCATTCTGCTGGATGAGCCGTTCTCTGGGATTGACCCTATTCAGGTGCTCGAATTGCAGCGCATCATCGGAGACTTGAAACGGCAGGGGATCGGGGTGCTAATCACAGACCACAACGTTCGCGAGACACTGGCGGTGACCGATCGCGCCTACATTATTAATAGTGGGCGTATCTTCCGCGCGGGATCGCCGGATTCGCTGGGCAGTGATCCTGAGGTCCGGCGTATCTATCTCGGAGATAATTTCTACTTTCCTACAGGCCTGCCGAATCCGGTCTAAACAAGCAGGCTAAAGGCGCAAATCGGGGCGAAAAGGCCGGAATTCAAGCGGTTTTTCCTAATCGGGCGGCTCAATTTCCGGTGCTACACTGGAGCAAAATGAGTTCGCTTTCGCAACGGCTGCATTTAGGAGTTCAGCAAAAGCAGATACTCACGCCTGGGCTGGTCCAGATGGTCACGGTCCTGCAGCTCAACCGGATGGAGCTGAAGGACATGATTTTGAACGAGATCGCAGAGAATCCGGTACTGGAAGAGGCGGCGGAAGCCGGCGAGGAGTTGACGCCGGCAGAAGTGCAGGCGCTGCTCGAGCGAGAGCGGCAGGCCGACCCGGCGGATCAGGCGATTCTCGCGAACGTAGACTCGCAGGAATCTTCGCTTCAGGCGCTTGATTCCTTTCCGGAAGGCGATGCGAGCGCTCCTGCGACTCAGCCGGATGGCGCTGCAGACATCGCAGTCGCGACTGCAACAACAGAAGAAGCGGCGAAATCTGAAACGGATCCATTCGATGAGATCGATTTCGGAAGCTTCTTTGATGATTATTTAGACCCAGGGTTCAAGAGTCCGGCGGCGGAGCCGGTCGACAAGCCTTCTTTTGAGACGTTCCTTTCTTCGCCAGTTACGCTAAGCGATCATCTGCAGGGCCAGTTGAGCGTGCTTGTGTTGCCGGAAGGCGAACGGCAGGCGGCGAACAGCATAATCGGCAATCTTGAAGAGAGTGGATATCTGACGACTCCGCTCGAGGAGATTGCGGTGGCGGAAGGTCTTCCACTCGAGGATGTGCAAGCCGCTTTGAAAGCAGTTCAATCGCTCGATCCGACCGGGGTTGGGGCGACTACTCTGCGCGAGTGCATGCTGCTTCAGCTCGACGCGCGGGGATCGCGTGATAGCGTGGCCTGGAAGATTGTTCAGGATCATCTAAAGCTGCTCGAGACGCACCAGACATCGCAACTGGCGAAAGCCTTGGGACGTCCCCCTGAGCACATACAAATCGCGGTGAATGTTATAAGGCATTTGGATCCAGCGCCGGGACTGCGTTATTCGAGTGCAGGAGCACGGCAGGTCGAGCCTGACGTTCATATCTCGAAGGACGGCGATGATTACGTCATCACGTTGAATGAGGACGAAATTCCGCTGCTTCGTCTAAATGGCGAATACAAACGGATGATCGATCGTGAGCAGGAACCTAATAAGGACGTTCGTAATTACGTGAAAGAGCGATATGCTTCGGCTCTTCAATTGATAAAGAACATCGAGCAGCGCAAGCAAACCATTTTGCGAGTATGCCAGAGCATCGTTCATCGTCAGGTGGAGTTTTTAGAATTTGGGATCGACCATTTGAAGCCTATGATGATCAAAGAAGTAGCCGAGGAGATTGGAGTTCACCCGTCGACTGTGAGCCGGGCAGTTGCAGCCAAGTACGCACACACGCCGCAAGGCGTATTCGAACTGCGATATTTCTTCTCCGAAGCTGTGCAGGGGCCTTCGGGAAGCGCTACGCCGCTACTAATTGTAAAGCGCCGCGTGAAGAAGATGATAGAAGAAGAAAACACGTCGCATCCTTTGACGGACGAGCAGATTACGGCGCGCTTACAAGCAGAAGGAATTCAAGTCACGCGGCGCACGGTCGCAAAGTATCGTGAGGACATGAAGATTCCATCGACACACCAGCGCCGGGTTCGCGCTTAAGTAAGTAGTCAAACCATATCCGGCGAGGGTGTTCGAGAAACGGAGCGCCAGGGCAGAGGAACCGATGAAGCTCATCTATTCCGGTAAGACAAAGGAATTTACTCCAGAGGTCGAGCGAAAGATCACGGCGAAGCTCGCGAAATTAAGCAAGATGATTGAGCAACGAGGCGAACGCGAGGCTCACGTCACGCACCGCGTTGAAAGGCATCTTCATCGAGTGGAGATCGTAATGCAGGTATACGATCACGCATTGATCGGCGAGGCGGCAGATGCGGATCTTGCGACCGCGTTCCAACAGGCCGCAGATAGCTTAGGAAAGCAGATCGTCAAGATGCGGAACCGGTGGCGCGATATGCATCGCGATCCGAAAAGTATTCGGGCGAACAAGGAAAGTTGGGGAAGCGAGCTTGCTCCTGAAGAGGAGACGGCGCCAGAAAACCCCAACCCAGTCGTCAATGCCCGGGCAGGAGTGCCCAGGATATTCCGCGTGAATTATAACGGGCGCAAGCCGATGACGCTTGACGAAGCAGTAATCGAGATGGAGAACGAGGCGGACTATGTTGTATATCGCGATTCCGATCGTGACTGCCTTTCGGTGCTGATCCGGCGGCGTGACGGAAATTTCGATCTGATTGAGTCGTAACTTACTCCCGCTACACTAGTAGCGATAACCGCAAAGCAAAGCACTTAGCTCGCGAGCGGCGTGTATCAAGTTATGCCAAAGCCTCAGTTAGTCTCTTCTGCGCCGGATTCGGGGGAGATCCTGAAACCTGATCTCGTTGTTATTACCGGAATGAGCGGATCAGGCAAACTAACCGCGCTTAAGGCATTTGAAGATTTGGGTTTCTATTGTGTCGATAATTTACCCATTTCTCTGGTACCGAAATTCGCCGACCTCACGCACGATTCGAAAAGCAGAAGACGGGCAGCGCTTACGGTTGACATTCGCGAAGGCGAAGAGGCGCTCAAGCAGTTCCCGAAGATGTATCTGGACTTAAAGAGGCGGCATAGCGCGACGCTCATATTTCTAGATGCTGAGGACGAGGTTTTGCAGAGACGCTTTAGCGAGACCAGGCGTCCCCACCCGCTCGGGCCGGAAGCGACTGTACTTACTAGTCTGCGAGATGAGCGCGACCAACTTGCGCCAATCCGCGATCTTGCGGATTTGTATTTCGACACATCGAAGTTAAATGTTCATGAGCTACGGCGGCTGATAGTTGGGAAGTTTCAAGGCAGTCAAGACGAGAAGAAGATTGTAGTGTATGTGAACAGCTTCGGTTTCCGGCAGGGCGTGCCCCCTGATAGCGATCTTGTTTTCGATGTCCGATTTCTTCCCAATCCCAACTACATTCCCGAGTTCAAGAAACTGACCGGGCGTCATCCGAGCGTGGCCCGTTATATCTTGTCGTTTCCACAAACGGTGGAATTTATTAATCGGATTTCTGAACTGCTGATTTATCTATTGCCGCACTACATCCGCGAGGGGAAAACGTATTTGACGATCTCGTTCGGATGCACGGGAGGGCAGCACCGTTCGGTGCTGATCGCGCGAGAAATTCAAAAGCGCTTAAGCAAAGCTGGATTTTCGGTAAAAACGACTCATCGCGATGTGAATAGCGCGTGAAAACGATTCTGTGGCTCAGGCAGCCTCGGCGATTGGCACCGGCGCGAGCGATTCGTCGCGGATTCTGACTTCGTGAACGCGCCGCATGAGTAGCGCCGCGATAATGAAGCAGACACCACCAACAATAATCGCCTTCATGCGATCATTTCCGAGCAGGCGCGCCATTACCCAACCAAATACGAGCGAGGAAAGAATTTCGGGAATAACGATGAAGAAGTTGAAAATGCCCATGTAGATTCCCATCTTGTTCGAAGGAATCGCAGCGGAAAGGATGGAATACGGCATCGAGAGAATGCTGGCCCACGCAATACCGACGCCCACCATGGGAAGGAATAGCAGCCACTTATTATGGATGAGCGCAATCGAGAGCAGGCCGAGAGCGCCAGTGATAAGGCAAAACGAGTGAGTGCCTCGTCGCCCGATGCGGGCGGCAACCGCCGGGAGCAACGGCGAGACAAGAAAGCAAATGGCGTTGTAGATGCCGGAGCAATAGCCGGCCCAGATGACTCCGTCAGTGAACGCTGGTTCCTGTGTGGATTTTGCGCCGAAGACGTTGTGAGCCACGGCAACCGCGAAGTACAGAAACATGCAGAACAGCCCGAGCCATGTGAGAAGCTGGACGACCGCAAGCTGGCGCATGGTCTCCGGCATATGGCGCAAGGCATGGAAAATTTCGGCTGCATCAAATCTCTTCGCACGTTTCAGGCGCGCGAGTTCTTGTGGAGAAGGCGGGTACTCTTTGGTGGTGAGAATCGTGACCAGGACTGCGCTAAGGAACGCGATTGCGCCGATCCAAAACGCAACAAGGACGATTTGGGGAACTGCTCTCGCGCCAGGCGTGCCGGAAATTCCGAACAAGCGCCGGAGTAACCAAGGCCCGTACGAGGCCGCAACGCTCCCCAACCCAATGAAGAAGCTTTGCATCGAAAAACCGCGAGCGCGCTGCTCATCGGGCAACATATCGGCTACAAAGGCACGGAACGGTTCCATGCTGATGTTGATGGATGCATCGAGTATCCATAACAAGCCGGCCGCCATCCACAGAGCGCTGCTGAGCGGCATCAGGACGAGCGCGCAGGAGCTGAGCAGCGCGCCCGCCAGAAAGAACGGCCTGCGCCTGCCAAGCGGACCCCAGGTGTTGTCGCTCCAATGCCCAATAATTGGCTGCACGATGAGGCCCGTCAGCGGCGCGGCTAGCCAGAGAATTGGGAGTTGGCTGGGCTGAGCGCCGAGATATTCGTAAATCGCGCTCATGTTGTTCATCTGGAGCGTCCATCCGAACTGGATGCCAAGAAAGCCGAAGCTCATGTTCCAGATTTGCCAAAACCGGAGATGCGGCTTCCCTATCGGGGTTAGCGCGGGCTTCATGGGCAAGCTCCGGGCTGTCCGGGAATGCGGTCGTACGCGATGCAAAGCTTGCGCAAGCGGGCCTGATGATCGGAAGTGAACGCTCCGGGCAGCATTCTCCATCGCCAGTTGCCGCCGAGAGTGGCAGGCTTGTTCATGCGCGACTCGCTGCCCAGGCCGAGAACATCCTGCATCGGAACAATGGCCGCACGCGCGACAGAACTTAGAAGCGATCGAATCATCTTCCAATGGATCGACTCGCCACCGGGGCCGAGATATTCAAGCGCGAAATCCTTTTCCTTTCGGACGTCTTCGGGAGTCCGTGTACTATCGCCGCCTTCGCTATTCCACCACCCAACAACAGTGTCGTTGTCGTGAGTGCCGGTATATGCGAACAGGTCGCGCTCATAGTTGTGGGGCCTAAAGCTGCAGGCTTGCGGGTCCTTGCCGAAACCAAATTGAAGGATCGCCATGCCGGGGAAATTAAATTCGTGGCGAATGGCTTCCACCTCAGGTGTAATGACGCCCAGATTTTCAGCGACAATCTCGAGCTCGCCTAACTGCTCTGTTACCGCACGAAATAATGCCGAGCCAGGACCTTCTACCCACCGGCCGTTGATGGCGGTCGTCTCATTTGCTGGAACTTCCCAATATGCTTGAAAACCGCGGAAATGATCGAGGCGGACTACATCGAACAGGCGGAACATTGCGCGAAAACGTTCTGTCCACCAACTGAATCCGGATCGCTCCATCTCCGGCCAGCGGTAAATGGGATTGCCCCACAGTTGTCCGGTTGCGCTGAAATAGTCGGGCGGAACGCCGGAAACAACAGCGGGCTTACCACTCTCATTGAGGTAAAAGTGCTCGGGGTGGGCCCACACGTCACTGCTGTCATGGGCGACATAAATCGGGATGTCGCCCATTAGAGAAAGACCCCGCGTATGCGAATACTTTCGGAGCGCGTGCCATTGGTGGTAAAACTCAAACTGCCAGAATTCCTGGCATTGAATTTCGTCGCGCAGCTTTTCGCGCCAGTGAGCGAGGGCCGACGGTTTGCGCCGAACTAAATCGTCGTCCCAATCGGTCCAACTATACGCGGAGCCAAAGGCGTGTTTCAATGCGATGAAAAGCGCGTAGTCATCGAGCCACGCGGCCTGTTCCCGGCAGAATTCGTCGAAAGCGTGCTGCGCCTCCGGCTCGGCTTTGTCGCGAAATTCGCGATAAGCTTTTTCAAGCAGCGGGAGCTTCCAATCGCTCACTCGGTCGTATTCGATGATGTGGTTTGGAAAATCGGGTGCGGACTCGAGATCCCGATGATCTAAGAAACCATCGCGCGCGAGGAGTTCCGGACTGATGAACAGCGGATTTCCGGCAAAGGCAGAGAATAGCTGATACGGTGAATCGCCGTATCCGGTTGGGCCGAGCGGCAGCATTTGCCAAATGGTTTGGCCAGCGCTGGCCAACTGATCGGCAAAACGGAAAGCTTCACTGCCGAAATCTCCGATGCCGAAGCGCGACGGCAGACAGGCAGGGTGTAGCAGAATTCCGCTCGACCGCGGGAGATTCACGCGACTACATTAGCAGAACGCGAGATTTAGGAAGGCTGCATGCACACCGAGTTCACTGCGATTCTCGCGCGCGAGGGAGAGCGGCATTTTGCGCATTGTGCAGAAAGCTCCCGGAGCCAACGGCACGGTAAATCTGTTCACAAAACTAATTTGCCGCACGCTCTCTATTCCGGAACACGTTGAGTAGCCACTCGTCGGCATCACGCCTTCTACGCTGTGGAACTCAGACAATCTTTGACCCGAATGTCACGAACCAGCAATCATGCAGAAACACTTCAAGTGCAGGCTAAGTACGCAGTTCTAGAGTGAACCGCTCGACAGAAGGAGAATGCATGTACTTAAAGACTGTCATTTCGAAATCAGTCTGTTATTTGCGCGTCGGCGCTGTCGCGTTATCTGCGCTGCAATTGAGCTTGGGAAGCGCTTGGGCAGCTTCCTTTCAGTGCGCGGATGACACCCCAACCCGCACCCCAATTAAACACGTAATTGTAATCATTGGTGAAAACCGGACGTTCGATCACGTTTTCGCTACGTACAAACCCAAAAAAGGCGAGACTGTGGACAATCTGCTTTCCAAAGAAATTATCAATGAGGAGGGCAGGCCGGGCCCGAATTTCTCTCTTGCAGTTCAATACTCGGCGATTGATACACACGGTGAGAAGTATCAAGTGAGTCCGCCGGATAAGTCACTCTATCAGACTCTGCCGCCACCACTCGTAGGTGGTCCTAAGAAGCCCTATTTTAAGACGGTCGCCGAGGCCGAGGTGGCTGAGAATGGCCTGCCGGCGGATTATCTCAAGTACTTAACCACTGGCGGGACAGGTCAGAAATCCCACACGCCGGACCTGCGCATTCCACATGTAAAGGATCTGGCCCCGGGTCCATTCCAACTCACTTCACCCAGCTTTCCTTACGATGCGTATGCAGCTAGCCCTGTGCACCGCTTCTATCAAATGTGGCAGCAGTTGGATTGTAACGTCTACTACGCCACCGAACGCAAGCCGAGCGGCTGCAAGAGTGATCTCTTCTCTTGGGTTGAAGTTTCGGTCGGTGCTGGAACTAACGGCAAGCCTCAAGCTAAGGACTTTAATGATCGATCTACGGGAGAGGGCTCAACAGCGCTGGGTTTTTATAACATGCTTCGAGGCGATGCACCCTATTTCAAGGAGCTCGCTGACAATTATGCGATCAGCGACAACTTCCATCAGTCGGTAATGGGTGGAACAGGCGCGAACCACGTCATGTTGGGCACGGGTGACGCCATCTGGTTCAGCGACGGGAAAGGGAATCCCGCCGTTCCTCCTCACAATCAACTGGTTGCTGCAGGATCGGCTAATGCGGGCGTTGTAGACGAAGTCGAAAATCCGGACGCCGCACCGGGAACGAACAACTGGTACACAGAAGATGGATATGGCGGCGGCTCGTATGGTTCGCCATCTTTTGGAGGTGGTACCTATAGCGACTGCTCGGATCCCAATCAGCCTGGCGTTGCGTCAGTTCTGAACTATCTCAGCAGCCTTCCTCGCCCAGTTAACCCGAATTGCCAGCCGGGACATTACTACTTATTGAACAACTACAATCCTGGTTATTTTGGTGACGGCACAAATGCTTACACGAATATCGGTAATCCGAATAATACCGTGTTTACGATTCCGCCATCGCCGCTGCGGAACATCGGCGATGTGCTCCTTGAGAATCACGTTTCGTTCGCCTACTTCGGCGATCAATTCAACCTATACAAGAACGATCCCTACGATCTGAATCCACTGGATGCGTACTGCAACATCTGTAACTTCTTCCAGTACTCTACTTCGATCATGACCAATGAGGCGGTGCGTAACACGGTCCTGAAGGATACTTTAGATCTGTATCAGGACATCAAGGACGGCAACCTCCCGGCGGTTTCGTTCGTGAAACCCAGCGGCTTCGTAGATGGCCATCCGGCGTCGTCGAAACTCGATTTGTTTGAAGGTTTCACGAAGAAGATCGTCGATCTTGTGAAGAGCAATCCTGCCCTGTGGAAGAACACGGCTATTTTTGTGACCTTCGATGAGGGCGGTGGGTATTACGACTCCGGATATGTGCAGCCGCTGGACTTCTTCGGTGACGGCACGCGCATTCCGTTGATCGTAGTATCACAGTACACAAAGCCCGGCCACATCTCACACGATTATTCAGACCACGTGTCGATTCTGAAGTTCATCGAGCGTAACTGGCGCGTGAACCCAATAACGGACCGCAGCCGGGACAACCTTCCTGATCCGAAGTACAACTTGGCGGATAGCAAATACGCTCCGACCAATAGTCCAGCAATCGGCGATTTGATGGACCTGTTTGATTTCAAATAGAAGTTCAAGGGCGATTGCCCTGTTGTCGAATGTTCAAAGGGCCGACGAATCTTCGGCCCTCACGTATTTTGGTACGTCGATGCCTTCGGGCAGCCGAGAATCGGGGATCGGCGTCGTCATTTGAAGCCTAATAGGGACGACGCCAGCCCACACTGGCAGGCTGTAGTCCTCTTCATCATCCAATGGAGGACCTTGCCGAACTTTCGCTGAAGCCTCGTCGATCGAAAACTCTATCACTGACGTTGCCTTAAGCTCTTTCTCAGTGGGGCCGCGCACATCGTTCCAGCGTCCGGCTATCACGTGCTCCGAAATGATGCGTAGAGCGCGTGTTTTGTGCTCCGGTTCGTTGATCTTCCGAGCAATCCCAAACGCCACGACGGAGCGGTAATTCATGGAATGGTGAAACGCAGAACGCGCCAGCACCAACCCGTCCACGAGTGTTACTGTGACGCACGCAGGCATCCCTGTTTCAAGCTCACCCAACATCCGGCTGGCAGCCGAGCCATGCAAGTACAACATGTCCTGCTCGCGGCCGTACAGGGTGGGGATCACGAAAGGCTGTCCGTTAACTTGAAATCCGACATGCGCCAGAAAACCGGCGTCCAAGATGGCATGTATTGTCTCAGGTTCGTGTGAGCCTCGTTTGGGCAATCTACGGAGCTTGGTCCGCTCTGTTAAAGACATGGGTTAAGGCTTGGTCTGGTCCGTACCCAGTTTACTTCCCAAATACGGACCGAGTGGAGTCCCAGAAGGAAGATTGGCGAACTGCTCCAAAAGAATCGGCTGCATAATCGACCGCCACAGGATGTAGCAACGTGCGCTCGGGTGCAAACCATCCCACCTGAAAAGGTCGCGGCGAGGTTTGCCACTCGCATTCAGCATCGCGGCGCTTACGTCTATGAACTGCAGGTTTGGTTTCGTTCGACAGAAGTCCTCGATTATTTGGTTCGCGTGTCGCTGTTTCAGGCGTTGTTTCCAGCGCCTAGGCGTTGGCTTGATCGATATGAAATAAATCCATGTGGACGGGAGCTGTGCATGCACCAAATCGACGAACTTTTGAAAATCGTTCAGAACGGTTTCTGGCGCCTTGTGCCACGGCCATGATAAATCGTTCTCGCCCGCGTAGACCACGATCGCGCTGGGTGAATAGGGCAGAACGATCTTCGTCGCGTAATAGGTTACATGCGCCATTTGCGACCCCCCGAATCCACGATTTATTACATTCAGCGGGGCCATATCCTGAGCCAGAGTTTTCCAAAACCTGACGCTTGAGCTACCGGTGAACACGATGACGCCTGGCTGAGGAGGCCGTACTCGATCGGACTCTTCGAATCGATCGATGGCTCTTTTCCAGAACCAGACCTGGCCCATCGACCAAATAGCGTAGCCGGATATAGCACAGGAGACGAGCAGAATAGCCAAGAACAACCAAACCAGTTCGTGGATCTCCATCTCGTGCTCTCAACGTACGGCTCCCCGGATTACTTGCGATAGCCCGTTGGCTTTGGGGCGGCGGAACCAGCCTAGCCTGATTCTGCGTTAGAATGTGCCCAACCCGCAACGTGAATGATCAAATTCAATTCAGCGAGTGGACTCCAATGGATCGGCGCATCGGGTTGTGGACAGCTACAACGACGGCGGCAACGGGCATCGCCTTCGTCCTTATTGGACTGATCGGAGTTTTTGTTCGACCACCCAGCCCTGAACCGCTTCGCCAGGTTGACCCTTGTCTGGCAATTCTCGAAATATTGATAATTCTTTTCGCAGTAGCGCTGATCACCATGATCGCCGCGGTTTATTCCTACGCTGCGCTCGACCGTAAGACCTTTGCGCTAGCAGCGCTTGCCTTCATTACTTCTTTCGCCGTACTGACGTGCGGCGTCCATTTCGCAAGCCTCACCGTAGGGCGACAGATCGAACCGAGAGTATTTCCAGCATTGTCCCATCAACTCTCAATTGGACATTGGCCCACGATTGCTATGTCGATCGACTTGCTCGCATGGGATTTGTTTCTAGGACTGGGGCTAGTCTTCGCCGCCCCTATCTTCCGCGGCAAAGGGGCTGACAGGTCGTGTCCGCGTTAGCATGATTGTGGCCGGGGCACTTTGTCTCACAGGCACTCTCGGTCCAGCGTCCGGTCGGCTCGAGATTCAATATTTGGGAATCGCGGGCTACGCATTCGCACTTCCGGTTGCCTGTGCACTCTTGGCCATGTTGTTTAAGTACGAGCGGCTCTCTGAAGTCGGTTAGTGGGCAAAATCTTCTATGAGAGTCCTTCTGCAGCTAACGTGAAGAACAAATCGACAAGGCTGACGCGATGGGGTCCCCCTCTGGCTCTCGCGGCAGCAGTTGTCTTCATCGTATCTTCGGCATTCCCCGTAATTGCCGGTCTAGCGAGAGACATGCGGACATTCTCGAAATGGTGGGGCATATTAGATGTTTCTATTGCCTTTGTCCTTGTGATCCTGGCGTTCGCGATCATGGCGCTCGCCACCCCGAGCGTCAGCAAGGAAACTGAGGAAATGAGCTACCGAATTTATCGAGTCTTGATCCACGGCATATTCGTGATGCTACTAGTGTTCTTCCTCTTCGGAAATCACATCACTTGGATCAACTGTATAACGGGTTTCGCGTGGCGGGCTTGGCTGCTACTGTACGGCCTACCTGCGTGGCTAACTGCGCTAAAAGCCCTAGGTCGATGAGGGCAAACGCCATTCCCTAGGTTGACTACAGAAAGGAGAGAAAGCCAGAACGTCTCAAAGTGGATGGCCCCTCAGGCCGCTGAGAAGGAGATGTATCATCTTCGACGGTGTGTTTACATCTTCCCGAGCATACGCTTGAACGTTTGAGCGCTTCGTCCAGCTAACGGAGTTTGTTGCGGGAGCTTGCAACCCATCCCAATCTGTTAATCCTGCCGTTCGGATTGAAACTGATTCGGCTTAACGGCGGCGTACATTGCGGTGGTTTACGTGCGTGCGTCGCCTGCTCGAAGCCGTAGGCGATCCGCAACAACTGCTGCTCGCTAAATGGCGGACCGAGGAATTCGATCCCGACCGGCACCCCGATCGGCGCGCTCTCCCTCGGCGTCGAGAATCCTGCCGGAACTGTAATGGCCGGAAATCCCGCAAGTGAGGCCAGGATGCCATTGCGCTCCGCCTGATTCATCTGGCCGATCATCACCGGCAGGCGCTTCTGGTGGGGATAGAGCAGCGCGACCACGTTGTTTCTCGCCATCAGGTTCGCCAACCGAACCCTCAGGTCATCGATCTTGACGCGCCGGTCCTTGTAGTCCGGCTCGTTCAGACCGTTCTCATAGCTTTCCGCCGAAGCGAGGAACTTCTTATCAAGCGGAGCGTTGTGGTATTTGCCCGACGCGATGAGCTCGGCAAGCGAGTGCAAGGGAGGGTTAGGCTGGGCTTTCAGGTAATTGTTGAGCTGGAATTTGAATTCGTACTTTTGCACATCGAGATCCGAGTTCAGCTTGCCGGTTTCAACTGTCGCGTCGTCGATGTCTATCAGAACTGCACCCTCTTTCTTGAGAACTTCGAGGGCATTGGCCATCACGTGGTTGACCTCCTGGTGATCGGGGCCGCTTCCGAATAGCGTACGCAGCACGCCAATGCGCGCACTCTTCAGGCCGTCGCGGTCGAGCGAGGCAGTATAGGTGACGGGAATCCTGCTGATGCCCAGCGCCGTCACGGGGTCATCGGGATCGTAGCCGGCCATCACATCGAGCATGACTGCGGCATCGGCTACAGTTCGCGCCAGAGGCCCGGCGGCGTCCTGCGTAAACGAAACAGGGATGATACCGGTGCGGCTGATCAGCCCCCGTGTGGGACGAATGCCGACTAAGCTATTAGCGGAGGACGGCGAGCGAATGGAGTTCACGGTGTCCGAGCCAGTGCCCACGGTCGCGAAGTTAGCCGCCAACGCCGCCCCAGTGCCGCCGGAAGAACCGCCCGGCGTCCGCGAAAGCTCATAGGGATTCTTGGTCTGACCTCCCAGCGAACTCAACGTTAGCCCGAACAGCGCTAGCTCATGCATGTTCGTTTTCCCGAGAATTAGGGCTCCGTTTTGGCGCAACCGCGCCACTGTGAACGCATCCTTCGTCGGCTGCATGCCCTTGAGTGCCAGCGATGCGCCGGCGGTCGGCATGTCGGCCGTGTCGAAGTTGTCCTTCAGCACCACCGGAATGCACTGTAGCGGTTTGATTTTAGTGCCGCGTTTGAGCTGCTTGTCCATGTCATCGGCCTGCTCCAGCACCTTGGGGTTCACGTACAGCATGGCATTGAGGGCTGGCCCCTGCTGGTCGTACGCCTTGATGCGCTCGAGGTACTGCTGCACCAAGCTGTGGCAAGTCAGGTTGCCGCTCTGCAAGCCGCGATGAATTTCGTTGATGGAAGCTTCCATGAGCTGAAATTGGTGTCCGGCGGCGCTAGCGACCATAAGCATCACTCCCACCGTCAGAACGAAACACTTCGCTTGATGACGCACGCCTTCCCTCCTAAATGGCTTCAATGTAGCCCATACTTTAGCGATCTTATTGCTGAGAATCGACGCTTGGCGAAATCAGGCCATAGCAATTCACGAGCGGGATCGGGCCTCCGGATACTGGGTAAAGTTACGGGCAACCCGGAAATTACCTAACATTTGATTAGAAGGTGTGTGCTGAGCTCCGAACCGGGGAGCAGAGCAGATCTCTCGAATCTCCAACGAGGAAAACTACAAAGTCGGATGTTGCAGGTTCGCAGCAGCTGCAAGGAACAAATTTTGGTTGCGGGGGCAAGATTTGAACTTGCGACCTTTGGGTTATGAGCCCAACGAGCTACCTGACTGCTCCACCCCGCTCTAGCATCGTAACGCCGTTCCTCACATTTGGTCAATATAGCGGGCTCGCCGGTTTCGGCGGGTCAAGTACGCGCGAAAAACCTCGGGTTTTTTCGGGCTGCCAAGCGGCGTTTTACAGTATTATAAGGCTCCCCCCAAGCCACCCTATATGGCATCCTCCCGTCCTGTTAGGAGACGAACCTCGGCTGCAACTCGGGCTGAAGCGCCAGCGATTCGCCTGGACTCGCCTGATCTGTATCTGAATCCACATCTCAGCTTGTTGGCATTTCAGCGTCGCGTGCTCGAGGAGGCTCAAGACCGAGCGAACCCGTTGCTGGAGCGCGTGAAATTCGTTTCGATTCTCGGGTCGAACATCGATGAATTTTTTATGGTCCGCGTCGCGGGACTCTGGCAGCAGATCGAAACCCGCACGACCGAGATCAGTATGGACGGCAAATCACCTAGCGAGCAGCTCGAGCTGATCCGCCATGACGTAACCAGCCTCATGGAAGAAATTTACGAGCTTTGGCGCGACGACCTGATGCCGGCGCTTAGGGATGCGGGGATTTACATTCTCGAGCTCGATGAGCTGAACGCACAACAGAAGACCGCAATCGACGATTACTTCCGGCGTGTCGTTTATCCCGTGCTCACGCCGCTCGCAGTCGACCAGGGCCGGCCGTTTCCGCACATTTCGAATCTTAGTTTGAATGTCGCCGCGATGGTGAACAATGGCGACGGCGAGCCCCGCTTTGCGCGCATCAAGGTTCCGGATTCATTACCGCAGTTGATCCAGGTGCCCTCGTTGAAAAGCGAGCTTGCCTTCGTGTGGCTGGAACAGATCATTATCGCCAACCTACGCCTGCTGTTCCCTGAGATGGAGATCCTTGAGGCGAACATGTTCCACGTAACACGGGACGCGGAGCTAGCGATTCAAGAGCTCGAAACGGATGATTTGCTTGAGAGCGTGCAAGAGGCGGTTTGGCGCCGGAGATTCCGCGACGCGGTACGGCTTCAGGTCAACAAGACGATCCCACAAAGCCTTCTTGATTTGCTCACGAACAATCTCGAGCTGGATCACAACGACGTTTACCGTGTCGATGGTCCGATCGATTTGAGCCGCGTGAAAGCGCTTTTGAACGTGGATCGTCCCGCGTTGAAAGACCGGCCATTCATCGCTTCCGTGCCGCAAGGCTTCACAACGGGTTCCGGTGAAGAGATGTTCGCTTGCATTCGCCAAGGCGACATCCTGCTGCACCATCCTTTCGAATCGTTTCAGCCGTTGGTCGATTTTCTCCGCGCCTCCGCGCAGGATCCTGACGTGCTCGCGATCAAGATGACACTGTATCGGATGGGACGCAATTCACCCATTGTCGAAGCGCTTCTCGATGCGAGTCAGGACGGCAAGCAAGTAGCTGTCCTTGTGGAGCTGAAGGCCCGCTTCGATGAAGAGAGCAACATCGAATGGGCGCAAAAGCTGGAGCACGAAGGAGTTCACGTCGTGTACGGATTGCCGGGTTTGAAGGTGCACGCGAAGATGGCGATGGTGGTGCGCCGCGAAGGTGATTTCATCCGGCGATACGTTCACCTCGGCACGGGCAATTACAATCCGGCAACAGCCAGGCTCTATACCGACCTGGGCATGTTTACTTGCGACGAAGAGATCGGCGCTGACGTGAGTGACCTGTTCAATCACCTCACCGGTTATTCGGCAAAGAAATCATATCGGAAGCTGCTTGTTGCGCCGCAAAGCTTGCGAAGCGGTTTGGAACGCTTAATCCGGCGCGAAATTGAGCGTCATCGGGAACACGGCGACGGGCGGCTCATCTTTAAAATGAATGCTCTCGAGGATGCCGGGATGATTCGAGTCCTCTACGAGGCATCGCAAGCGGGCGTAGAGATCGACTTGATTGTTCGCGGCGTGTGCTCGTTGCGGCCGGGCATTCCGGGAGTCAGCGAGACTATTCGCGTGAGAAGCATCCTCGGGCGGTTTCTCGAGCATAGCCGCATTTTCTATTTCGGTAACGGCGGTGATGAAATCATTTATCTCGGAAGCGCCGATCTTATGCCGCGCAATCTGAACCGGAGAGTGGAGGTTCTGTTTCCGGTGCAAGATCACGCTTTGGTTCGGCGGCTGCGGGACAGGATACTCGCAAAATATTTGGACGATGTTGTGGCCGCCCGCATCATGCAGCCCGATGGAAGCTACACGCGGCCAAAACGGCAAGCGGGCAGAAAGCCGGTTGCGAGTCAGATGTGGTTTCTCAAGCGTCACGAAGCCTGAGCTGTCTCTCCTCATCTGAAGGATGACGACCATTACGGCACGAAGGATCGCTGCCGCCTGGCTCTCGCTTCTCCTGGTTTGCCTCGCACTCGGAAGTTTATGGCTTTGGCCTGATCTGATACCGGAGCGCGCTAATCCAGCGCTATTCAAGCTGGCCCTGTTGCTGGCGATGATGGGTGCGACGGGGCTGAGTGCAATCTATTTGCTCTTCCGGACGTGGTCAATACATGCAGGCAAACTGCGAAGATTTGCCGATTCTCCGCTCGAGGCCGAAATTGACTTTCCCAACGACGGTCCTCAGGAGCTACGAGAGCTCTCACTGGCAATGAAGGGGAGGGCGGAGCGCGTCCGGCAGGTGATCGGGCGAGCGAATCTCGAAGAATCGCGTCTCGAAACGATACTTGCTGCAATGACCGAAGGTGTGCTTGCGGTAGATCCGGCATTGCGCGTTGTATTTTGCAACGACGCGTTTGCTCGCGCATTTAACATTCGTACGCCGCTTGGCGATAGCAGGAGCCTTTTTGAAATTGTCCGGGAGCCTGCTTTGCGAGACATTCTCGACCGGGTGTTACAGAAGGGCGCGGCAGAAAGAGATCGTTTCCAGCTTCCAGCCGCGGGCGGGCGTTGGTTTGAAGCTCATGCTTTGCCGCTAGGGAATGGGCGGGCAACTGGAGCGGTGGTCGTGCTTCATGACATCACGGACCTGCAGCGCCAAGAACAGGTTCGGAAGGATTTTGTGGCCGATGTTTCGCATGAGTTGAGAACTCCGCTTGCAGCAATACGCGGTTATACGGAGACGCTGCTTGACGGAGCGCTCGAAGACACCAATAATAACCGGAAGTTCATCGAGATCATATTGGCCCATACAATCCGCCTGAATAACATCGCGTCCGATCTGCTGATTTTGTCGGATCTCGACTCGGGTGCAGGGCCGGGAGCGCCCGAACGTGTTTCCCTGCGCGAAGTCATCGCGTCAGCTCTCCATACGGTTCAAAGCGAAGCAGCGCTGCGGAATGTGCAGTTAAAACAGGGTGAGATGGACCAGTGCAGTGTTGCCGGTTACCGGTTCCGGCTCGAGCAGGCATTAGTGAATTTGCTAGATAATGCAGTGAAGTTTAACCGTCCGGGTGGAGAAGTTTCAGTCGAATGCCTTCACGCCGAGAATGGCTGGGTGCGTGTGACGGTCCGCGATACCGGAATCGGCATCGCGAGTGAAGATCTAAAGCGAGTTTTCGAGCGATTTTATCGGGTAGATAAAGCGCGGTCGCGCCCCACGGGAGGGACCGGGCTTGGATTGCCGATTGTGAAAGAAATCATCGAGCGAATGGGGGGTTCGGTTCAGGTGGAAAGTCAACTCGGTCAGGGGTCGACATTCACGATTATGCTGAAGGCGAATTAGAGCGTTCCTGCGTCCGCTTTATCCTTCGCTGCCGGTGCGGCCTCGCCTTTCAGGTATTTGTCGAACCAGTCGATCGTACGCCGGGTCGAGTCAATCTGGTTCTCCCGTTTTGCGAATCCATGGCCCTCGTTCGAGTAGTAATGAACGTCCACGGTCCGCCCCTCCTTTTTGAGGATGTCGACGACTTGCTGCGCCTCTTCTTTCGGGACGCGGGGATCGTTGTCTCCCTGTAAAACGAGCAACGGTGCTGTTTCGTTGCGAATATAAGTGATCGGTGAATCCTCTTCGTAGATTTTTCGGTTCTCTTCCGGATTGCCGAGCAAGCCTTTGAGGTACTCATTCAGTGAGGGGTCAGAGTTCTTAAGCATAGTGCCCCAACTGATGATTCCGTACTCTTCAACGGCCGCGGCCCACACCTCGGGAGCCTTCCCGATGGCAATTAAGGTCATAAACCCGCCGTAAGATCCCCCAGTGATTCCGATTTTCTTGGGGTCTACGTAGCCAGTCGCCTTTAGGAAATCCACTGCTGCAAGCTCGTCTTTTAGGTCGCCTCCGCCGAGATCCTGAAAATTAGCTTTTTGAAAATCGAGACCATACCCAGTCGAACCGCGGGGATTCGGCGCAATGCAAATATAGCCGCGCGTAACCAAAGCTTGCACGCGGGAATTCCAATAATCGACCATCTGACCGGTAGGGCCGCCATGAGGAATGACGAGCGCCGGATTCGCAGCATCGCGCTTCAAATTGAAAGGAATCCACAGCAGTGCGCTGATGATTTTTCCATCGAAAGTCTTGTAATGAATAATCTGAGATGGCGGCAAAGGGATCGCCTGCAAACTCGCGATTGTAGAGAAAGTCAGTTGGTTGGCGTGGTGCCGCGCCAAATCATACACCCAAAGATCTCCCGGTTGATTCGACGCCTCATGCGAAACGATCGCGCGATCGCTTTGGGGAGCGAACTCAGTTGGATTGCCAGAAAAATAATTGAGACCGTGCAGCAGATCGAGTTTTTCCGCGCGATTGGTTGAGCAATCTACGAGGTATGCATTCGTGACGCCATCTTCATTTACGGTGTACGTGTAGTTCTTTCCGTCAGGTGAGAAGTTACCCGAAGACGCTTCCCACTTCAGATCCGTCACCCAGGTCAGCTTTTTAGAGGCGAGGTCCAGCAAGGCAACATTCATATAGCCGCCCTTGGCATCTGAGCTCAACAGCAGCGTGCGGCCGTCCGGCGAGAGCGAGGAGGCAAGATAGCGAATTGTCCCTTGATGTGAAGTTAGGTTCTCGGCCTTTCCTGTCGCTACATCGATGCGATAAATGTCGGCATCGGTGAAAGGAGGATTCACACGGTTGGCGTAGATGGTTTTCGCGTTTTTACTCCAGGCGACCGTGCCCCAGGAATAGCCGGCCTGTTGCTCGTTAGTCAGTTTATGAACTTTGCGCGTTTTCCAATCGAGCAGTGAGATATCGTACGACGTGGCCTCCTTTGGTTTGTAAGACAGCGAAATGGTCTGCCCATCTGGGGACCAGATAGGATTCAGCTCACGTATGTCCGGAGTATTTGTGAGATTGATCGGTTGGCCGCCGTCGCTGGGAATGGCATAAAGATCATAGAGCTCATTGCCTGCCTGGTCTTGCTGATAAACGATCCACTTGCCATCGGGGGACCACGCCGCGCCCGATTGAACGTCATCGGATTGCGTGAGCTGCACTGGCCATCCGCCTGAAGCACGCACTTTCCAAAGATTGAAGCGGCCCGATATATCGGCGGTGAATAAGATCTGCTTGCCGTCAGGCGACCAAGCAGCACCGAACACGCTGCGAGTGTAGTAAAGGTCATCAATGGGAGCAGGCCGCGCGCCGGCGTTCGATGCAGACGTTACAGAGCGAGGGTCAGTCAGAACACGGTCATCCGGTCCAGTAGCCGCATTTAAGATTGAATAAAAACAGCATCCGATTCCGATCAGCCGCGACACGGCAACTTCGATTCGCATTTTGCCTCCTTGTCTGGATCGCGGGGTATACTTTATCAAATTTCCGTGCGAATTTCGAAAACCTGTGGCGCTGTACTGATCGTGATCGCATCGGTGTTATTGTGCGGAACCAGGACGCCGAAGCTGCGCTACGACATGCCTGGCATTGTTCTCTGGGCTTGGGAACGGCCTGAAGATTTGCGTTTCATCGACACGAGCCAGATCGGGATTGCCTTTCTTGCGGCTACGGCGTCAATCTCGCGAGAGGGAAGTGTTGCCTTCCGTCCCCGAACTCAGCGGCTCGAATTACCTGCGCGTGCGGCGGTACTGCCCGTGATTCGCATCGAATCATCACTTCAGTTTCGAAATAGTCGAATTGGGCCGGTGCAAGCCGAACCGTTAATCGCCGGAATAAGAGAAATTGCCGCACTTCCAGATGTGCGTGGAATTCAAATCGATTTCGATGCGCGCAAGTCAGAGCGCGATTTTTATCGCGGCCTGCTCGAATCAATTCGAGCCAGTACTTCGAAGCCGATTGGGATCACGGCGCTGGCATCCTGGTGCGCTGGAGACCAGTGGCTGGGGCGTGAGCCCATCGTTGAGGCTGTTCCGATGTTCTTTAGAATGGGCCGGAACGAGTCTCGGGAGATGGCGGTTCAGAGCTCCGTGTGCCAGTCGTCGATCGGCTTATCAACGGACGAACCTTGGCCTGCGAAGCGCTCTGCGGCAGTTAAGCGGATCTATTTGTTTAATCCCCGAGCATGGTTGCGCGCGGATTACACGGCGGCACTCGCACGAATTAAGAGTTGGAATGAAATCTCGAAATCTAATTTTCGCTAGCGTCTGCACGGCGGCAATCGTGTTTGCTTGTGGAATCGACGTGGGCCCTTTTTTTGAGCCAGATGATTTTCCAGAGGACGAAACTGCTTTTCGGCGAGGCAATCTCGGGCTCCTCACACCCGCCTTGAACAAAACTGACGAGCTCATCGCGTTCCGCTACCTGAGCGGGTTGACGTTTGAAAATCCCGACGCAATCACGGACCCACAACGCCCAAGCACGCCGGGCGGTGAAGAAAATGAACTGGGAATAAACGTATGGATGAAAGCGCGGAAGGAGGTATCCGATCTTCCTGCGCCCGGCTATATCAGCACATACCGAACGAATCGACTATCCGGGGAGTATGTTTATTACGAAAACTGTCTTGATGATTCGTTCATCACGGCGGCTCGAACCTTGAGGGATCGCCGCCAAAAATACGCGTCAGCTCCCGCATTCCGGGATTGGGTCCAGGCACAAGATCAGGTGTTTCAAAACTGTGGCGGCGACAAGAATCCTCTCTATCCGGCAGATGCGGCTACCGGCGCTTCAGATCTTGTGCGCGCCGACCGGCGATATCAGATTGCCGCGGCGCATTTCTATGCTCAGGATCTTGAAACCGCAGCGCGGCTTTTCACCGAAATCGGCGAAGACGCAAAATCGCCCTGGCAAAATATCGGCCATTACATGGTGGGGCGAACGCTATTACGCGAAGTATCGCTTCAAAAGAATGCGGGTGCACGAGATGCGGCGCGCCGGCAATTTCAGGAAATCGCCGATAATCCGGCAGCCGGTTCCCTCCGCGATTCCGCGCGAGGGCTGCTCGAGCATCTGGCTGCGATCGATCATTCTTCGCAAACAGTAGTGGCGATATCGAAGCAGTTGACTGCCCCTCACGCTTCCGCATCATTCAATGACACACTTCGAGAAGCCCGTTACGTGTTACTGGCCGACAGTTTTCACCCCGCACTCTCGGGTCCCGATATTCCCGAACCGTTTGATTGGGTACAAACGCTGGAAAATGGGACCGCGCAGCACGCGCTTGATCAGTGGCAAACGCGACATTCACTGCCGTGGCTAACATTAGCCTTGATTTACACAAACGGAAAAGATGAATTGACTCCGGAGTTGATTAAGGAAGCCGGCCGCCTGCCCTCGACATCACCTGCATTCGCGACAGCAACATACAACGCGATCCGGTTGCGCATCGAGCGTGGCGAGATTAATGAGCCCCGAGAACAGGTCGAACGGCTTTTGAAAGAAGATACAAAACAACCTGCATCGGTTATCAACCCATGGCGCGCGGAGCGAATGCGGCTCGCAACCAGCTTCGACGATCTTTTGTCCTGGGCGACCCGCACTCCCCTCTATGCCAGCCTGTACACGAATGACGCAAATGCTGGATCGCCCGTACTAGCCGAAGACTCCACTTATCTTTTGAATTACCGCGTGCCTCTCGTGAAACTTGCGGAAGCCGCTCACAGCAAGCGCCTGCCTCCGTGGTCGGCCGCTGACGTGGCGTTAGCTGCCTGGACGCGCGCCTTTATGCTCGAAAATCGCACGGTAATGAGAGACATGGCTCCGATCATCGCGAAACAGCATCCCGATTGGAGTCCCAAACTGATTCCTCCATCCGGAACGGGATTTGAAGCCTGGAAATTCCAGGCTGCGCTTCTCGTCGCGAGCAATTCCGCATTTCAACCGCTGGTGCCGGTCGATTACCGAAGGCATATCTCACAAGGTTCTTGGTGGTGCGCCATCTCTCGGCCAGTCTGGAACCAGCCCGGACCAGAGCCGCCGAGCATTGCATGGTGCTTGCCGGCAATTTTCGAGCCGGGTGAGCCCGTGATTTCAAAGACGGAGGGCAACCGGGCTGACGAAGAGATTGAGCGCCTTGAGCGGATGGGCTCGGCGCAGTCGGTCGTCGGGCCGATCATCCTGCGTTGGGCCAAATCACACCCGGAAGATCCGCTCGTGCCTTTCTCGCTGCATCGTGTCGTAAGAGTTGTGCGTTACGGATGTGGAGTCGACCCGGCGAACGGCGAAATTTCGAAGTCGGCATTTGATCTGCTCCATAAGCGCTATCCGAAAAACGAGTGGACAGCGAAAACGCCGTACTGGTTTAAATAAAGGCTCCGCGGAGCCCTCGCCCTAGAAAGTCAATCGCAGAGCAAATTCGATCTGCCGTTCAGAGCCCGGAACGGTATTGTTGATCACAGCAAATGTTGAATCGAAGAAACTGCCGTCCGGGTTTTGGAACCGGGGATGGTTGGCGATGTTGTAGAACTCCGAGCGAAACTCAAGCTTTGTGCGTTCGTAAATCGCGAACGCTTTGAAAACGGAGAGATCTAACGTAACCCAGCCCGGTCCGCGCAACAGATCGCGTCCCGAAGTGCCTGGGCCAATATAGACGCCGCCCGGTGTTTGCGGAGGCGCAGAAAAGGCTGCCTTATTGAAGTACTCTTCTGTGGTGCCAAAGATCTGGACAGGCCCCACAACGTCCGCGCGTTCGCTCCCGTTGACGTACACGCTAAACGGAAGCCCGTCAAAGGCGGTAAGAATGCCGTTTAACTGCCATCCGCCGAAAATCAGATCCACGGGCTTCGACCATCCGTTCCCGAACTGTTTTCCTCTGCCGAACGGCAGCTCATAGAGGCTGCTGAAGACGAAAACGTAGGGTTGATCGTACACCGAACGGGCCCGCTCCAAGCTCAAATTGCGGCTATCTTGCGGCAACGAAGCATCGAAAGCGCCAGGGCTGTCGTCAATCGAGCTCGACCATGTAAACGAAGCGCGGAATTGAAATCCATTCGTAAGCCGCCTCTCGAATTCAGCCTGTAGCGAATTGTAAACAGAATTACCAATGTTTGCCTGCACAATCACGCTGCCCAAATTCGGATACAGCTTGGACCCGGAGGGCGCGTTGAAGAACTGCTGGTTGGCATCGTAATAAGTGGTGAGCTTGTGGCCTTCTGTGCCCACATAGCCGACGCGGAACACTGAATTGCCAGGTAGCTGGTGCTGGATTTGGAAGTTGTATTCGTTTACATAAGAGTTGCGATTATTGAACAGTGCCGCGACAACGCCTATGTTTTTCGGATTGGTGAAGCTGAATCCAGGCGCGATTCCCGCCGGGGGCAGCGGACCCGTGGTAAGTGTTGGGTCATTAGTGCCAATCGGCGCTTCTCCGGAGAGAGAAAACCGATATCCCTGGGTGTAGCCGTAAACCTGTTCTCCGCTGTAGGGCTGGTTTTGCGCGAGCTGATTACTGATTCCGCCACGATCAATGAAGTAGAACGTACCAAAACCTCCGCGCATAACCGTGGTGCCCTTCCCGGTGAGATCGTAAGCGAAGCCGACCCGTGGCGCGACATTGTTCCAGTCTGTTTTGACGAGAGAAGGCGGCAATCCGAAACTTCCCGCCTGGGCTGGCGTTATAAGCGCGCCGGTTGCCAGATCGAAATTTGTCTGCCGCCCAAACTGCTCGCGGGGCCAGGTGAGGACGTCATAACGCAAGCCGAGATTTAAGGTCAGCCGGGGTGATACTCGCCAGTCATCTTGCCCATACACGCCGTTCTCCCAGCTTCGCGTGCCAAAGTAGCCGGTCTGCGCGCCGATCTGATACTGATCGAGAAAACCGGCCAGAATGTCGGCGCTCTCAAAGCCTGTCGATCCAGCGGCGCAGCCATCGCCGCTATCGGTTCCGTTTCCGCATAAGAAAAAGTACCCTTTGCCCGCGATCGGCCGAAACAGATTCACCTGCCGCCAAATTAGGTTGGTCCCGAACTTGAGTGTGTGAGTTCCCTTGATCAAGCTCACGCTGTCCGCAAGCTGATAGCTATTCTGTGGAACCAAATACGCACCGTAGTCGCCCGTATAGCTAATCTGCGAGCCGTAACCGCCGATCAAGGCGCCGCCGCCCAGCTCTGGACTTGTGTTGGCGTTCGGGATACCTAGGTTCTTCGAGAGGGGGATGTTGCCGAAGGGCGGATTATAGCCGAAGAATTCTCGTGTGTAAGCAAGCCGCAGCTCGTTCACCACCGTGGCTGAGAACGTGTGTGTTTCGCCCACGACGATCCCGCGCGGCTGATTGAAATTGGAGCCCGAACCGAATCCCGCGGGCAGAGTTGGAAAGTCCGAAGTAGTGAGGGAGGAATCGTCGCCGTAGCTGAACCTGCCGAAGATCTGATTCTTTTCGTTCAACAGATAATCGACTCTGATATCCCAATCGCGGAAATCCTGAATCTGATTACGCGTAGTGATGTAGTTCTGCTCAACGCCGGGTAAGTTCGGCAGCGGAAACGCATTGAGATAGGTTTGACCAACCTTGTTGATTTGCCCGGGCGGGATAACGTTGCCGGAATAAGGCAATCCGGTCATGACATCGCGTATGACGATTGGCGCGCTCAGCCCCGAAACGGCAGGATTCAGCAACTCCGAAAAATTTCCGCTCCGCATGAGCATTGTGGGCACCGTGACATGATCCAAACTCACAGGAAAAAACTGCCGGAGACCTGAGAAGTCGCCAAAAACGAAAAGTTTGTTCTTGACAATGGGAAACCCTAGCGTGCCGCCGAACTGATGCCGTCGAAATTCGGTTTTCGTTGGCGCGAATGTCGGGCGCGCATCGAGAGCCGAATTTCGCAGAAACCAGAATGCTGAGCCATGGATGTCGTTTGTGCCTGAACGGATCACTGTGTTCACAATCGCGCCGCCGGCACGCCCGAACTCTGCGGGAGCAATGTTAGTCTGCACGGTAAATTCCTGTATCGCATCCGCGGGAGGGAAGAAGACGACTGTGTTCACTAAGCTTTCGTTGTTATCGGCTCCGTCCAGAATGAAATTATTCGCTTGCGGTCGAAGCCCGTTCACCACCAGCGAAGACCCGCCCACATTGCCGTAGCGAAAGGTCTCGGCATTCCCTTGCGTGCCGGATTGAATGCCGTTCGGGTTTCCACGCGTCACACCAGGAACCAACGTGGCGAGCTGAGTGAAATTACGCCCGTTGATCGGCAGATCCGTGATCTGCTTGCCTTGTATGGTGGCGGCAATCGAGGACGAAGTTGCCTCGACGAGTCCCGCCTGCTCCGATACTTCGACCGTTTCTGTAACTGCGCCGGGCTCGAGGCCGATTGCGGCGCTCGCCACTATGCCCGCATCCACGCGTACGTCCTGAGTGTAAGTTTTGAAACCTTGGGCCGTTGCTGTAATTGTGTATTCGCCAACCGGCAGCGCGGAGATCGCAAACGTGCCATCGGCGCCGCTCGTAGCTTTAAACTCTTGTGCAGTAGCCTTCGATACGACTTGGACAGTCACATCCGGCACCACTGCGCCCGTGGGATCGGTCACCTTGCCTTCCAGGCGAGAGGTGTCGTTTTGCGCGAGAGCGAGAGAAGCGAATAAGAGAAGAGTGATCCAAAGAACACAAGCTTGGCGGAAGTCCGAGCGGCTGTCGAATAACATATATCTGCTGTATCAGCAATTCAAGGCGGAATCAAATCATTTTCCGGTTCTAAATTGCTAAGTTAGGCGGTGTACAAATCAAGGTAATTTCAACCTTATGACACAGCACCGGCAAAACATTTCATCGGGTGCGAAATGGGAAGACGTTATCGGATACCCGAGCCGATAGAATCATTCCGCTCCAAACGGTCGTAGAAATAATCGACGATTCCGCCGCCATTCGCCGCGCTCTCATTCGCCTGAATCAGGCGGTTCTCGGCGTCATACAAAAGCGTGTCGCCGAACGAAGTTTGGTTGCCGGAGTAGTCGTACGAATTCCCCGTGATCTGATTCGCTCCGTTGAACACGCTTCCTGCCGTAGGCATCATGGGCAACGTGGGAAGGCCGGAATTCGCCGTGTTCCACATATTGCCGTATTGATCGTAGTTGAAATTCTGCGACCAGCCGCCTGAATCGGTCACGCTCGTCAGGCGGTTCACGCCATCGTAGCCGAAGTTCTGCGTGAAATTTAAGAATCCGGGATAGTTCGGTCCGCCGTAGTTCAGCGACAGCGATTTCAGGTTCCCGTTCCCCGCCCAATTCCATGTCGCCGTAAACAACTGGTCGTTCGGGCTGTTGCTCACCATATCCGAAGACCAGGAAGGCAGCAACAGAGAACCGTAGGTTGCCTGCCGCCACAAATTATTGCCATAGCGATATTGCGTGAGTTGCCCGGAAGCTGCATAGGTGGGATTCGAAAAATAGTTCACCTGCGTGCCGTAGTTCCCGGTGATCTGCGATATCTGATTCGTCGAACCGTAATCCGTGGTCACGACGCGCCCGGAGGGATAGGTCTCCGAAGTCAGCGAGCCGGCCAGATTGTAGCCGTACAGAAAACTGTGCGCCGCACTTGCTAAGCCCGGTCCGCAGCCTCCTTGGTCTTCGGTAATCTCAGGAGCGCGAGTTTCGCGGCGATAGAATATGCAATGGAGCCTAGAAAGGCATCGGTGGGAATAGTGTAAACGCATTCCTGAGACGTGCATCCGGGGCCAAATAAACTCTCCCACACATACTGCATTCTCGGGCCCGGGTCCCCAGCTGCGTTCCACATTTTCGCCAAGGATATTGCAGTGCAAAGGAATAAAACGAGACCTGCTATCCAAACGAAAACGGCCGCAGTACGCTGCCGGAGTCGGGTAATCCAGTAACCTGCGATTCCAGCCGCAAGGATCGAGAACAGAGCAAGTTGCCGAAACGGCGCTCCGTAATAAAACCTATCCAGAACCATATCGCAGACGAAGCCGATAACCATGGCAAGGGTCGCGAGCACAAGCTCAACAGCATAGTCTAAACTCCAGGTCTCTCGCGGCATCGTGTGATCCTCAATCCCGCAGACCCGTCACATTTCGACTGGCGGTGGTGGCGCAAGTAACAAGCGGAGCAGGTCAAAGATGTCACACCCGCCTGCTATCGGGCCGTAAGTGATCGTTGAACTGGCTCCCCCGCCGCCACCGCCGCGCCCACCCTTCGATCCGCTATTTGCTGGTGGCTGCTTTTGTGGGGTTGGAAGCACCCGAGGCGTTGAACAAGGCGACCCAGATCGTTGCTGTAACAAGGCCGCCTGCGTTCTGAGAATGCAATTGACGTCGTGGCCGCAAGATGTGGACCAAGCGGTATCATAAGGCTCCGAGGGCGCGCCCGAGGGGATCGCATAGCTCCCATTGGCGAAGATCATCATTGGATTAGTACTGCCCCGCGGTAAAGTCCCGCTGAAAGAAAATGCCCCAGTGAAGCTTCCGGGAATCGAATAGGTGATGCTCCCAATGCTGGATTGTTCGGTCGATGTAAGGCTCCCCCACGCTGAGGCGAGCGTCTGCGCGCCGCCGCTAAACGTAAATATATTTACCGATTGGCCTGCCGAGGTTTGCGCAATTGCAGAACGGATTCCTTGAATAGCGGCGTTGACGTCGCCCCCTCCGCCGATCACTTGTGCCACTCCTGTGGCAACGTTTGTTCCTTCATACGGAAAAACGGCGATTTTGTTTGCCGAAAAATTCGTCACAGAGCTCGAATCACCGGGATTCATAGTGATGCCATAAATGGCCACGTCGCAGGCCCCAGACGGGTCAACCGAGTTGAGCGGATTGTTTCTGACATAACTGTACGCATTCCACGTTTGTGGGTCGCTCAGGTCCGCTCCTGCATTCATCGGGTCGGGACTGTTGAATCTGCCTTGCGCGTTCGCGAAATATCGCGCATTGAAGAAGTCCTGCCCGGTTTCGAAATCTCTGATTTGGCCGGTGAATTTCTGACTGACTCCATCGTCAGAGCCCCATTCCGAAAGCCGTCCTGCCATTCCACCGGGAACTTCGCCGCCGAACGGCGTCCAGTCATGGCGCGCGACAATGTTCGCGCTTCCATCGGTCACCAAGCGGGTGCTGCCCAGATGATCGAAACTCAAATAGCAGGTTGCGCAAATCGGTGTGCCGACTTCCGGGCTGCTCGAATATTCCGCGACCATTTGTCCAAAAGCGTCGTAGACGTACACGGTGGTGAAGTCGCCCATGATCAATTTCTCGACTCTCTGGCCCAAACCGTCATAGAAATAATCCCCGATTCCGCCGCCGTTCGCGGCACTTTCGTTCGCCTGAATCAGGCGATTCTCGGCATCATACGAAAGCGTGTCGCCGCCAAAGGAAATTTGATTCCCGGAGTAGTCGTACGAATTCCCGGTGATCTGATTCGCGTCGTTGAACACGCTGCCGGCGGTCAGCATCATGGGCAGTGTGGGCAGTCTCGAATTTCCTGTGTTCCACATATTGCCGTACTGATCGTAGCCGAAGCTCTGCGACCAGCCGCCTGAATCGGTCACGCTCGTCAGCCGGTTCACGCCGTCATAGGAAAAGTTTTGCGTGAAATTCAAAAGCCCCGTGTAGTTCGGACCGCCGAAGTTGAGCGACATCGATTTCAGGTTCCCGTTCCCCGCCCAGTTCCAGATCGCCGCAAACAACTGCTGATTCGTGCTGTTATTCACCATATCCGCAGACCAGGAAGGCAGCAACAGAGAGCCGTAGGTCGCCTGCCGCCACAAATTATTGCCGTAGCGATATTGCGTGAGTTGCCCGGAAGCTGCATACGTGGGATTCGAAAAATAATTCACCTGCGTGCCGTAATTCCCGGTGACCTGCGATACCTGATTCGTCGCGCCATAACTGGTGGTCACGACGCGTCCGGAAGGATAGGTCTCCGAAGTCAGCGAGCCGGCCAGATTGTAGCCATAAAGAAAACTGTACAATTGTCCGTCCGTCGTCTGATCTGACGCCGTGACCCGGCCTAGCGCATCGTAGGCCGTGTAGTCGAACCCCGACGCTGCGAGCTGATTGGCGTCGTTGAACACTTTGTGCATTTATAGGGTAGCGTCGAAAACGAAATCGGACATTGCGGTACCCTCGAACCTTATGGCACCGCACCGGCAAAACATTTCATCGGGAGCGAAATGGGAAGACATAGTCGGCTATAGCCGCGCGGTTCGTGTCGGCTCTCGAATTTATCTCACTGGAACGACAGCGATCGACGAGAGCGGAAACATCGTTGGAGTAGATGACGGCTACGCACAAACCGTGCAGGCGATTCGCAACATCGAACGCGCGCTCAAGCAAGCGGGCGCGACGCTGGAAGACGTAGTCCGGACACGCATGTTCGTCACCGACATCAGCCGGTGGGAGGAATACGGGCGCGCGCATCGTGAGTTCTTCGGCGAGATCCGGCCTTGCGCCACTATGGTCGAGGTCCGGGCGCTGATCGATCCCCAAATGCTGATTGAGATCGAGGTCGAGGCCGAGCTTTAAGGACAAACCTGGAATTCACCGATCTGTAACACTCTCGTCACATAGCGTTTATTGCAGACCATCAATACTGAGTACATGATCTGGGGAAAAGTGTCGTGAGAGCCTGGAAATCCCGCTTCTCAAGATGGACCGCCCTTTCGGTACTCTCGGCGGCGCTGCCTTTGAGCGCGCAAGTCTCATTAACCGGCGCGGGCGCGACGTTTCCGGCGCCCATCTATCAGAAATGGTTTAGCGAGTACCAAAGCATTGGAAACGTGCAGATCAATTACCAGCCGAACGGATCGGGCGGTGGTATTAAGGCAGTCACGGAAGGCACGGTCGATTTTGGCGCGAGCGACATGCCGCTAACAGATGAGCAACTCAAAGCTTATCGTGACAAGCACGGCTTCAATATTTTGCTTTTTCCGACGGTTCTTGGCGCCGCGGTGCCGTCCTATAACATTCCGGGTGTTTCGGCGCAACTGAACTTCACGCCACAGGCGCTGGCGGGCATTTTCCTGGGGACCATAAAAAAGTGGAGTGACCCGGCAATCACCTCGGCCAATCCAGGCGTGAAATTGCCCGATGCGCAAATTGTGGTGGTACACCGGTCTGACGGTAGTGGAACGACCTTTTGTTGGACGGATTACCTATCGAAGGTTAGTCCGGAGTGGAAATCCAAGATTGGCAAGAACACGTCCGTTGACTGGCCGACCGGAGTGGGTGGAAAGGGGAATGACGGGGTGGCTGGTTTCATAAAACAGCAAAGCGGCTCCATCGGCTATGTCGAGTTGATTTACGCCGTCAGGAATCACTTGCCATATGGGAAAGTGCGAAATGAAGCGGGAGAGTTTATTAAAGCGGACCTTCCATCTGTAGCTGCGGCTGCCGCGGCATCGAAAGAGATGCCCGCGGATTTCCGAATATCGATTACGGACGAAAGCGGCAAGGGTGTTTATCCGATTTCGACATTCACCTGGCTCTTGATTCCCGAGAAAATTTCCGACCCGCAAAAACGGACGGCTCTGACCGGTTTCCTGAAGTGGGCGATTACGAAGGGTCAAGCTTCGGTCGAGGCGCTCGATTACGCGAGGCTGCCCCAGCAAGTTGCGGCGGCTGAGGAGAAAGCAATCTCTCTGATTAAATAATCGGAGAGCTGTCACAAGCTCCGGTTGCCGATGGCAAGCACAACTTATTTACCGCGACCGGCCCCGCGAGCACCGGGCCCCGCGGCGCGCCCGACTTTTCGCAGCTTTTACGAGCAGCTCAGGGGCGGAGATGTTATTGCTTACCCTATTACGCTGCTCTGCGCCACGGCGATTCTCGCCATTGTCGGACTGCTGATCGTAGAGCTTTGGATACACTCGCAACCCACGGTCCAGAAATTCGGCTGGCATTTTCTGACGACCACCACGTGGGACCCGAACGGAGGCCAATTCGGCGCGCTTCCGTTCATTTACGGGACATGCGTCACCTCGTTCGTTGCGCTTCTAATTGCTGTTCCGCTCGGCGTGGCAGCTTCGATTTTCTTAGCCGAAATGGCGCCTCCGAAGCTATCCAATGTGTTGACATTCCTGATTGAGCTGCTGGCGGCGGTGCCGAGCGTGATCTACGGCCTGATCGGAATTTTTGTCTTGGTTCCGCTGATCCGGGGTTACCTTGCGCCAGCCCTAAAAGGAGCTTTTGGTTTTCTACCAATTTTCCAAGGAGATTTTTTCGGCGTAAGTTTCCTCTCCGCAGGATTAGTGCTTTCGGTGATGGTCGTGCCGTTCATCATTTCGGTCTCGCGCGAAGTGCTTTTGGCGGTCCCGGTAGAGCAGCGCGAGGCGGCACTGGCACTCGGCGCGACGAAATGGGAAACCACGTGGCAAGTGGTGATCCCGTACGCCAGTACGGGCATTATTGGCTCTATTTTTCTCGCTTTGGCCCGCGCCCTCGGTGAGACCATGGCTGTGACGATGGTGATCGGGAACACTCCCAAGATTGCTGCATCTTTGTTCTCGCCCGGTTACTCGATTGCGGCTGTCATAGCAAACGAATTCGCCGAAGCGAGCGGCCAGCTCTATACGTCGTCTCTCATTTTCTTGGGATTGGTCTTATTCGGGCTGACCATCGTCATCAACGCAGTAGCGCGTCTTTTTATTCTGGCCACGTCGCGGAAGAGGAGCGTAAGCCCATGATGATGGAAATCTCCAAAAAACGACGAGTTGTGAATGCGGTGATGTTATCGCTGTCGGGCGTATGCACCGTCTTGGTGATTGGTGTTCTGTTCTTCATCCTGGGCTATCTGTTATGGCACGGCGCGAGCTCGCTGAATTGGAACTTTTTTGCGAAACTGCCTAAACCGTCTGGCGAAACCGGCGGCGGCATGGCGAACGCGATCGTCGGGAGCGGAAAAGTGCTTTTGCTCGCATCGTGTATCGGCGTGCCGGTCGGGTTTTTGGCGGGCGTTTACCTCGCGGAGTATAGCGGCAAAGCATTCGCGTTCGCAATTCGCTATACAGTGGATTTATTGAATGGTGTTCCTTCGATTGTGATTGGAATCGTAGCTTGTACGCTTGTGGTTCTGCCAATGAAGCATTTCTCCGCGCTCGCAGGAGGAGTCGCGTTAGGCATTATGATGATTCCGATTGCGGTGCGCACAACCGAAGAGTTTTTACTCGGTGTGCCTAACTCGTTGCGCGAGGGCGCGATGGCTCTCGGCGCGACAAAGGCCAAAACCATCTTTACAGTCGTGGTTCCAGCCGCAATGTCGGGCTTGATATCGGGCATGATGTTGAATCTCGCCCGTGTAGCCGGCGAAACCGCGCCGCTGTTGTTCACGGCGCTCGGTAATATGTTCTGGAGCCGCGGCTGGTTTCAACCGATCGCGACTCTGCCGGTAATGATCTATAACTATGCGATTGCTCCGGAAGAAGATCTCCATCAGCAGGCATGGGCTGCCGGCTTTGTGCTGCTTACGCTAGTCCTGGTGATTAATGTCACGGCGCGGATGATTATTGCCCGAGGAATGGCTTCGCTAAGGAGATAAAGTTGGCAACTCCTCAACAACAGATACAGCAGCTTAGAGAGCCCGCGATCACGCCTGGGGAAGGAGATGCGCAACGGGTGCAGCACGACGCGAAACTGAGCGCGCGGGATCTCAACTTTTTCTACGGCACCTTTCAGGCGCTGCACGATATCAGCATCGATATCGCGACCCACAAAATCACGGCGTTCATAGGACCTTCCGGCTGCGGAAAATCAACCTTTCTCCGGACGATGAACCGGATGAACGAAGCGCTTCGAAACACTCGGGTGGAAGGCAATTTGGTCCTCGATGGCGAGAACCTCTTCTCAATGGATGTAACCGATGTCCGGAGAAGGGTAGGAATGGTGTTTCAGAAATCGAATCCATTCCCAAAAACAATTTTCGATAACGTCGCATATGGGTTGCGAGTTAATGGAATTCATCGAAGATCTCATCTCGAAGAGGCGGTTCAAAAGAGTCTCCAGCATGCGGCCCTGTGGACCGAAGTAAAAGATAAACTCAACAAGCCGGCGGCGGCGCTATCGGGAGGTCAGCAGCAGAGGCTGTGTATCGCTCGAGCGCTGGCCGTTGAACCGGAGGTGTTGCTGCTCGATGAGCCATGTTCCGCGCTTGACCCGATCGCGACGCTCAAAATCGAAGAGTTGCTGTTCGAGATCAAGAACATTACGACGCTTGTCATTGTTACTCACAACATGCAGCAGGCTGCGCGGGTGGCTGATTTTACCGGTTTCTTCTTACTCGGCAAATTGATTGAGTTCAACGATACTAAAACTATTTTCCAGAATCCTAGTAAAAAAGAGACGGAGGATTACGTAACCGGCCGCTTCGGGTGATGAGGCCGGAATGCGATGTAAAAAACCGTGCGTCATTTTGAACAAGAACTAGAAGTGCTCAAGGGAAAGCTGCTCGAGATGAGCGCCCTGGTGGAGAGCGCTGTTTACCGCAGCGTCCGGGGGGTCGTCGAAAGGAGCGAAGAACTGGCTCAACAGGTGCTCAAAACCGAGACGCGAGTTAACCAGCTCGAAATTGAGATTGACGATATGGCCATCAGCCTGTTGGCGCTTCAGGCACCGCTGGCCGCAGACCTGCGTCTTATAACGGCCGCGATCAAGATCAACAACGACCTGGAGCGTATGGGTGATCTTTCGGTCAACATCGCTCAAAGCGCAATTTCACTGGTGAGAGAGCCGGTGATTCGCCCCCTGATCGATATCCCGCATATCGCAGGGTTGGCCCAAGGCATGGTTCGGAAAGCGCTCGATGCGTTTGTCAATCGAGACGCGGAACTGGCGCGCAGTGTGCTCGCTTCAGACGATGCCGTGGATAATATGCGCACCGCGAGCTATCACGAACTGATCAGCTTCATGGAAAGCAATCCGCAGCAAATTCCGCAAGCGCTTCATTTACTTTCGGTGGTGCGGAATCTAGAGCGGATCGCGGATCACTCGACGAACATCGCCGAAGATGTGCTGTTTCTGGTGAAAGGTATTGACGTGCGCCACCATAACGAAGAGCGAACGGCTATGGTGCAGACCTAGGCCACATATGGGACCTCGCGTTTCGCGGCTGCGATCCCTTTTAGCCAAGCTTCTTTTTTAAAAGTTCACCCACGGCGGCTGGGTTTGCTTGGCCGCGGCTCGCCTTCATAATCTGCCCAACGAGAAAACCCAGCACTGCCGTCTTACCATTCTTGAATTGTTCGACCTGTTTTGGATTCGCGGCGAGCACGTCGTCGACAATCTGTTCGAGGGCTCCGGCGTCCGAGATCTGGCGAAGGCCCTCCCGATCCATAACGGCTGCGGCCGGCTCACCCGTTTCAAACATCTTGGGCAGGAGTTCCTTCGCAAGCTTGCCGGAAAGATCGCCTCGAGTAATCAGGGACACCAATTGCCCCAAGTGCTCCGCGCGAACCGGTGAGGCAGAAATCTCTTTTCCGCTCGCTTTCAAAAGAGCGGAAAGATCGCCGGTGATCCAGTTGGCTGCAGATCGCGGGTCGGCTCCGGCTCTTACTGCCGCTTCGAAGTAATCGCCCACCTCGCGTGTCGAAGTTAGCACTTGCGCATCATACTCCCGCAAGCCGTACTGGCTCACAAATCTCTCTCGCCGCCCGGCCGGCAACTCCGGAAGCCGGGTTCGTACTTCGTTCAGCCAGTGTTCGCTGATGCGAAGGGGAACGAGATCAGGCTCAGGAAAATAGCGATAATCATGCGCGTGCTCTTTGCTACGCATCCCGACCGTGTTCCCGGTTTCGACGTTGAACAATCGGGTCTCCTGCATAACCTGTCCGCCTGATTCAATCAGTTCAACCTGGCGCTCGATTTCATGCTCGAGTGCCATTTTGAGGAATCGGAATGAGTTCAGATTCTTGACCTCAGCCTTCGTGCCGAATTTATCGGCGCCTCTCGGCCGCACTGAAACGTTCGCATCGCAGCGCAGTTGTCCCTTTTCCATGTCACAATCGGAGACTCCGATATATTGCAGGACTTGCTTGAGCTCAGTGAGATACGCATATGCTTCATCTGGTGACCGCATGTCCGGATCGCTAACGATTTCGATGAGCGGAGTGCCGCACCGGTTCAGGTCAACATATGTATAGCGATCGGAATCCAGGAATCCTTCGTGAAGGCTCTTGCCGGCATCGTCCTCCATGTAAACGCGTGTCACCCCGATCCGCTTCTTGCCGGGCCCAGGCAAATCCACATACCCGTGCTCCGCAAGCGGCTGATCGTATTGAGAGATTTGATAGCCCTTCGGCAAATCGGGATAGAAATAGTTCTTTCGGGCGAATCGCGAGAACGAATTAACCCGGCAATGCAGCGCGATGGCGGCGCTCATCGCGAGCTCGACCGCTTGCCGGCTGAGCACCGGCAATGCCCCGGGCAAGCCGAGGCAAACGGGACATACGTTCGTGTTAGGAGCCGCGCCAAATTCAACGGGACAGGTGCAGAAAATCTTGGTTTTCGTGCCTAGCTGGACGTGCACTTCGAGGCCAATCACAGGCTCGTATTTTGTGAGGACGTCGTCAGCAAGAGCAACGGAAGACATGATCTGATTCTACGGCGCGTCACCCGGAAGCATTCCGGCGAGTGAGGCATAAGAGGCACGCACGCGGTAAGCCTTTTGCTTGCTTTCTAAATCTGATAGCCTATTGATTCGGTGCTGCGGCTCGGGGAGAGCCGGAGTTCACGCTTTCTATCTATGCCCTTGCGCGAAAGCGGCCACATGGAGAAGACCCAGACAACACTCGAATCAAGTCTAGAGAGCGTGGATCAAGCAGAGGCGATCGCGGTAGATGAAGCGCGAAAGCTCGGGTTCGATGAGGACGGCCAAGCGCAGTTTGGGATGGCTGTGCGCGAGGTGATGGTGAACGCGGTGGTGCACGGGAACCGGTACAACCAGAAAAAGAAGGTTCATCTGGAGATTGAACGCTCCAAAGACAGCCTGGCGTTCACACTGGGTGATGAGGGTGAAGGATTCGACTTCAACTCGCTTCCGGATCCCCTCGCTCCGGAGAATCTGTTGCGCCAGTCGGGGCGCGGTTTGATGCTGGCACGTGCGTTTGTGGACGGCTTTGACCTCCATCCTCGTGCGGGCGGCGGCACGGAAGTTCGTCTGGTCAAGAATTTACACTAGGCCTTTATGGACCTTTTGAGTGGCTCATGCACATTAGGAGGGAGAAGTGAGTGTTAAATTGACGTCCCGCCAGGTTGGCGATGTGACCGTAATTGATGCGGCCGGGCGAATCACGTTAGGTGAGGGCGCGAGTGCGTTCCGCGACATGATTCGCGATCTTGCGGCGAAGGGCAATAAGAAACTGTTGGTGAATTTGGCGGACGTGTCCTATATCGACAGCTCCGGCATCGGCGAAATGGTATCGGGATTTACGACGGTTACGAATCAGGGCGGAAAACTCAAATTAGTCGGGCTGTCTAAGCGCGTGAAAGACCTGCTTCAGATCACGAAGCTTTATACCGTATTCGAAGCGTTCGATGACGAAGCGGACGCAGTTCGCAGTTTCGCCTGAGCAGGCGCTTGCAGAAGATCACACTCCGAGTACAGCTATAAAGAGAGTTAGCGCTAGCTGTCTCTAGAGTATCTGCCTCAAAAGCGGGGTTCGCCGGAAGACGGCGGCAGTCAAGACAAACGAAACGATTATCCCGAATCCCGTGAGCAAGCCGAACTTGAGCAGTGGGTTCCAGGAGAAACCGTGTAGTAAGCGGGCTCCAGCAATCACAATCGGCGGATGGAACACATAGACGCCAAAGGCATTGTCGGAGAGAAATTTGCCGAGCCTTCCCTGCGAGTTGAAGTGTTCGCGGAAGAGCGCGAGCAGGCCGAGGCTCATGGCGACGCAAGTAAACGATTCCCAGAGATCCAGGGCCGCGCTTTGCCAGTGCCAACCTCCAAAAAATGCGCTCGCGTGTCCAGTGAGCGCGCCGCCTTTCGACAGCATGGTGAACCAGGCAGCGAAGCCCAGGGGAAGCACGATCACCAGCCATTTCATACCGGTGGCGAATGAGAGTTTCGGGAGCCATTCGCCGCGGGCCGCTAGAATGCCGGCGCTGAAGAGCAGAATGTATTGTGAGAAATCTCCGAGGTGCATATTCAGGAATGTCACGCCCGGGAGCATCAGCCGGATGAGAAATTCAAACGCGGCCATTCCGAATGCGAAGGCGATCAGCTTGAGACTGCCAGGAGGCGATTTTTCTTCTTGCTTATTCGAGAGCCGGGCACGGAACCGGCTCGGGGACCGCGTTACAGCATAAACGACAGAAAAGATCAGCAGTGCGAGACAGAACCACAAAGGGCCGTTTTCCTGCATGAACTGTCCGTTGCGGATGTGCTTGATCCATTCGTTAGCGAATGAGGTGGGCTCGGTCGAGTTCCAGGAGTGAGAGAAGAAGTATTCGGTAACCGGCCCAAGTATGAACATGTAGAACAACACGGGCAGCCCTAGACGAAAGGCGCGGTCGCGCACAAATCGTGCGAATCCTTTGCGGTCGAAGGATGAGGGAACGAAGTATCCGGCGACAAAGAATAGCAATCCCATGAAGAAGGATTGCAGGTACATCTGCCAAGCAGCGAAGAACAGCAGGGTGGCAGGCGTTATCGGCCTACGGTCGGTGAAATACCAGTTGCCCAATGGGCTATAGGTATCCGCGGCGTGCATGCTGATGACCAGCAGGATCATGGTCCAGCGCAAGTTGTCCACATACGCCAGGCGCGCGCGGACTGCCTGCCCTGTAATCAGGACTTCTTGTGTACGCGTTGGATAGCCATCGGCCAATTTAGCCGTGGCTCGCTTTCCTGTACCGGCGGATCAAGTTGTTTGTTGAGCTGTCGTGATTGAGTGGGGGCTCCTCGGCGCTCTCCAGCTCAGGAATGATGCGCTGAGCGAGCACTTTGCCAAGCTCGACGCCCCATTGATCGAAAGAATCGATTTTCCAGATCGCACCTTGTGTGAAGACGCTGTGCTCGTAGAGTGCAACGAGTTTGCCGAGCGTTTCGGGCGTGAGGCGCTCGGCAAGAATCATGTTTGAGGGCCGGTTGCCTTCGAACACACGATGGGGCACAAGCCAGTCGGGGGTGCCTTCAGCCTTGACTTGCTCCGCGGTTTTTCCGAAGGCGAGCGCCTCAGCTTGTGCAAACACGTTCGCGATAAGCATGTCATGATGCCGGCCGAGCGGATTGAGCGTTTCAGTGAACGCAATAAAGTCGCAAGGGATCAGTTTGGTCCCTTGATGGATTAGCTGATAGAAGGAGTGCTGTCCATTTGTTCCCGGCTCGCCCCAATAGATGGGGCCGGTTTGATAGGTAACTTCCTTCCCATCGAGCGTGACGTGCTTGCCGTTGCTCTCCATCGTTAATTGCTGGAGGTAGGCCGGGAATCGTTTCAGGTACTGATCGTATGGCAACACCGCGACTGTTTCCGCCTCGAAAAAGTCGGCATACCAGACTCCCAGCAGGCCCATGAGCACGGGTAAATTGCGCTCAAAGGGCGCGGAACGAAAATGCTCGTCCATTTGGTGGAAGCCGTCCAGCATGGCGCGAAAGTTATCGGGTCCGATAGCGAGCATCGTCGACAGACCGATCGCCGAATCCATGGAATATCGGCCGCCGACCCAATCCCAGAACTCGAACATGTTAGCCGTATCGATGCCGAATTTGGCGACTTCCTTCGCGTTTGTCGAGACCGCGACGAAGTGCTTGCTGACTGAGTTCTCATCGCCGCCGAAGCCCTTGACTGACCATTCGCGAGCGGTGTGGGCGTTCGCCATTGTTTCGAGCGTTGTAAATGTTTTCGAAGAGACGATGAAGAGGGTTTCCGCCGGATCCAGGTCGTGAACCGCTTCAGCGAAGTCGGTAGCATCGACATTCGAAACAAATCGGAACGTCATGCTTCGTTCGCTGTAATGCCGGAGAGCTTCATAGGCCATAACGGGCCCGAGATCCGATCCCCCGATGCCGATGTTGATCACGTTGCGAATGCGTTTGCCGGTAAAGCCTTTCCATTCGCCGTTTCGGACGCGATTACAGAAATCGGCCATTTTATCGAGCACGGCATGTACATCCGGTACAACATTGTGCCCGTCGACCAGGATCGACGCATCCCTCGGAGCGCGCAGGGCTATATGAAGAACAGCCCGGTTTTCGGTGACATTAATCTTGTCGCCTCGGAACGTCGCGTCGATGCGGTCGCGCAAGCCGGATTGTTCGGCAAGCTGGACAAGCAACTCGATGGTTTCATCAGTAATGCGATTCTTCGAATAATCGAGAAAAAGGCCGGTGGCCTCGACGGTGAGGCGTTCGCCCCGCTGAGCATCGTCGGCAAACATGTGCCGCAGGTGCAGCTCGCGGACCTTTTTATAGTGCGCCTCAAGAGCTCGCCACGCCGGGCGTTTCCTGGGCCGGCGAGTTACTAGCGCCTTTGCAGCTTCTGCCATATCGAACCCCTCCTGTACCTATCCGGGCGTCTGGAACACCTCCCGTTGGAGCCGGTCCCATTCCACCATCCTTATTTAGTACAGCAGGTCAGGTGACGCATTCTGGGCTGTGAAAAAGCTCAACTGAGATAAGTACTTCGCAAACGGCACTATATGAGCACGACCGTGTCTACATCCCTAGGCGCTATGCCCGTATCGTCCCCCGAATCCTTGCGTTCGCCGCGGACGGAAACCGCTCCAGTGGAGATTCTGCTGGCCGATGAGTTGACACTTGTTCGGGAAGGCTTGGCCGCCCTTTGCAACTCCATCCCCGGTTTTCGCGTAATTGCCCAGGCCGGGAGTGCCGCGAGCGCGCTGGCTGAGATCGAGCGCCTGGAGCCCGCTGTGGCCTTGCTGGACCTTGGGCTTTCCGACTTGGCAGCCACGGAACTGATTCGCCGCGTGCGAGAACAGGGCCTGCGTACTCGATGTGCCGTGTTGTCCACGCGCAAGGACCGTAAAACTGTACTCGAGGTACTGCGCGCCGGGGCATGCGGCTTTCTACTCAAAAGTTCGAGTCCGCAGCAGATGGCCGAAGCTCTTGCCCAGTTCACGCAAGGCGGGATCTACGTGTCGCCTCAAATTGAGGTGATGTCGCTTTTCGATGACGCGGGCGCGCGGAATCGGACATCAGACCCGATCGAGACGTTGAGTACCCGTGAATTCCAAGTCTTTTCGCTGCTGGTCGAGGGCGTTCGCGCGAAGGAAATTGCGGCGCGTCTTTCTCTCAGCCCCAAAACGGTGGATACATACCGGTCGAGCTTGATGCGCAAGCTGGACATCCACGATGTGGCGGGCCTGGTAAAGTTCGCGATCAAGCGCGATCTGGCCGAGCTTCCGGGCTAGCACGGTCCATATCCGCTCACAGAGCAGAAGAACAATCAAAACTCACCGTCCGGTCATTGCCTCGAGCGCCTCATGCGGATCTTGCCCTAGTTGTTCTGTTACGCTAAGTTCTTGACGTTTGTATCGGAGTCCGAATTTCTCCTTCCCAGCGACTAATCTGACTTCTCGCCTTCCAGCGTGCCTCACTGTTGCACTCTAATACCCGGAGACGGAATCGGTCCGGAAGTCGCGAATGCAGCGGTTCGCGCAATCGAGGCTGCAGGAGTCGACATCCAGTGGCGCCGCGCCGAGCTCAACCAAGCCATTATTCTCGAGTCGGGAAAAACACTCCCGAAATATCTCCTCGATTCGTTGCGCGAAACCCGAGTGGGTCTGAAAGGTCCCGTGACGACTCCTGTGGGTGAGGGCTTTCAAAGCGTAAATGTCGCGCTACGAAAAACGCTCGATCTGTTTGCTAACGTGCGCCCGGTGCGAACCTTGCCAGGCATCAAAACGCGCTTCGACGACCTACCTATCGACATGGTCATTTTTCGGGAAAATACGGAAGATCTTTATTCGGGCCTGGAGCACGAGATCGTCAAAGACGTGGTTACCAGCTTAAAAGTCATTACGCGAACCGCATCCATCCGCATCGCGCAGTATGCCTTCAATTACGCCCGCGTGAATGGGCGCAAGCGTGTTACTGCGATTCATAAAGCGAACATTATGAAACTTGCCGACGGTCTGTTTCTTCGCTGCTGCCGCGAGGTCTCGGGCGATTATCCCGAAATTCAATACAAGGAAATGATTGTGGACAATGCCTCAATGCAGCTCGTGCTTCGGCCGGAAACTTTCGACGTTCTGCTGCTCCCCAACTTGTATGGCGACATCGTCTCAGATCTGGCAGCCGGACTTGTAGGCGGACTAGGAATTGTTCCTGGCGCAAATATGGGCGAGAGTTATGCGGTGTTCGAGGCCGTGCATGGCAGCGCGCCCGATATCGCGGGTCAGGGAAAAGCGAATCCCACGGCTCTCATGATGTCGTCGGTAATGCTGCTCATCCACATAGGTGAAACCCAAGCCGCGCACAAGCTTCAGGCGGCAGTGGAAGCTGTTTATCGCGAAGGTAAGCATCTTACCGGCGACTTGGGGGGCACAGCGTCAACAGAAGAATTTACCGGCGCTGTGTTGAGGGCAATTCAGTAACAAAATTAGCGCTCGTAATCCTAGTGCAATCCGGATACAACTTCCTCAATTCGAAGGTGTGCGAACTGGATCTTTACAGTCCCTTCTCGCCAAGAAACGCAATCAGGTCTACTACGCGCTTCGAATACCCCCACTCGTTGTCATACCAGGCGACAACTTTTGCGAGATTTCCATCCAGAACCTTGGTGAGTTCGGCGTCAATTATCGAGCTGTTTGGATTATGCAAAAGATCGCTCGAGACAACCGGGTCCTCGGTGTAGGCCAGGATGCCCTTCAGCGGACCTTCAGCGGCTTGCTTAAGTGCCGAGTTCACCTCTTCCGTGGTCGTGTTCTTTTTGAGCACCGCGACAAAGTCGACTACTGAGACGTCGGGCGTCGGCACGCGCATGGCATACCCGTCTAGCTTGCCTCGCAGCTCAGGGAGAACTAAGCCGATCGCCTTGGCCGCACCAGTCGAAGTAGGGATCAAGTTGAGCGCCGCGGCACGGGCGCGACGAAGATCCTTGTGGGGAAAATCGAGAACGTTTTGATCATTTGTATAACTGTGCACCGTCGTCATCGAGCCTTTCTCGATCCCAAACGAATCGTTCAACACCTTCACCAAAGGCGCAAGACAGTTAGTTGTGCAGGAAGCATTTGAAATGATGTTGTGCTTCGCTGGATCGTATACGTTTTCGTTCACGCCTAGGACAATGGTTACGTCCTCGTTCTTCGCGGGCGCGGAGATAATGACCTTCTTGACCGGTCCGCGCAAGTGTTTCTTTGCATCATTCGCATCAGTAAAACGGCCTGTCGATTCCACAACCACTTGCACGCCCAAGCTCGGCCAATCGATTTCGGCTGGATCCTTTATAGCGAAAATCTTGATTTTCTCGTCGCCAACATGAATGTGCTCATCATGCGCGGTAATCTGTTCGTTCACATGACCAAGGATCGAATCGTACTTGAGTAGATGAGCCAGCGTCCGCGTATCCGTGAGGTCGTTCGCGGCAACGAAGTCGATATTAGGGTGGTGCAGTCCCGCACGCACCACATTTCTACCGATTCGGCCGAAGCCGTTAATTCCCACTTTGATTCGCATATACAGCTATCTTACTGGCGGTAGCAAAATCGCTAGAACACCAATTGCAGAAGGTGAACCCTTATTGGCGCTGATTCAGCGCGGCGGCGGCAGTGGGGGCGCAGTCGTCCCGCCGATGTTGGCGTACGATTCCTCGATTTTCACAACCTTGCCTTCGTTGAAAGTAATGAAAGTTACTTTTCCAGGCGGCTCGCCGTAAATCCAGTCTTCTATTTCATCGCCGTCTTTATTTGTTTCGCGGCTCTTGTTGCGAGGCTTTCCTAACGCAAGCAGCACTTGATCGCGGTCCATCCCTTCGATCGCTCGCTGCTCTTTAATCGCTTTCTTGACCGGCTCGGGGAGCT
>Ga0213881_10000092_pt1 | contig 73669 bp, 85 predicted proteins | sample BarmaccoBMER_R08_FD_160104 | JGI IMG/M metagenome (GOLD analysis project Ga0213881, IMG submission 160104) | Barbacenia macrantha exposed rock microbial communities from rupestrian grasslands, the National Park of Serra do Cipo, Brazil - ER_R08 ...
CGGACAGCCGCTGAGTGGCCACATCGGCGCGGTCTTTGGGGTGGCGTTTAGTCCGGATGGCCGGCTGCTGGCTACCGCTAGCGCTGATCGTACGGTGCGGTTGTGGGATGTGGCCAGTCGTCAGCCGCTCGGTCAGCCGCTCGTCGGCCACACCGACGCGGTTTATGGTGTGGCGTTCAGCCCGGATGGCAAGTTGCTGGCCAGTGCCGGTGAGGATCACACGGTGCGGTTGTGGGATGTGGCCAGTCGTCAGCCCGTTGGCCGGCCGCTCGTCGGCCACATCAACCCGGTCCCTGGGGTGGCATTTAGTCGGGATGGCAAGTTGCTGGCCAGTGCCGGTGAGGATCACACGGTGCGGTTGTGGGATGTGGCCAGTCGTCAGCCCGTTGGTCAGCCGCTGACCGGCCACACTGACAGGGTGTGGGGCGTGGCGTTCAGTCCGGATGGCAAATTGTTGGCTACGGCTAGCGCTGATCGTACGGTGCGGTTGTGGGATGTGGCCAGCCGCCGGCCCGTTGGCCAGCCTCTCCGCGGCCACACCGACGTGGTCCTGGGGGTGGCGTTCAGTCCGGATGGCAAGCTGTTGGCCAGCGCTAGTGATGATCGTACGGTGCGGTTGTGGGATGTGGCCAGCCGTCAGCCCGTTGGCCAGCCTCTCCGCGGCCACACCGACGCGGTTGGTGGGGTGGCGTTCAGTCCGGATGGCAAATTGTTGGCCAGCGCCAGTGCCGATAACACGGTGCGGTTGTGGGATGTGGCCAGCCGCCAGTCCCTCGGTCAACCGCTGATCGGCCACACCGACGCGGTTTATGGTGTGGCGTTTAGTCCGGATGGGAGGTTGCTGGCCAGCGCCAGTCTCGATGATATGGTGCGGTTTTGGGATGTGGCCAGCCATCAGCCCGTTGGCCAGCCCTTCCGCTGCCACACCGACGCGATCCTGGGGATGGCATTCAGTCCCGACGGCAGATTGCTGGCCACCACCAGTCTCGATGACACAGTGCTGTTTTCGAATGTCGCCATCCATCCGTCCTTCGGTCAGCCGCTTATCGGCCATACCAACGGGGTCTTCGGGGTGGCGTTCAGTCCGGATGGCACGCTGCTGGCCGCTGCCAGTGAGGATAAAACCGTGCGGCTGTGGGCAACGCCTGCGACGTGGGTACGTCGGGCGTGTGAGCTGGTCGGGCGCAACTTGTCGCAACAGGAGTGGGACCGCTACGTCGGCGCGGGGACGCCCTATGTGCGCCAGTGCGCCCAGTACCCGTCCGGTTCCGGCGCCAATCCCGATGCCTCGGTCGCGACCTACCCCCCGAGCCCGTGATCAGAATTAGAGGCGGCGGCGCAGACCGACCTAGCGGGAACGGTGCTCTGGGGGCACCTGGCCGTTGGGGCCATCTCCACGCCCGCAACACCAACCTCACCGAAGCCCCTATCCATCATCGGCGAGAGCCTCAGTGTCGAGTTGGCTGCACATACGATCGTGTGTGATAGCATCGTATGTGTGCAGGTGGACCGCTTTTCCGTGACGATGGAACCCGATCTCGGTGCAGCCGTGCGGGATGCGGCCGAGCGGGCCGGCATGAGCGTCTCGGGTTGGCTGGCCCAAGCTGCGGCGGACCGGCTCCGCAACGATCTGCTCGGCGCGGCTCTCGACGTTTGGGAGGCCGAGGACGGGCCGTTCGGTGACGAGGAACTCGACGCCGCAGCCGCCACTTTGGGCATCGCCCGTGGATCGCGCGGACACGCCGCGTGAGCTTGGTACTCGATGCGGGCGCCTTGCTGGCGATCGACCATCGCAACCGGCGGGTGGGTGCGTTGCTACGGGTCGCGCAGCAAGAGCGCATCGCGGTTCGCACCAGTCCTGCCGCGGTGGCGCAGGTGTGGCGCCACCGCGCACGTCAGGCGCACTTGGCCCGAACCCTGGCTGGGGTGGCGGCTCCACCACTGGATCTGGACACCGGGAAACGCCTGGGCCTGCTGCTCGGCGCCACCGATAGCTGCGATGTCGTCGACGCGCATGTCGCGTTGCTGGCCCGGGCGGGCGATCGAGTGCTGACCAGCGATCCCGAAGACCTGCGACGTCTCCTCGACGCACTTGCGGTCGACGCGTCGGTGGTCTGCGTGTAGCCAACTGGTCAGGGCTGGGCACCACACCACCACATCTCGTGGATGCTTGTGCACCGTCCACCTGATTAAGGGCGGCGGCGCAGACCGACCCAGCGGGAACGGTGCTCGGGGGGCACCTGACCGTTGGTCTCGCCGGCCCGGCGGCGGCGCACCGCGGCACCGGCCCTAGCGGCGGCACCAGCCACTCGCCGGCGCAGCGGGGGACGCAGCCCGAGGCGGCGCATGCTGCGCGCGGTGCGGCGGATCGCCCGGCGCTGGCGAGGCGGGACCTCCCACGCCGAAGGGTGCCGAGCCAGCCACCGGTAGCGATAGCTCGCATAGGGCACGTGGATCAGGTACAGCAGCATCGCCGCACCCAGCGACGCGAACGGGAAGGTGATCACTGCGGCGGTCAGCACGGCGATCAGCACCAGCAGCGGGGCCACCGCCCGCGCCGGTACCCGCATCGTCTTCATCGACAGAGTGGGTAGGCGGCTCACCATCGCCAGGGCCACCGTCACCGTCCAGACCGCCACGGTCGCCGGCGAGGACCACCAACCCGCGCCGAACTGCAGGAACACGGTGAGCGGGAACAACGCCAGCAACGCACCCGCCGGGGAGGGGATCCCGGCGAAGAACTCCTTGGCGAAGGGCGGCGCCTCGGTGTCATCCAGCAGGGTGTTGAACCGGGCCAGGCGCAACACCACGCAGACCGTGAACACCAGGGCCACCGGCCACCCCGTCGGGGTGACTCGCAACGCCCAGACGAACAGCACAGCCGCTGGTGCTACGCCGAAGGACACGGCGTCGGCCAGCGAGTCCAGTTCGGCGCCGATCCGGGAGGTGGCGTCGAGCAACCGGGCCAGCCGGCCATCCAGCGCGTCCAGCAGCGCCGCCACCCCGATCGCGGCGAGTACACCAGCGTAGTTCCCGTCCAAGGCGAACTTCAGCGCGGACAGGCCCGAGCACAACGCCAGCACGGTGATGACGTTGGGCAGCAGGCGGACCCCGGCGCCAGCGTGGGGCACGGCTTAGGACCCCCCGGTCGGGGAGAGCCGGGCCAGGGCGGTCTCCCCGCCCACGGTGCGCTGCCCCGGACGGACCAGCACCGAACTGCCCGGCGGGAGGTAGAGGTCCACCCGGGACCCGAAGCGGATCAGGCCGTAGGTGGCGCCCGCCTGTACCCGCTCGCCGGGCCGCACCGAGCAGACGATCCGGCGAGCCACCAGCCCGGCGATCTGGACCACGATGAGCTCGTGCCCAGTGCTGGAGTGCAGCAGCACGCTGGCGCGCTCGTTGTCTGTGCTGGCCTTGTCCAGGTCGGCGGTGAGGAACTTACCGGGGCGGTAGGTGACGCGTCGGATCACGCCGTCCATCGGGATGCGCTGCACGTGCACGTCGAACACGGAGAGGAACACGCTGACCCGCGGGCGCATCTGGTCCTGCAGACCCAGCTCCGCGGGCGGCGGGGCGGGCGTCACACTGCTCACAGTCCCGTCCGCGGGCGCCAGCGCCAGCCCCGGGTCCTGCGGCGGCACCCGGTGCGGTTCGCGGAAGAACGCCGCACAGCAGGCGGTAGCGAGGGCGCCCAGCGTGCTGGCGGTCGGGGACAGCCTGCTCAGCAGCAGCGCCATGGCCGCCCCGGCGACCACGAACGGCCTTCCTGCCGGGTGCATCGGCGGCAGAGTCTCCCGGGCGAGGTTGGTCAGGTGCTGCAGCGTGGCGGGAAACCGGGGAGACGCCATCCGTGAGTCAAAGTCCTCGGCGGGTTTTCAGGGTCCAGGGCAGCATGACGGGCAGGCCGGCACCGGCCGTCCCGGTGCTCACGGTACGCCCCACCAGGGGCAGGGCAGCGCCGGGGGACCGGCACCGGGGACCCTCCGTCCCCCGAGGGAGTTCCCCGGTGCCGATCAACCGCTCGTCCGCTCCCCAGCTTCCCGAACGGTTATCCCCTCAGCGTGCTCCTGCGCCCCCCGACGACGCAGGAACCCCACGCCATTCTTGGGATGCGGTAGCACGCTGAGCCTGTGTTCACCCTTAGTGTGCTGGGACTCACCCGCGATCACAAGACCTGTCCGGGGATCGTGGATTTCTCACATCTGCCGGAGCCACGCGCTGGTCGGGGTGGTCAAGCCAGGTCCACCGGCGGCACCGTCCCCGGTGATCACGGTGGGGAAGCGGCCGGCACCGGTCAGGCTGGTGCGGGCCTGCTGGGCTAGCGTGGCGTCGATCTCGATGGTGGTCACGGCGTCGTCGCCGAGCCGGGCGGCGAGCAGCGCGGCCTGCTATCCGGTGCCGGTGCCGATCTCCAGCACCCGGTGGCCGTCGTGCACGTCGAGGGCAGCGAGCATGCTCAACACCAGGGAAGGCTGGGAGGCCGAGCTGGTGGGTCGCTCTCCGGTGATGTCCGGCCATGCCGTGGCATCGTTGTCAAACTGAGTCATGATTGCCGTGTCGGAGGCGACCACCTGCCACCACCGTTGCGGGTCGGTGTCCCGGTCTATCGGCTGCGGTTCGTCGCGCTCGTCGTACACCCAAATTCGAGCTGGGATGAAACGCGCCCGATCCACCGCGCCCATCGCACCAGCCCACCCTGCGGGGATCTGGTCGGCCAGCTCGTGCGCCAGTTCCTTAGCGTCCTTAGCGGTCGTCATCCGCCTGGCCCTCGTCGTTTCCGTCCTGCGGCTCTTCGTCACGGTCGCGCTGCTCAACGATGGCCGACGCTGTTCGTGAACTCGACACCAGCGACGTTTCCGGTCATCGGCATGTCGGTGCTGTCGAGTTCACGGCGCCGAGCCTCCGCGCCGGCGGCCGGGTCAGGCCCCGCCGGTGCGCAGGATCAGGACTTCCTCATCTGCCGTGAGGTGAGTGGTGGTCTCGGGAATGTCGATCAAGCAGTTCGACCTGGCCAGCGCGGCGAGCAGGTGCGAGCCGGGGCCACCGATCGGGGCGACGGTGCCCCCGGCAGGATCGAACACTCCGCGCCGGAACTGCCGCTTGTCCCCAGGGGAGTCCAGCGCCTCGGTGAGCCGTGCGCTGGCCTGCGGCCGCTGCGCGGGCAGGCCCATCGCGGCCCGCAGCGCGGGACGGACGAACACCTCGAAGGACACTGAGGCACTCACCGGGTTGCCGGGCATCGCGGCCACCGGCACCCCGTGGTAGCGGCCGACACCCTGCGGCGCGCCGGGTTGCATGGCTACCCTGCCGAAATCCACCCCCTGCCCGGTCATGGCGCTCTTGACCACCTCATAGGCCCCCGCGCTGACCCCACCGGAGGTCACCAGCAGATCTATCCCGGTCAACCGGGGAGTCAGCGCGGCCTCCAGCGCGGCAACGTCGTCGGGCACGAAGTGCATCAACTGGGCTTCGCCGCCGGCCTCCCGAACCGCGGCGGCGAGCATCGTGCCGTTCGACTCGTAGATCTGCCCGTGCCGCAGCGGGGTGCCTGGCACGACCAGCTCGGAACCGGTGGACAGCACCAGGACCCGCACCGGGCGGTGTACCGGCAGCTCGGCGTAGCCGACCGCGGCCGCCACGCCGAGCTGCGCCGGGCCCAGCACCACACCCGCCGGGAGGATTTCCTCGCCGGCCGCCACGTCGTCCCCGGCCAGGCGCACACTGCCGCCCGGGGGGCGGGCGGCGTAGATCTGCACCTGGTGGCGCCCACCGTCGGTGAGTTCCACCGGCACCACCGTGTCCGCGCCGGGGGGGATCGGCGCCCCGGTCATGATCCGGTGCGCGGTGCCGGGCCGCAACGAAGGTGAGTCGGTGCGCCCGGCCGGGATGTCCTCGGTAACCGGCAGTGCGACCGGCGTGTCGGCGCTGGCGCCCTCGATGTCCGCCGAGCGCACCGCGTAGCCGTCCATCCCGGAGTTGTCGAACGGCGGTAGCGGCACCGCCGCGGTGATCGGCTCGGCCAGGGCGAGGCCGGCACACTCCACCAGGGCCAGCCGGATCACCGGGGTGGTGGGCAGCAGGGCGGCCACGACCCGGCCGTGCTCGTCGACGGATCGAGGTTTCGACGCGGTGGCCACCCCAGCATCCTGCCACTCGCGGCTGTGACAGGGCGTGGCAGCTTGCACTCACCGGGCTCGAGTGCTAGACACGAGTTGGCACTCAGACCTGTCGAGTGCCAACACAACAACCGCAACAACTACTGAGGTCGGGACGGTGAGTCCGGCACGAGCTGGACGTCCGTCGCGGGCACCGAGCCTGGCCGAGCACTGTGTCCTTGCCGCGGACACCCCGCGGCGCCCATGACCGGAGGACCACACCGCAATGGCCAAGATGATCGCGTTCGCCGAGGACGCCCGCCGTGGTCTTGAGCGCGGGATGAACCAGCTCGCCGACGCCGTCAGAGTGACGCTGGGCCCTAAGGGCCGCAACGTCGTCCTGGAGAAGAAGTGGGGTGCCCCCACCATCACCAACGATGGTGTGAGCATCGCCAAGGAGATCGAACTCGAAGACCCGTGGGAGAAGATCGGGGCCGAACTCGTCAAGGAAGTTGCCAAGAAGACCGATGACGTCGCGGGCGATGGCACCACCACCGCGACCGTGCTGGCCCAGGCGCTGGTGCGCGAGGGACTGCGCAACGTCGCGGCTGGCGCCAACCCGCTGGCGCTCAAGCGGGGCATCGAGAAGGCCGTCGAGGCCGTCTCGGCGCAGCTGCTGAACTCGGCCAAGGAGGTCGAGACCAAGGAGCAGATCGCGGCCACCGCCGGGATCTCCGCCGCTGACCCCTCGATCGGCGAGCTCATCGCCGAGGCGATGGACAAGGTCGGCAAGGAAGGCGTCATCACCGTCGAGGAGAGCCAGACCTTCGGGCTTGAGCTCGAGCTCACCGAGGGTATGCGCTTTGACAAGGGCTACATCTCGCCCTACTTCGTCACCGACCCGGAGCGGATGGAGACCGTCCTGGAGGACCCCTACATCCTGCTCGTCGCCTCCAAGGTCTCGGCGGTCAAGGACCTGCTCCCCGTGTTGGAGAAGGTCATGCAGTCCAGCAAGCCGCTGGTGATCATCGCTGAGGACGTCGAGGGCGAGGCGCTGGCTACCCTGGTCGTCAACAAGATCCGCGGCATCTTCAAGTCGGTCGCGATCAAGGCGCCCGGCTTCGGTGATCGCCGCAAGGCGATGCTGGCCGACATGGCCATCCTCACCGGCGGTGAGGTGATCAGTGAGGAGGTCGGTCTCAAGCTGGAGAACACCGACCTGTCGCTGCTGGGCCGCGCCCGCAAGATTGTCGTGACCAAGGACGAGACCACCATCGTCGAGGGCGCCGGCGATGCGGAGCAGATCCAGGGCCGGGTCAACCAGATCCGCCTCGAGATCGAGAACTCGGACTCCGACTACGACCGCGAGAAGCTGCAGGAGCGGCTGGCCAAGCTGGCCGGCGGCGTTGCGGTGATCAAGGCTGGAGCGGCGACCGAGGTTGAGCTCAAGGAGCGCAAGCACCGCATCGAGGACGCGGTGCGCAACGCCAAGGCCGCCGTCGAAGAGGGGATCGTCCCCGGTGGTGGCGTCTCGCTGATCCAGGCGGGGGCACAGGCGTTCGAGAAGCTCGATCTGAGCGGCGACGAGGCGACCGGGGCCAACATCGTCAGGGTGGCGCTGGAGGCTCCGTTGAAGCAGATCGCGGCGAACGCCGGTCTTGAGGGCGGCGTGGTGGCCGAGAAGGTCCGCACCCTGTCCGCTGGGTGGGGCCTGAACGCGGCCACCGGTGAGTACGAGGACCTGGTTAAGGCCGGCATTATCGACCCGGCCAAGGTCACCCGCTCGGCGCTGCAGAACGCGGCGTCGATCGCGGGACTGTTCCTCACCACGGAGTCTGTGGTCGCTGACAAGCCGGAGAAGGAGAAGGCCCCCGCTGGCGGCGGTATGCCCGACGGCGGCGGTATGGACTTCTGATCCACTTGCTGCATACGGGCCGGCCCCCACGTCCGGGGGCCGGCCCGTCTTTCATTACCCAGTGTTCATGACACTAGTATTCATGACACCAGTGTTCATGACCCAGGGCCTGCACTTCGCCCCCAAGCCCTGGTACCGTGTCAGCAGAGCTTGCTACTCCAGGATTGCTCGCCATCCCGCTCCCGCACCGCCGCAGCACTACCCGGTCTGCTCTTGCCCCGAGCTACCAATCGGGTACCCACCCCCCAGCGTGATGTCGGCTCGCCCGCTTGTGCACCAGCGGGCGTCTCCCACGGCCCTGGCAGACTCCTCCTCCCCTCCCTGCCAGGGCCGTGGCCCCGGGTAAGCGTCGTGAAGTTAGAGATTCGCCGGATGCACATGCACCTGACGGATTGTGCCACGCCGCTTGCTGCCCCGGTTCGGTCGGGGGTCAGCCGCCATCGTCCACAGATCCCGCCTCTCAAGGGCGGTCTCTCAAGGGCACTGTCTCGGGGACCCCGGTCAGGGGCCATGGTGAGGGACCGGGGTCCGGGTGGGGGAGAACCCTCATGTGCCGGGCGGCGCGGTGCGGCACCGTAGACGGTGTCGGTTGCACCGCCTGGGCGCAGCGCCGGGACGCCCAGCCAAGCGAGCGACGCCCATGCCGTACGGAGACGGGGACGCGCGGCACGGTTATCGGGGATGGTTCGGGTCGTCATTCGAGGGCGACCCGGACCCGCCGCCTACCTCGTGTCCTCACGCCGCCCCGCGGCGCAGGCGGGCGCCCACGCTCGAGAGGTAGACGCCCAAGCCGAAGATGAGCACCGCGATCGGCACGTGGGCGACGGTCAGCCCGCTCGCGTCTGCCTTGGTGATCGCCTCGCCGAGGCCCGTTTGGAGGATGATCAGCACGAGCAGGCCCACGGCGCCGAGGGTCAGCGCTGGGTCCGCGCGCCGCAGCGTAACCGCGGCCAGCGCAGTGGCCAGCGCCAGCACGACGACGACGAAACCACCGATCTCATGGGCGGTTATCCAGCCGCTGGGCTCGGCGCGGTTGATGAACTCCCCTGCCGACACCGCTTGCCACAGCACACCGAGCAGGGTCACCCCGTTCAACAGGGAGAACATCCGAACCGCGCGAGTGGTCGAGGTGCTCATGGTGTTCTCCCGACAGTGTCGACGATCAGGGCCGAACGATCAAGGACGAACGATCAGGTGCCGGGACTCACCGTACCGTGCAGGGTTCCGCCAGCCAGCTCGGCGCGGGTTAGCCTGGCGTCCGTGGCGATCACGCTGACCGGGCTCCATCGCTATCCGATCAAGTCCTGCCGTGGTCATGCGCTCGGGCAGGCCCTGGTCGAGCCCTGGGGTCTGGCCGGGGACCGGCGGTGGATGCTCGTTGACGATGAGGGCCTGGTGGTGACGGCACGGAAATACCCGCGGCTGGTGCTGGTCACCCCGGAACTTGACCCGAACGGGTTGCGGGTGCAGGCGCCGGATGCCGATCCGCTGCTGGTGGCTACCCCGGACGGTCACGCACTCACCGCCGTCCGGGTCTTCTCCAGCCACGTGAGCGCCACGCCCGCCTCCGAGCAGGCCCATGCCTGGTTCAGCAAGGTCGTCGGTACACCACTCCGGCTGGTGTACCTCGACGACCCTACCCAGCGTCGGCCGAACCCTGCCTACAGCCGGGAGGAAGACCGGGTGTCCTTCGCGGACGGCTACCCGCTGCTGCTGGCCACCGAGGAGTCCCTGGCCGCGCTGAACGACCTGATCGCCGAGGGGCCCTTCGCGCAGGAGGGGCCGGTGCCGATGCGTCGGTTCCGGCCCAACCTGGTGGTCGCGGGTGCACCCGCGTGGGCCGAGGATGGCTGGCGGGTGGTGCGGATCGGCGCCGTGCGCTTCCGGGCGGTCAAGGCCTGCGACCGCTGCGTGTTCACCACGATCGACCCCGACACCGCGCGCAAGGGCAAGGAGCCGCTGACCACGCTGGCCCGCTGCCGGCGGTGGGACGGCAAGGTGTGGTTCGCGATTAACCTCATCCCCGATTCCCCCGGGGCGGCCCTGCGCCTGGGCGATCAGATTGAGATTGTCGAGCAGGTGCGGACTGGCGAGCCGTTGCGCTAACTCGCGCTGGTGCCAGCGGTGCGCAGCTCTGTGTCAGTGCGAGTGCTCGTGGTCCTCAGCGAGGCTCGCCTCGTGGGCGTGGGGATGAGCGTGAGTCTGCCCGCTGTGGCTGTGTTCGTGCTCGTGTTCCACGTGCTCGTGCTCATGCAGGACGTGGGTATGCGTATGCGTCATGTCCCCGTGGGTGTGCTCATGGGTGTGTGGTGCGGTCATTTTTCTTGCTCCTTTATTCGTTCGTTTGATTATCGACACTACGCGCTTTGTGTGAGCCGTTGACATCATTCTTTCGTGTATATTTAAATGCACGTAGTTTGCAGCTGGCTCAATGGCGTAGATGCCTTCTTTGTGAGGAGCTGGCCACCCGTGGGAAAATGCAACCATGATCGCTGGACTGCTGCTGGCAGCCGGGGCCGGGCGACGCTACGGGATGCCCAAGGCTCTCGTCGAGAACGGCGCTTGGTTGTGTCGGGCGGTTGCCGCGCTGAGCGGCGGTGGATGCGACCCGGTATTCGTCGTCCTCGGTGCGCAGGCCGACCGAGTGGCCCCGCTGGTGCCGGCGAGGGCCAGCATCGTGCTGGCCGCGGACTGGGCCGAGGGCATGGGAGCCTCCCTGCGGGCCGGCCTGACCGAGCTGGTCCGCAGCGCACCGCCGCAGGTGCAGGCCGCGCTGGTGCACCTGGTTGATCTGCCCGACGTGGACGCCTCCGTGGTTCGCCGGCTCGCCGCGCTGGCTGATCCCGCGGTGGTGGCCCGAGCCGGGTTCGCCAGGGCGCCCGGGCATCCGGTGCTGCTCGGCCGGCAGCACTGGGCCGAGGTCATCTCCTCGGTTCAGGGTGACCGGGGTGCCCGGGACTGGTTGGCCGGGCGGTCAGACCTGACCGTGGTGGAGTGCTCCGATCTGGCCAGCGGCGTCGACGTGGACCGCCCGCAGCAGCCTCCTCGTTGTGGGTGAACCCGCACGCTGGCCGGGCCGAATACGCTTTACACAGCCTGGCCATGCTGGAAGCTCTGCGCACGAGGAGGTCCGCAGTGCGTGAGGTGCTCGAGGAACTGGTGGCGCAGTGGCGCAAGGGCAAATCCACTGCGGTGGGCACGGTGGTGTCCACCTACCGTTCGGCGCCCCGCCCGGCAGGGGCGTCGATGCTGGTGACCTCGGACGAACAGGTGGTCGGCAGCGTCTCCGGTGGCTGCGTGGAGGGCGCGGTCTTCGAACTGGGCCAGCAGGTGCTCGCTGAGCACACCCCCATCCTGCAGCGCTACGGCGTCTCCGATGACGATGCCTTCGCCGTCGGGCTCACCTGTGGCGGCATCATCGATGTGTTCATCGAGAAGGTGGACCCGGTGAGCTTCCCCGAGCTGGACGAGGTGGCCGCGTCGGTGGCCCGCAAGGAGCCGGTCGCGGTGGCCACCGTGGTCGCGCACCCTGACGCCGAGCGGATCGGACGTCGGATGGTGGTCTGGCCCGACCGGCACCAGGGCACGCTCGGCTCCTCCCGGGTCGATGAGGCGATCCTGGAGGATGTCCGGGGTGCACTCGCCGCCGGCCGCACCGCCACCCTGCACTACGGCCCCGAGGGGCAGCGCCGCGGCGAGGGGATGGACGTGTTCGTCAACGCCATGCAGCCGCCGCCCCGGATGCTGGTGTTCGGCGCGATCGACTTCGCCGCCGCGATGGCCCGGATCGGGGTGTTCCTCGGTTACTACGTGACGGTGTGCGACGCGCGAGAAGTGTTCGCCACCCGCAGTCGCTTCCCCGACGCCCATGAGGTCGTGGTGAACTGGCCCCACCGCTACCTGAAGGCTGAGGCCGAGGCGGGCCGGATCGATGCGCGGACCGTGGTCACCGTGCTCACCCACGACCCGAAGTTCGACGTCCCAGTGCTCGTCGAGGCGCTGAAGCTGGATCTGGCCTACGTCGGTGCGATGGGATCGCGCCGAACCCACGAGGACCGGGCAGCTCGGCTGCGCGAGGCGGGCGTGACCGAGGAGCAGATGGCCCGGATAGCCTCGCCGATCGGGCTGGACCTCGGTGCCCGCACCCCCGAGGAGACCGCGGTGTCCATCGCCGCGGAGATCATCTCGCTGCGCTGGGGAGGTGACGCCACCCGGCTGGTCAAGGCTGAGGGCCCCATCCACGGCGCCCACCCGATCGCCGAAGCCGAGCCGGTCAAGGCCTGAGCGCGCGCTCGGTATCCAAGTGGGGCCGGACCCAGGTGTGCTCACCCTCCGGGCTGTCGAGCCAGATGCAGTGCCGCTCAGCGGTGACGGTGAGGCCGAAGCGCTCCCACCCGGGTCGGCCGAGCCGCCGCCACTGGGCGTGGCTGTCTTCGATGAGGCGCCACAGGGGACGGGGGCCGGTTTCCCAGACCACGCGGCTTCCGTCGTTGCCGGGGTCCTCCCGGACCTCGCACCAGGAACCGTCGGCGCAGTGCAGCACGGTGTTGCGGGGTGGTCGGTGAGGCTCCTCACCGCGCAGGCTGAAGGTGGTGCCGGGGGGTAGGGCCACCAGGTGGGCGAAGAACCAGAACGCGGTCTGCTCCCAGGGTCGGGTCAGCTCCAGCGTCGTGGTGCGCCGGTTCGCGCCGTCACGGTTCGTCGGATGAGACGGCACGGCGCTGGTAGATGCCCCCGCGCGGCGGAGGCTCATGAAGCTGCCGTAAGTGGGGTCGAACCGCCCTTGGGCGCCCTGTCCTTGGGTGCGCTGTCCTTGGGTGCGCTGTCCTTGGGTGCGCTGTCCTTGGGTGCGCTGTCCACACCGCCGGAGCAGCACCTGGTTGCCCGCCTGCTGCCCGATCTTCACGTCGACCAGGATCAGACCATCCTCCCGGATCTGCGCAACCCAGCCCCAGGGCACGGCCGGGACCGCGCAGGTGGCGACGATCCGATCGTAGGGTGCGTGCTCCGGCAGACCGTGCACCCCGTCAGCGGCCACCAGCGTGGGGTGGTAGCCAAGGCGGGCGAGGCGCTGCCGGGCCAGGGCGACCAGTTCGGGTTCGACGTCCACGGCGAATACGTGCTCCTCACCGAGCCGGTGGCACAACAGCGCGGCGTTGTAGCCGGTGCCGGCCCCGATTTCCAACACCCGGTGCCCGTCGCGGATGTCGAGAGTTTCGAGCATGCGGGTCATCAGGCCGGGCATGCTGGTGGACGAGCGCCCCTCCGGGAGTACGAACAAGGCGGTGTTGGAGTACACCAGAGGCAGGTCATCGGCGGTGTTTGCGGCGCTCCATGCTCCGGTGTGGGGATCCATCGTGTAGTGCACCGGCACCAGCTCATGGCGGGGTACCGCGCGCAAGGCCGCTTGCCAGTGCGGTGAGCGCAGTTTGCCCGCCGCAGTGAGTTCCTCGGCCAGCGCGGCTGCCAGGGCGGACCACTCGCTCACGAGAGTGCACCCCTCGTCAGCAGTTCAGCGAGTGCATCGGTGAGTGGCGCACCGGTGCGGGCTTCAAGCCACCCGAACTGCCCGCCGGCATTGCATTCAAGGAAGGTGTACGAACCGTCGGGACCGACCACGAAGTCCAACGCCCCATAGGTCAGTCCCAGCGCGCCCAGGAACCTTCTTACTCCTTCGGAAACCTCGGCGGTCAGCTCGATCGGTTCGTAGGTCAGGGCGTCGTAATCGGCTCGGAAATCTATATACGATGCGGCGTTGCCGGCGTGGATCGCGAAAGCGAACAGCTCATCGCCGATAGCGATCACCCTAGCGTCGTGCTGTTTCGGTGCCCACCGCTGGAACTGGTGGGTGGTGACGCTTACTCCGTGCAAATCAGTGAGATTATCATCGCTGAGCAGTCTCGTGAATGTGACCTTGCGGGTGCCCTCTTCGGTGATATGGTTTGCGCCGAGCATCTTGGTCACCGTCGCACCACACCGGGCGAAGCTACGCACCGCCTCCGGTTCGTTGGTGATCAGAGTATCCGGGACGGCCAGGCCACAGCGGGCCGCGGTGGACAACTGCACAGGTTTGGAGGCTGCAGCCACCCGCGCGGGATGATTGACCCACAACACCGGCAACGACGACAACACCCCACCAAGCCCGTACTTAGCCTCCAAAAACGCGTGCTGGCGTTCCGCGTCACTCAACTCTGGCGGAAACTGGAAGGTCGTGGGGCTGCGGTACCATATCGATCGCAGCCCATCGAGCTCGATATCGCGCCCCGGTGTGCGTAACCAGCCACCCCAGTGCCTCCTCGCAGCCGGGCGTCGAGGTGCAGGCGCGTGGGAAACCACGCGGTATCTATCCGACAGACCGGCACCTCGCGGTCCCGCAAGGCAAAAATCATCTGGTCGGCGCTGACGTCGAACTCGGCCGCCAGGATCAGAAAGGTCATGCCGGAGCGGGGTCATCTGGCGCGAAGTCATATACTCAGTCCTCAGAGCGACCCTCGTCCCCGTCCCCATCGGTCACCGAATGGGCGGTCGGATCCGCCATCCCAGTCAGGATCAGTGCTCGCCCGCGTTCGTCCACGGCAACTTGCTGCTCGTGGCTGTAGCTGAACTCCGGCACGGGGCGTGCGGGCAGCGCACCGCAGCGCATCCCGCGCAGTCCCCACGGCCGCACCCCCATGGGGGAGGGAACGTCCCAGCACCGCGGGGCCTGCGGAGGTCGTGACAACCCGAACTGCTCACTACCGGATGCCACCGGATCGTCCACCGGCGCTGTGGTCATGGCGTGCTCCTCATCCAGGCTTGCGTCGCTGGAGGGCACCGGCCTGCACAGCGCGGGACCGCCCAGTCGGACGCTGTCCACGAGACAGTCAGAACGCTAGAACGAGGTGAACCTCGTGTCAAGCTTAGATCTTGGTTGAAATCCTTCTCCAGGTAGCTTAGTTGGTGCATGTACGATGAGCGTGTTCGCTCATCGATTCGGAGGTGCGTCGTGCGGCTGAAGAGACTTGCCAAGGACGGGGATTCCAACCCCACTGGCTGCCAGACCGTTTACCTCACCGAGGACGGCCGGTTCGGCATACAAGGCGATGTGGCCGATGACGACACGTACGCCAACCTGGAGAACCTGCTGCTCGGGGAGGGGGCGGTGCTCATCAAGCCCGAGATCGTCATCGAGGCGGTGCGCCGCTACCAGGAGAGGATGGCCTGACTATCGACGCCCTTCCCGGAGCGGCGACCCTGTTGGACCGGCTCGTCGCCTTCCGGTACTCGGTGTTCCGCTTGGAGGCGTTGCAGGACTACCGCGGCAGTGGTGAAGAGGATGCCCGAGTCGCTTTCCAGGCGGGTAAACCCTTGCCGCTTACGCCTGCCCTCCGGACGTGGACGCACATGGTCCGCCAGCGGGTCCGCTCCGGCTGTGTCATGCAGCGGGTACACGTGGTCACCTCGCCACTGACCGACTACATCCGTTTCGAGCTCGCTAGCTATGCCCCCAACGTCGAGGCCGGGGAGGACGTCCGTATTGTTCCGGTTCCCGAAGGCGGCTCATGGCCCGTGGACGTGCCGCAGGACGACTTCTGGTTGATCGACTCCAGCGAACTGTGGAGTCAGCGCTACGACCGGGACGGGACGTGGCTGGGTGCTGAACATGTCACCGATCCCGAACAGATCGTCAGGGCCTGCCGTGCCCGTGACGCAGCCCTGCACCATTCCCTGCCATGGGCCGACTACCTGCGTGGGTACCACCCGGAGATAGTGTCTTATTTGACCCTTACCGCAGGTCAGTCCTGAACGGAGGCTGTGGCGGACTTGCAAGCACCGATCACGCCGCAGCGCGCCTTGCTCGCGCGGCGGTTGCGTGACCTACGTGCAGCCGCATTCCCGTCCGGCAGTGCCTTAGCCCGACGCCTCAGAACCGATCACCCAGATGCTAGCTGGCACCAGACCCGGGTGTCGAAGCTGGAACGTGGCTTGCAACGCCCTACCGAGCAAGACATCGTGCAGTGGGCCACGGCTACGCGTGCGTCGACCATGCAGATGAACGAACTGCTGCATCTGCTGGCGGCCGCACGAGTCGAATACGCGACCTTTGGTCAGCTCTATCGCAGGGCTGGCGGCCCGGTCGCGGATCAGGCGAGCACTGCGACTGCTGACACCAGGACTATGCGCATCGCTGAATACCAGCCCTCAATGATGCCTGGTCTGGTGCAGACAGCGTCGTACGCGAGGGAACTGCTGTCGTTGCCGTGCGGCCCTTCTGCGTTTGGAGCCTCGACCGAGGATATCGAAGCAATCGTCGGTGAGCGCATCAAGCGTCAAGACGTGCTGTATCAGCCTGGTAAGAAGATCCAGCTGGTCTTGGGCGAGGCGGCGTTACACACCCGATTTGGCCCGCCCGAAACACTGTTAGGTCAGCTGGACCGGTTGGTTGCGGTGGCTGGCCTCGCCGGGGTCGAACTCGGTGTGGTGCCGTTCAGCGCGCCGCTGCCCATGTTCCCACTCACCGGCTTCGTGCTCTACGACAACGTTGTGCTCATCGAGTCAATCGTCGGCCAGCAGCGCCTGGAAGCTGCTGACGAGGTTGCGCTCTATGAGAGATTCTTCGATCAATTTCGTCACGCGGCAGCTACCGGCCAGGAAGCGGTCGCGCTGATTCAGCGGATTGCGACGGAACTGAGCGGCTGACCGTGGATACGTTACGAGGTCAGCTCGATCGGCTCATCATCGTGTCCGGCCTGGCTTCAGTCGAACTCGGTGTGCTTCCTGTCGCCCAGCCGTCCCCGGTGATGCCACTGGCTGGTTTCTCACTCCATGATGAAGACGTTGTATTCGTCGAAACCCTCACCGGCGAACAAATCTTGCAGGACCCTGGCGAGGTGATGGCCTACCTCGCGATGTTCAACCTGCTCCAGGAGGCCGCCGCCACTGGAGCAGATGCAGTCGCACTGATCCATCAGGCGGTGGCACGCCTTCCGTGACGTCAGCTGCAGTCGGTGCTGTCCGTGAACTCGACGTGACCGACGTTTCAAGGGCACCCCAACGTCGGTGGTGTCGAGTTCACGGCCCGGGACCTCTGGCTCGGCGCCCGGGGGCGATCGCCGGGCCGGTTTGGAGCTGAGCGTGACCTCGACGTACACTGTGACGTCGGCGCGCGCAACGCGCTGGTTCCAGCGTGTATGCAGGTATCTGCGCAGGCTTCCTGCTCAGCGGTGCGTCTTCGCTCCTTGTGATGCCTCCCCACGTCGCGGAACCGGCCGGTGTCTGCGCCGCGGCAAGGCCGCTGGCCGGCGGCAGGGCGACGTGAGCAGGACGCGGAGGACATGGGCAAGAAAGACGGGGCGATCGAGGTCGAGGGTCGGGTGGTCGAGCCACTGCCCAACGCCATGTTCCGGGTTGAGCTGGAGAACGGCCACCGCGTCCTCGCCCACATCAGCGGCAAGATGCGCCAGCACTATATCCGCATCCTGCCCGAGGATCGGGTGGTCGTGGAGCTTTCGCCCTACGATTTGTCCCGAGGCCGCATCGTCTACCGCTACAAGTAGAGCACCCGATCCACGACACAACTGACGGCCCGGGACCGCTACCCGGTCCCGCGACCAGGAGAGATGACGTGAAGGTCAAGCCCAGCGTCAAGAGGATCTGTGACAAGTGTAAAGTGATCCGCCGTCACGGTGTGGTCATGGTGATCTGCGAGAACCTGCGCCACAAACAGCGACAGGGCTGAGCAGGGCAGGATGTCACGTCCTGCGCGGCGCGAGAAGACCTCCCCGCACCACCCGATCCGCGAGGGATCGGTCCACCCCCGGATTCCAGGCCGGGGCCCGCGGGCGGCGAGCACACTCGTCATGCGGGATGGGCGGGGAGCAGACCTGGAGACGATGGAGACAGGAGACACGCCTGCATGGCCCGACTCGCTGGCGTCGACCTTCCCCGCGACAAGCGGATGGAGATCGCGCTGACCTACATCTACGGCATCGGCCGTACCCGCTCCCACGAGATCCTCAGCGCCACCGGGGTGAGCCCGGATCTGCGCTCCAAGGACCTCTCCGATGAGGACCTCATCCGGCTGCGGGACTACATTGAAGAAAACTGCAAGGTCGAGGGTGACCTCCGGCGCGAGGTCCAGGCCGACATCCGCCGGAAGATCGAGATCGGTTGCTACGAGGGTCTGCGGTGGCGCCGCGGGCTTCCCGTGCGCGGTCAGCGAACCAAGACCAACGCCCGTACCCGTAAGGGTCCGAAGAAGACGGTCGCTGGCAAGAAGAAGGCCGGGAAGAAGTAACGACGGCGCAACCAATCCCAGGGCAGCTAACCCAGATCTTGTAGGAGTGCAACCGCATGCCACCCAGAGCACGAGCAGGTGTCGGTGTCAAGAAGGTTCGGCGCAAAGAGAAGAAGAACGTCGCGCATGGCCATGCGCATATCAAGTCAACGTTCAACAACACGATTGTCTCGATCACCGATCCCACCGGTGCAGTGATCGCGTGGGCGTCCGCGGGCCACGTGGGATTCAAGGGCTCGCGCAAGTCGACCCCGTTCGCTGCCCAGATGGCCGCCGAGAATGCCGCCCGCAAGGCCGCCGAGCACGGCATGAAGAAGGTGGATGTCTTCGTGAAGGGCCCCGGTTCGGGCCGCGAGACGGCGATCCGGTCGCTACAGGCTGCCGGTCTTGAGGTCGGCACCATCCAGGATGTGACCCCTCAGCCGCACAACGGCTGCCGGCCGCCGAAGCGGCGCCGGGTCTAAGGCGCGGGAGGAGCAGCGCAGATGGCTCGATACACCGGACCTGTGACCCGCAAGTCCCGTCGGCTCAAGACCGATCTGATCGGCGGCGACCAAGCCTTTGAGCGTCGACCGTACCCGCCCGGCCAGCACGGCCGTGCCCGGATCAAGGAAAGCGAGTACCTCCTGCAGCAGCAGGAAAAGCAGAAGGCCCGCTTCGCCTACGGGGTCATGGAAAAGCAGTTCCACCGGTACTACGAGGAGGCCAACCGCCGCACCGGCAAGACTGGTGACGTGCTGCTGCAGATTTTGGAGTCCCGGCTGGACAACGTCATCTACCGTGCTGGCCTGGCTCGCACCCGGCGCCAGGCGCGTCAGCTGGTGACCCACGGGCATTTCCTGGTGAACGGCGTCAAGGTGGACGTCCCCAGTCTTCGGGTGTCCAAGTTCGACATCATCGACGTCAGGCCCAAGTCGATGCCGACGCTGCCGTTTGTGGTAGCCAAGGAGACCTTGGGTGACCGCCCGGTGCCGGCGTGGCTGCAAGTGGTCCCCGCAACGTTGCGGGTGCTGGTACACCGCCTGCCCGAGCGGGCGCAGATCGACGTCCCTCTCCAGGAGCAGCTTATCGTCGATTTCTACTCCAAGTAGGATGAGGCTGCGATAATCGAAGATCCGCGATGGCGTCAAATAGCGGGCGCCAGATGGAGGTACATCAACTATGTTGATTACTCAGCGACCTACCCTCAGCGAGGAGCCGGTCGACTACAACCGCTCCCGGTTCGTGATTGAGCCGCTGGAGCCTGGCTTCGGCTACACCCTGGGCAATTCGCTGCGCCGGACCTTGCTCTCGTCCATCCCCGGAGCGGCGGTGACCAGCATCCGCATTGAGGGCGTGCTGCATGAGTTCACCACTGTTCCGGGCGTCAAGGAGGACGTCACCGACATCATCCTCAATCTCAAAGAGCTCGTGGTCAGCTCGGAGGAGGACGAGCCGGTAGCGATGTACCTGCGCAAGCAGGGTCCGGGGGAGGTCACCGCGGGCGATATCGTGCCGCCGGCCACGGTGACCGTGTACAACCCCGACCTGCACATCGCCACCTTGAACGGCAAGGGCAAGCTGGAGATCGAGCTGGTGGTGGAGCGGGGCCGCGGCTACGTGCCGGCGGTGCAGAATAAGGCATCCGGCGCGGAGATCGGCCGGATCCCGGTGGACTCCATTTACTCGCCGGTCCTGAGGGTGACCTACAAGGTGGAGGCCACCCGGGTCGAGCAGCGTACCGACTTCGACAAGTTAATCTTGGACGTAGAGACCAAGCCGTCACTGACTCCCCGGGACGCGCTGGCCTCGGCTGGCCGCACCCTGGTGGAGCTGTTCGGCTTGGCCCGGGAACTCAATGTGGAAGCCGAAGGTATCGAAATCGGTCCTTCGCCGGCCGAGGCGGACACGATTGCTGCCTTCGCCATGCCCATCGAAGACCTGGACCTTACCGTCCGGTCCTACAACTGTCTCAAGCGTGAAGGCATCCACACCGTCGGTGAGCTGGTCAGCCGGAGCGAGGCCGACCTGCTGGACATTCGCAACTTCGGCGCTAAGTCGATTGACGAGGTGAAGCTGAAGCTGGCCACTCTTGGGCTGCAGCTCAAGGACAGCCCGCCCGGGTTTGATCCCTCAACGGTGTCGGCGGAATACTCGATCGAGGGCTGGGAGGACGACGCCAGCGACAACGGCACCGACAACGGCACCGACAACGGCACCGACAACGGCACCGACAACGGCACCGACAACGGCACCGACAACGGCGACGACGGCCACGACTACGCCGAAACCGAGCAACTGTAGGGGACCTACCCGTGAGTGGCGATGCGACCTATAGGTCGCATCGCCACTCACGGGGCGACCGAAGGGAGCCACATGCCAACGCCGCCCAGGGGCGCCCGGCTCGGGGGGTCGCCGGCCCATGAACGGCTGATGTTGGCCAACTTGGCGACATCGCTGTTCACCCACGGCCGGATCACCACCACCGAGGCCAAGGCGAAACGGCTGCGTCCGTTCGCCGAGCGGTTGATCAGTAAGGCCCGTAGGGCGGACCTGCACAACCGTCGCCAGATCATGCGGGTAATCCGGGACAAGGACGTGGTGCACAAGCTGGTCGCGGAGATCGGCCCGCAGTTCGCGACCCGGCCAGGTGGCTACACCCGGATCCTCAAGACAATGCCACGCAAGGGCGACAACGCTGCGATGGCGATTATCGCGCTGGTCACGGAGCGCACCGCCGCCGATGTCGAAGAGGTCAAGCGCAGGGCCTTCCGGGGCCGTCCACAGCCTCAGCCGGCCACCAAGGCTGAAGAGCCCGCTGCGGCGCACGCTGAGCCGGAGACCCCGGCCGAGGCGCAGACCCTTGTCGAGCCGCAGACCCCGGCCGCACAGCAGGAGGACGAGGGCGAATCCTGACTCCGAGCACCACGCCGCAGGAGCCCGCCTTACCCGCTGGGGAGGGCGGGCTCCTGCGCTACCGGCTGGATATCCGCTACGACGGAGCTGGCTTTTCCGGATGGGCCCGTCAGCCTGGGCGACGCACCGTCCAGGGAGTCCTGGAGCATGCGCTGGAGACCGTGGCGCGGATCCCGGTGACCCTCACCGTCGCGGGCCGTACCGACGCGGGCGTGCACGCCACCGGGCAGGTCGCGCATCTCGACCTGCCGCCCGGTGCGCCGCCGCCCGAGCAGCTCGCCCACCGGCTGGCCCGGCTGCTGCCAGCGGATCTCCGAGTGCCGGCGGTGGCCCAAGTGCCGGACACCTTCGACGCCCGGTTCTCCGCGTTGCGGCGGCACTACCGGTACCGGGTCTGCGACGCGCCGTGGGGGGTGGATCCGCTGCGCCGGTACGACACGCTGAGCTACCACCGTCGGCTTGACGCCGCCGCGATGAACGCGGCGAGCGCGCTGTTGCTCGGTGAGCACGACTTCGCCGCGTTCTGTCGCCGGCGGGAGGGCGCGAGCACGGTGCGGGCACTGCAGCGGCTGGAGTGGACCCGCGACGAAGGGCACCTGCTGATCGCGCACGTCGCGGCGGACGCGTTCTGCCACTCGATGGTGCGCAGCCTGGTGGGTGCCCTGCTGGCGGTGGGAGAGCACCGGTGCCTCCCGGACTGGCCCGCTGGCCTGCTGCGCACCACCGCCCGCTCCAGCGGGGTCACGGTAGCGCCCGCACACGGGCTCACCCTCATCGGCGTGGACTACCCCGACGACGAGGGGCTCGCCGCCCGCGCCCACCAGACTCGAGCGCAGCGCGGTTTCACAGGGTGAGCACCCCTCACGGTGGGCACTCCAGCTTGTGATACTGGCCCTGCAACAAGCGTGGCACCGCAGGGGAGCAGTCATGGTCGAGGGGATGAGTGCTGGGAGGTGGTTACACGTGACACAACCGGTGGCCACGCCGCCGGACGGTTCCGACGCGGGAAGGGTAATCCGCTGGCACCGCCAACATGCGGGGATGACGCAGCATGAGGCTGCTGTGGTGCTGAACACCACACAGTCCCGGCTGTCAAAGATAGAGACCGGAGTTCTTCTGCTGGGGATTGACGAGCTGCGGTTCATCGCAGGGAAGCTGAACATCCCTTCTGAGCAGCTGGGCATTCTGCCTGACCGGCCCGTTGACGCCATTCCCCAGCCGGAACCGGCCAGCGGTTCGCCGGGTGCGGTCTTGGCGAGTCAGGAGCGGTGGCGGATGGTGCGCGCCGAGCTGAATGCCAACCTTACGCTCCTGGGTGACCTCGCCGCCGAGCTATACCCACGGGCGCACCACATGTCCGGTAGCTCGGCGCTCACCCAACCTGACTGGCTACCCGCTACGCCGGTCGAGATCGGGGACATCGGTCTGTACGAGGTCGCCGAGCCTGCTAGGCCGGTTATCACCGGTGGGATTGAGCAGACCGAGTCAGCCCGTCCGCTGGCCGCCGACGGAACCCGTTATGGTGCGCTACTCGCACGCCCTACGTGACCTCGCCCGGCCTAAGCTGCTGGACAACCGGGTGAGCTACCGGCTGCTCGACGTGGAATGGACCACGACCGGCGGCCGGCTCGGGTTCGGCTTTACCAGCTACTTCGAGACATTCGATGTCTGCGAGGCGGCCGCCCATGAGTTCGCTGAAGGCTGGCTGTGTGCTGGACACAAGCGACCTAACCTCGCCGCTCTTCCGCTGCGCCGATGGATTGCCGACCCGTTCGATCTTGCCGCCCGCCCGGCGTTGCTGAGCATCGGCACGTTGACCATCCGGCGTGACCCGATCGATGGACACCGGCTGTACCTCCACAAGCGGGACGCCAAATCTGTCGCATCAGGGCCCGGCTTGCATGTCATCCCGTCCGGCGTCTTCCAGCCGGCCGGGCTGGCATTGGCCCATCAGGCCAATGATTTCTCGCTCTGACGCAATATCCAGCGGGAGTACTCCGAGGAGTTTCTCGGTAACCCTGAGCACGACGGCAACTCGGTGGACCCGATCGACTACGAGCAAGACGAGCCGTTCCGGTCGTTCGCCGCCGCTCGGGATGCGGGCGACTTCAGGATCTTTGCCACCGCTGTGGCGCTTTTTCCACTCACGCTGTGGGCTGAGCTGCTGACCATCGCTGTGATTGAGGCATCCGCCTTCGACCGGCTGTTCGCCGGTATGGTGAGCGTCAATGACGAAGGTGCCGCGGTGAGCACGACTGCCGGACGGCCAACCGTGGGCATTCCTTTCACCTCGGAGGCGCGGGAGCGGCTGCGCGCCGAGCCACTGTCCCCCATTGCGCGTGCCTGCATCGAGCAGGCCTGGCAGCACCGCCACATGCTACTGGCATGCTGACGGGAACATGTCGAACGTCGACCAACGAATATTCCCTGCATGAATAGTCGGAACATGTATATTCCAGAAACGCATAGAAATCATGTATCCCTACGGTAGCCCCTGCACCAGGACCTCCGTACCCCTTACAGTGTCCCGTTCGGATTGACCCGAGTCTCGGTGCCTCAAGTGCAGGCGATCGCCCCGGGTGGGGCCAGCTACGATCCGGTGCGCCAGATAACAGTGATGCCCGGGGGAACCCCATTCATCGACGAGCCGTCGATGAAAAGCACACTGTACTGTACCATTACGACGACTATGGACATGCAGTCCTGGCCCGATTCGGTGGTCGATGGAACAGACTGACCACGTGACTAAGTCACCTGTGCTGGTGCTGACCCAGTGTTTTGATCCCACTGCCGATTTAGTCATCTGCGAACTAAGTTCGCGGCGCGTTCCGGTGGTCCGTCTAGATGTAGCCGAGTTTCCGGAAACACTAGTGCTGCAGGCTCGGATCGGAGGAGGGCGGAACGGCTGGCACGGCCTTTTGTCCACCGATCATCACACTGTATGTCTGGCTGATATACGGTCGGTATGGTACCGGCGGCCTACCCGGTTTGTCCTGCACCCAGCGATGCCGACCAGTGACCGTGCATGGACGGAGCGGGAGGCCCTCGCTGGTTTTGGTGGCGTTCTTAGTGCGTTGCGGTGTCGGTGGGTGAACCACCCGCACTGCAATGCCATTGCCGAAAGCAAGCCGCTCCAGTTAGCCACCGCCGTAGCGTGCGGTCTCGCTATCCCGGACACGTTCATCACCAACGATCCCAAGGCGGCTCGGGCCTTCGTGACCGCCCAAAAGGACGGTGCTATCTACAAGCCTCTCCGAGGCTCGCCGGACGGAGCGGAGAGAAAAGCCGTTGCCCTGTACACAAGTCCGGTTACCGCCGAGGAGATCACCGACGGCGTAGCCCGCACTGCTCATTTATTTCAGTCTCGGGTGCCCAAGAAATTCGAGGTGCGGCTGATTGTCGTCGGCCAACAGCAATTTGCGGCCCGGATCGACGCGTCTTCAGACAAGACTCGTGTCGATTGGCGGTCGGACTATGGCAGCCTCACCTACCAGCCGGCGACCGTGCCGCGACCGATTTCCGACGGGGTGAATCAGCTCATGACCTCCCTGGGGCTTGCGTACGGCGCACTCGAATTTATTGTTGACCCCGAAGGATGCTGGTATTTCCTCGAAGTCAGCCCTAACGGGCAATGGGGCTGGATCGAGTTGGCGACCGATCTGCCGATCGCCCATGCTATCGCCGACCTGTTGGAGGGCTGGACTCCGTGAATACCACCGTCACCGATGACATGGCCGCCGACTACCGGGAGCAACTGGCCGATGAGCTGGCCGCTGCTGGGCTCCTGAACGACCCCGCTTGGCGGCGTGCCTGGCAGAGCGTGCCTCGGCACCTCTTCGCGCCGCGTTTCGCGATCAGCGCGCCCGGGCAGCCCGGTCCGGCTGCGGCGAGCTGGTACGACGGCTCGGATCCGGCCGAACGTCCACGATGGTTGGCGGCGGCCTACCGGAACGAAGCGCTGATCACACGTTACGCGGACAATGGCGTGGCCATCTCGTCCAGCACCGAGCCTGCCCTCATGGCGCACATGCTGGGCCTGCTGGATGTCCACGACGGACACAAGGTACTGGAAATTGGTACCGGAACGGGATACAACGCCGCCCTGCTGGCCCATCGACTCGGCCCGGACAACGTCACGACCATCGACGTCGATCCCCGTCTCACTCAGGCAGCGAAGGAGGTCCTCGACGATGCCGGATTCCCGGTGACGGTACTGACCGGCAACGGTGCCCGTCGCGCGGCCGAACGCGCCCCTTTCGACCGGATCATCGCTACTTGCGGAGTGGACCGCATCCCGGCAGCCTGGATCCAGCAGTTGGCGCCTGGCGGGTTGATCGTCGCCAATGTCAGCCGTGGCCTGGTCGCTCTCCGGCGCGGCAACGGTGACATGGTATCTGGTCAGTTCTGCGGCCAGGCCGGATTCATGGCGCTGCACACCGAAGGCGAGCTACCCACGTCCACGAGTGGGCGGGTTTTCGAGGTTACCGGCGGCGTCGCGGAACGGCAGTACGACGCTGACCTACCAGGGAGCTTAGATTTCACCGTTGCCTCGTTCTTGGCTTCTTTGATCGCCGAGCGGAGCCAGCTGATGTTTGTGCACCGCGAGGACGGCACGGTGGTGGATTACCGCTGGTGGCATCCAGCCAGTAACTCATGGGTCCGCGTCGAGCCGCGTTCGGGCGGACCTGCTCGGGTTCACGAAACCGGCATCCGGCATCTGTGGGCCAAGATCGACCCGATCCTGGCTGACTGGGATAACGCTGGGCGCCCTGGCATTGACCAGTTCGGCCTGACGATCACGCCACAGCATTACACGCTCTGGGTCGGCTCACCCAGCAATGGACGCTCCCCAGCGCCATCGATCTTAACCGGGGCGCTGCCGCTGCCGTTTGACGGTCTGGACGACCATCAGAGCCGGCCAGCGCGAGCGTGTTGTTCGGAGGCGGCGTGCTGCGCCGAACAAACCCGCGCGTTGCGCCGCCAGAACGCGCACAAACATCCATGAGCCCCCGGATGGACGGTCATGCCGGTGGGGCCGCTGGATCGGGTGGGCAGGTGGGATCGCAGGACTCGATCCGGACCGTTCGATTTTGTTGCGCTGGCCCCGGTAAGAGCACGCCGCCAGGGCCATTGTCCGGGACGTACTGCGCGAAATAGCTGCCTAAGCCGCGAGTCTCGATCTGGTTCGGGTTGGCGCCGAGCCCGACCAGCTCCTGCTTGACGGTCTCAGCCCGCCGCCTAGCCAGGTCGAGTTGGTAGTCCCGGGAACCCCAGCGCGCGGTGGTGCCAATGAGCCGCAGGTGGTGCGACGGTTGGTTCTTGAGCGGGGCGGCGATCGGCTCCAGCGCTGTGCGCGCGGCTTTCCGGTCGCGGAAGGCCGCCTGCCCCTCCTCAAATCGAACCTCGCCTGCGTCAAGGAGAACGATCCCGTGAGGATGAACCACCACAGGAGAGGGGACCGGGACGAGTTTCACCGGCTTGACCTGGCCATCGACCGGGTCGTCGGAGCGCGTCACCTCGACCGACGTGACGCAGGCCGCCCCGCTGGCTTTGGCGATCTGTGTCCACAGCTCGGCGAGGCCCGGCTGACGAGTGCCGAGCTTCTGCTGCGGGCGGGCAACCTCCCCGACTCCGACCAGAGCCACGGTCAACCCGCTCAGATGGGGCAATGCCTTGGTTCTCCGCAGGGAGGAGATCAGGTCATCGGCTGGAGCATCCAGCATGCCCGGTTGGCTGAAGTCCAGCGCGCCGGTTGTGGACAGACCGGAGTCGACGAGGACGACGGTGCCGGCCGCCGGTCGGCCCGCGCCCGCGGCGTTTCCCGCCTCCTCCAGCGCACCCAGGACATCCACCTCGGGCTCTGCGGCGCGCATCGCGGCTGCGGTGCTGGTGAACCCGGCCAGGAACTTCTGTTGGTCGTCTTGGAGACCCTCATCGTTCCCGGAGTCCGAGAAGAAGTTCCCGTGTTGATAAACACGGGAGCGACCATCGACGTTGATCAAGCTCAGGGTCGGTCCGGTCACCCCCGCCGGGATACGCGTGATGAACCGCTGCACGATCTGGCTCACCGGAACGGGTAGGTCGCCGGGGCTGTTCGCCCGCCGGGATATCGCCACGGCAAGTGGCCCGGCCGGCATGGCGCACTCCCCGCCGATCACGAATTCTCCCGAGTGGGCGTTACCGCCCCCACTGCACGCCACCAGCGCGATGGCCAGGAGAGGGGCGGTGCCGGCGGCAAAAACCCTACTCAGTCCGATCATGACGTGGGCTCGGGTTCGGGGTACGTTCTCATCTTGGGCGCGTCCTTCATCAAAATGTCATGCGCTGTGGGGTCGTTCAGCTCGGCGGCTATCAGATTGCGTACGAACCATTTAAGGCTGACAATGTTGGCTTCAGTGCAGTAACGAACTCCCCTCCGCCGCTCTGTGGCACGAGCCACCTCGGCGTCGACCGCACTTTTGAGCTCGATCTGCTCCACGAGCTGCGCTTGGGCGTTCTTGGTGTTCCGCTCGGCCTTTTTGAGCTTCTTGACATTGCGTGACGCGTGCCGAAAAGCTCGGGCAGCGGGGTTGAACATCCTGAAAGATGCCGTGATGGCGACGAGCCCACTAACGAGGTACAGGCCAGCGAAAAAGAGCGCGGCGAGCAGGTCCCGATCAACGTTCGTGGCCGGCGTCAGCCCGAAACCTGAGCTCCCCATATTTTGTAGAGTGCCCGAAGAACTGACACCGACACGGAGGCGGACGAAAAACGCCAAACACCCGAGGGCGAGCCAGGCGACCACTTTCGCCCAGAGCAGCGCATCGCTGCGGCTCCGGACGGCGGACTGCCTCTCCTGCAACCCGATCCCGATAAGATGACAAATCCCGATCGCGGCGGCCACGAAGCCGACGGTACAGGCTCCAACTAACACCGGATTGCTTCGGAACAACCTCGCCAAGACGTTGTAGAACACTGCGATATCACCAGCCACCGCGCCGAGCACGAACAGCCACATCAGCGGTTCGAGTTGAGATGCGCTCCCCTCGGTTTCTCCGGTCGGCTTGCCTTGGCGACTCCGTGGCTCGCCGCCGAGTCGTACCCGTGCCCCTTCATAGTCCCGCGCGGCACGTTCCTGGTCCTCCTTGGCTTGCTCGACGGTCTTCTCGGCGAAAACGATGGCACCTTGCGCCTTGGCGAGCCGCTTGCCCAGCTCGGACAGGTAGGCGTTGTGCTCGCGGTCGTCCTGCGCGTGCCATTTGACCTCTAACCCGTCCAGTCGCCCGTCGAACACACCCCCGGAACCGACGTCGAGCGCGCCAGACAGCTCGGCCACCCACCCCCGGGCATCCGCCTCGGCTCGGCGCATCCGTTGCTCCAAGCGGGTAATCTGCCTTTGTGGCATCAAGTGAGTGAACAAGCTAGGTGGCGCCACCGTTGTGACCTCCATGTGGAAGCTTTCTCGGCGCCACCAGCGGTGGATCGTGCGAGCACTGTGCATATCAGTTGATCTCCGATGGTCCGTCGAGCTCGCTGGGTTCGTCGCTCCCGTTCAGTTCGTCGATCTCGATCAGCTTTCCCAGGGGACCGGCCAGCTGCGGGGGTTTCCACTCGTTGATCCAGTTGGTCAGCAGCTCGCCGTCCGGGTGAACCTGTACCAACCTGGTCCAGTAGGTCTCGATGCGGACACAGGTGTGCGCGGCCAGCTGGTTCCGCCGATCGACGTACTGCCTGCGTCGACTCGCGATCGCCGCTTCGAGCCGCCGCTTCTCTTGGGAGGCCTCTCGCTGTCGCCACGCCCGCACTGCAGGGTCGGGGTGCACTTCATGGCGTAGCTTGTCGATGAGTTGGGCTAAGTCTTGGCGCCAGGGAGCGGTATCTCTCTCCATGGCCTCGCGCTCGGCAGCAGCCTGCTTGGCGTACTCGTCGACCAGCTCTTTGACGTAGGGTGTGGGTTCTGGTTGCTCCGAGTAACGGGGAATCCTGCTGCGGCCGTCTCGGCCGCCAGCTCGTCGGTCAGCGAACCGCTTAAACCGACTGCAACGCAGAGGCCTACTGGTCCCTCTCGGATGGGTAGTCCCTCGGCTGCTGTCATTACGTAGAGTGAGAGAAGACGAACGCCGCAGACTGCGGCACGTACAAGAACGGACAAAGCGGAAAACGGTCGGTATCATGATCATTTCCGTGTGGCTCCCCCCGTGCGGCGGGCTCATCCGTTCCCGTGTCTTTTATATCTGCCACGCACTGCCGGTCGTTACATGCCGGGACGGGTCGTAAGCCGTAGTTATCCCAGCTCACAGTTAAAGTGCATGGATATGCGTATCCCCACCGGGGTGCACCGGCGACAACGGTGGATATCAGGATGCGGCCCGGCGAGGAGGTGATCGATTGTGTGCGGCGCTGCCCATCACCGCCCGAACAACCCTGGTGTCGAGTTCGGGACAGGGAGCGCAGCCCAGACGCAGCAGCAACCACAGATCAGGACCCAAGCCACCACGCCCTCCGTCCGGTCAATGCCGCGGCTGGTGGGGGCACCGCCGCTGCCGTTTGACGGTCTGGACGACCATCAAGGCCAGTCCGAGCGCCCCGAGCGCTGCGGCAGAGCCGGCCAGTGCGAGCGTGCTGTTCGGGCGCGGCGTGCTGCGCAGACCGTCCCGTTTACTCGGCAGCACGGGCTGGGCCTGCGGGCTGCGCTCTTCGGGCAGGACCGCGGTGAGCGCGGCAACGGGGTCGATCATGCCGTAGCCAACGTCCTCGTTGCGCTCGCGCCGGCCCGCGGGATGCCGGGCGGTCTGTTCGATACGATGGATCACCTGACGCGCGCTCAGGTTCGTGAACCGGTCCCGGACCAGCGCCGCTAGCCCGGCCACGTAGGGAGCGGCGAAGCTGGTTCCGCTGAGCGGATAGGCTTGACTGCGGGCGTCGAGGAGTCCGGCGGTCAGCCCTGCGCGCCCGGGCGCCAACGACACCGCGCCGGTGCCCGGGGCGGCCACATCGACCCACGGTCCACGAATCGAGAAGTCCGCTGGCTGGCCATCGTCGTACGTCGCGGCGACCGTGAGCACGTCAGCGTCGAACCAGCCTGGCGAGGAGATCGTGGTGACTACCCCGGGGCTGTTCTGTTTGCAGATATTGCTGACGTTCGCGGCGGCCACCACCACGACAACGTTGTGCTCTACCGCGTAGTGCACGGCGGCCTGCAGGTCCGGCGCGTTGACCTGGTTGGGCTCAGCCGGGAAACACGCGGCTTCCGAAATATTGATCACTGTCGCGCCCAGCTGTACGGCGCGCATCACCGCGGCCGCCATGCTCCTGGTGTCGCCGGCGCTGGAGCTGGTCTGCTGGCCGGTGGTGAGCTGGCGCAGTGGTACCGAGTAGAAGGTGCTGCCCTGGCGAATAGCCAGGATTTCCGCGGCGGGGGCCACCCCGACGAATCCGGTGCGCGCATCGGGAGCTGCGGCGATCAGACCGGCGACCGCGGTACCGTGGCCGTCGCAGTCGAACAGGCCGCTGCGATTCTCGATGTAGTCCCCGCCATCGATCAATCTGCCGAGCAGCCTGGGATGCGGCTGCACCCCGCTGTCGATCACGGCGACCCGCTGGCCGCGTCCGGTTGCGTACTCCTGGGCTTTGCGGATCCGCAGCCGTCGTTGCGCCGTCGGCTCGGTCACAAGGTCCTGCGCGCCGCTCGTGACTGGCTGCTGGCAGGGTGCCTGTCGGGTGGGCGGCCCGGTCTGCTGGGCAGCCGGGGTGCTCACGAGGTAAGGCAGGGTGTTCACGCTGGCCGGAGTGGGCAGGGCAGTGAGGTCAACCGGGGGTGGCACGCCGGGCGGCCGGTTGCCCGGCTGGGCGGCCACCGGCCACGCCGGTCCGGCCAGGCACAACAGGGCGAGGGCAGCGGTCATCAGCGGGGCCACCAGCGGGGTGCGGCGATGACCGGTGAGTGCCCTCACCGGTGGTAGCGGCCCAGCACACCCCCGGCCAGCGGCCGGCCGGGCTCGATACGGGCGCACGGAGCCACCACCGTCACTCTGCTGAACGTGCTGGACGGTGGAACCGTCGATCCGGTACTGGACGGTGGAACCGTCGGGACTCCGTTGGTGGTGGTTGGCACCCGCTGAACTCCTCGCTTGGCCCGCCGACCGGCCCTGTCGTTGCGGGAGTATCCCGGGGTCCGGTGCCCGGCCGTTCGAGGGGGTCGGGCACCGACAGACCAGTGCCCGCTCAGTCGGTTCGGTCAGCTCGCCCAGACGACGATCAGGACGTCCACGCGCTTCTCGTCATCGAGCACGAGATAGGTCAGCATCCCGGCGGAGCCGAAGGCTAACGTCCGGACGGCACCGTCGGGGTTGGCCGAATTGATCGGGCGGCCGTTCCATGGGGTCAGTTCCAGGATGGTCATCGCCTCGGCGAGGGTCAACAGCGCCCTCGCGGGCAGCGCGGCGATGTCATCCTGCGCCTGGAGATCGACGTCGATCTCGTAGCTCATGCTGAGGTGCTCCCTCGGACAGACCGAGCCTCGCTTGAAGCTGGTGCCAGGGCACGCTACCAGCGCCGCGTTCACCGGTGCGCAGGCGCTGTTCGGCCGAGGCCATCGTCCGCCGGTACCCGTGCGGGCCTCTGGCCACGGTGAGCCAGGCGACCCGGCGCCACGCTTCCAGGACCTGGTGCACCTCCGAGAGGTCTAGTCGGTCCGTGGCTTGGTTCATGACCGCGCGCCACTGGCGGTCGAACTCCGTGACGTCCTCCGGTGTGAGGGCGCCACGGATCTGCGCTGGCGTCGCGTCCACGAACGGGGGCCGGCCCGGCTGCGGCGATCCGGCGGATGCAGCGGTCACCCGAGAACAATAGCGGCCGGGTGTCATACACAGACACGCGTCCTCCGTTTTGTCCCGCATGGCGAGGTGTCCCTACCGGTCAGGCGTCGAGAGCGCCCTCCTGTACCGCGGCGAGCAGGCAGACCCACTGGGCCGCTGGCGTGGTCAGCACCGGGCTGGTGGTGCCGAGCTTGGAGTCACGCACTCCCACCTGATCCTCAAGCGAGTAGTTGACCTCGACGCAGTCGTTCTGACCGCCGGTGGTGTAGCTGGACGTGTACCAGGCCCCCTCCTGGAACGATGCAGGTGACATGCGGTTGCGCTCGTTGCCATTCGGAACCAAATAGCGGTCGGCGAGGGGTCTGGGACCGCTATTTGGTTCCGAATGGCGATTGCGGTGGACCCACCCCGGGTGGGGGAGGGGCGGGGGTCAGGCGGGCAGCGTGCCGTGCTGGACTGCGGTCAGCAGGCAGGCCCACTGGGCCGCTGGCATGGCCAGCACTGGGCTGGTGGTGCCGAGCTTGGAGTCACGCACTCCTACCTGACCCGCAAGCGAGTGGTTGATCTCGACGCAGTCGTTCTGCCCACCGTTGCTGTAGCTGGACGTGTACCAGGCCCCTTCCTGGAATGATGCGGGTGACATGGGGTTAGCCCCAATCTTCGTCTGGTTTCGCAGCGAACTGGCCGGCCAGTTCTACCATGAAGTTACGCGACTCCACTGGTCCCAGGGCGATCGCTTGCAGCCGGCGCTGCAGCTCGACGTAGCGGCGCACTGCCTCGGGTGGTTTGTCCAGGTAGATCCCATTGTCGTACATCTCGATGTAGACGATGTCGGTGGCCGAGTCGTGATCGAACCGCAGCACGGTGAAGGCGTAGCTGAGTGGCTCGTAGGACAGCGTGTCGAACGGGATGACCTGGATGTCCACCGTGGGCAGCAGGGCCAGCTCGGCCAGGTGGCGCAGCTGCTCGGCCATCACCTTCGAGCCGCCGATCACCCGGCGCAGTGCGGACTCGCTGAGCACGAAGGTGAACTGCGCGGCGTGCTCCCGGGTCAGCAGCGCCTGCCGCTCGCGGCGCACCCGCACGGTGTCCTCAACGGTCTGGTAGTCCGGGTAGCTGCCCCGGCCGCTGACCATCGCCCGGGTGTAGTTCTCGGTCTGCAGGTTGCCGGGCACGATCTCCGAGGCAACCTGCATGATCTGTGAGGCGCCCTGCTCGAAGTCGCGGAACGCGCGGAACCACTTCGGCCCCAGGTACAGCGTGGGCTCCGCGCTGGCCCGGGTCCGCCGGCGCCGCGCGCCGGTGGCCAGCTCCCGGCACCACAGCGCGTCCTTCGCCGAGGCCTGGTAGAGCCGTAGCAGCTCGTCGAGATCAGCCTTGGAGATGCCGACCTTCCCGTTCTCCACCCGACTGATCATGTTCGCCGCCTTGCCCAGGCTCGCGGCGGCCTGCTCCTGGATGAGCCCGGCGTCCTCGCGGAGTCTGCGCAGCTCGTTGCCGAGCTGGCGGCGCTGGATGCCGATCGCGGTGGCCGGAGTGGTCATCTGCGGATCCTTTCGGTGCGGTCGTGGCGTGGAGACGGCGTTCACCCGAAGAGGTCATTTACAACTTGTACTTCCACTTTATAGCGTCCGGGTAGCCAAGTGGTTCGTAGGGAGTACAAGATGGATGTCCATCCTAACCGTCGCCCCGCACCGGGTGAGGGCGGGACACCCCCAGCCGCCCGGTGGGCGGGATCGGCCCCCGAGTCGGCCCCGCTCACTGGGTTTCCACCCCAACCGGTCTCCCCGCGCCCCAGCCGCTCGGCTGGTCATCTGTGCGGCGCACCGGGTGGTCACTCCCCGCCCGCAGTGCTCTTGACCGCAAGGTGACCTCCTCAGGTGCGCGGCGTGCCCGCTGTGCACCGACACGGCTGGCCCGCGCGATTCAGTCCTTCGCAGCGCCGGATCGCGCGGGCCAGCGCCTGACCACAGTGTTTGACCGCAGGGCCTCACCACCACGGCCCGCCTCCCCGCCAAGGAGCCCCATCGATGACCCACCTGACCCGCTGCACCGGCAGCGCCGAGGGCTCCCGCGCGTACTACTGGGGGTGGGCAATCACCGGCCGCGGCACGGTCTCGCACCTGGTCTCAGCGCCCAGCTTCCCCACCCTGGGCTCCCGACACCGCTCCTGGTGCGGCCAGACGATCACGGTCATCGGCCTCGCCCTTAACCCCCGCGGCCTGACGGGCAGCTGTCGCGAGTGCAACCGCTACCTGCGCGTCTTGGCGAACCCGCCCGGCTAGGCCGGCGAAAACTGTCAGGGTCCTCCGGCAGCATGCGACCATGGTGATGGCCCTCGAACGCACGGAGGTGAGCTGTCGGTGTCATCGGCTGCCCAGCCTGTCCAGTCCGGCCAGTCGGTCCTGCTTGACCGCGTCGGGCCGTGGACGGAGCAGGACTATCTTGCGCTGCCCGAGGACCGTCGCGTCGAGCTGCTCGACGGTGGGCTGCTCATGAGCCCGTCAGCCGGCAGCCGGCACCAGCGGCTGTCATCCCAGCTTTGGTATGCCCTAGGCACGGCGGCACCGAGCGGGCTGGAGGTGCTGGAAGCTATCAACGTCCGGGTGGCGCCGGGCCGGATCCTGATCCCCGATTTGGTCGTGGTGACCAGGCCCGGGCTCGACCGGGCGGTCTGGGATCCCGCTGAGGTGGCGATGGTCGTCGAGGTCGTCAGCCCGGGTAGTGTTGCGGCCGATCGTGCGATCAAGCCGCAACTGTACGCGGCTGCGGGCATCGAGCATTACCTGCGGATCGAGCTGGGCGGTCCGGAGCCGAGCGGGGCGGCCTACCGATTGCACCGGGGGCACTACGTCAAGGTCACCTCCTCCGAGTCGGGCCAGGTCCTGTGTCTGGCTGAGCCGTTCAAGGTAGATCTTGACTTTGCCCAGCTCGCCGCCGCCACCCACCCACCAGGGTGATAACTACAAATCACCGCCAGCTCAACCCGCGGGTGCGCCAGGACCATCCGAGCCGACTTCGGCCCCGACGCGTCGGCCTTGAGGATCAGGCGGTTGTCGACGTAGATACCGTCCGTCGAGGTCATCCCCCATCCTGCCCGTCCCGCGGAGGATGTGGGAGATCATCCGCACGGTTGTCGTCTTACCGTTGGTCCCGGTCACGGCCACGATGGGGATGCGGCTGGGCGCACCTGGCGGGAAGAGCAAATCGAGCAGTGGACCGGCGGCGTCGCGCCGTTCACCTTCGCCAGCGAGCGAGGTGCATGCGGAAGCCAGGTTCGGCGTTGACCTCGATCACGGCCCCGCCGAGTTCGGCGACCTTGGCTTTCTTGCGGCCAGCGCCCGGCGCCCGGACTCGGTGAGCGGACTGGGTCGACTCGGTGTCGGCGAGTTCGGCCATACCGCGTCGAATCGTTGTCCGCGACGCGCCAGTGGCTCGATGCACCGCGCTGATTCCGCCACGGCCCCACGCTGCCGCCTCGGCGGCCATGGCGCTCGCTCACAAGGTAACGCCACTGGGTCTCTTGACCCTGGGGTTCTTGACGAGTCCCTTACGAGGCCCGGGACAACCCTCGTGCCGCCTCGGGTCCTGTGGTGATCTCTACCGACCGGGTGGTGAGGTTGAACGCATACCCGGCTGCCAGGACGTGAATGAGCATGCCCGTCAGCGCGATGGGCCGCTCGCCGTTCGGGCCGCTCATCGAGGTCGCGTCGCCAGCGTCGATGACCGTGACCGTCCCGGCTCCGATGACCTCGAACCGGTTGCCGTCCACGATCAGCGCGGTGTCCTCGTCGATGCCGATCCCGAGGTGGTGGGGAAATCGGGTTACGGCGGCGAGCAGACGAGTCAGCCTCCGGCGCTCCGTCATGTGCATGTCGATGACCACGCCCGGCAGGAACCCCAGGCCAGGCCCGAGTGACACGATTGATGTCGCGGGCATCGTGTCGGAGTCACCCAGGATGTCACCCAGGATCATGGTGCTCGACATCATCGCTGCGCCCGCGCTGGTCCCGGCGATGACCAAACCCCGCTGCAGCTTCTGGTGCAGCCAGGCGTCCACGCGCGAGCCTCCGACGATGGCAGTGATACGCCGCTGAGAGCCCCCGGTGAAGAAGACTCCGTCGACTCCCTCGAGGACCTCGATCGTCTTGGTCGAGCTCGCCGCTGCCCGGGACGCCAGAGGCAGGAACACGACCTCCTTGACGCCGAGGGCCCGGAATGCCTTGAGATAGCCTTCACCGACCTCGGCGGGGATCATCGTCGCGGTCCCAAGGATGGCGATCCGGGCATGCTCACCACCGCACAGGTCGCGGAACCGGCGCAGGATGACGGCCCTGCCGGCGTGGTCCTCTGCACCCCCGATGACGACGAGTTGCCCGGCTCGCTGAGGCACCGCGCTGCTCACCACGCGTCGGCTCGCGACAACCCGCCTGCCGGGGCGAAGCCCAGCCCGGTTTCCCGGCGGCAAGTGCGGTCTCGGTGAGTCATCCGCTCATCCTCTCGCTGTGTCGTTGTCTGTGGACGGTAAGGCTAGGAAGCAAAAGTTGCATGCCCATGACACAAGCCCTGGATGGTCAGGGTAGCGCTGGTCGCTAGCCACCTACCGGATCAACCGCTCACCTACGACCGCTCACCTACGTCAACCGACCGCTTACCGAAGCTACCGTCACGCTAGCCGCAGGAGCCTCTTCGGCCTCAAGAGCCACATCTTTATTTGTATGATTCTATGGGGCTATCTTTGGTTGATCTATCTTTGGTTGATTGAGTGCTTCGAGCCACGTCAGCCCTTATGCGGCACTGATCTTTATGCAGTACTGGGGGACTTGACTCGTCATCAACAGGCCATGCCTGTCACGTCGTGTCGGCCTCGGCCATTGGGTTGGTCGGAGGGGAAAGCGGGTGGGTGCTCTTGATTATGGATATCGGTCTTATTAGTACGGGCCTGCTCATCGGTGTCCTGGTCGGTCTCATCGGTATGAGCGGTGGCGCACTGCTCATACCGATGCTGGTGCTGTTTTTCCAGGTCTCACCGCTGACCGCAGTCTCCAGTGGCCTGCTCGTCGCGCTGGTCATGAAGCCCCTCGGCGCCGCCGTGCACATGCAACAGCGCACTGTCCACTGGGGAATTGTGCGCTGGCTGGCGGTCGGCTCGATGCCAGCGGCGCTCGTCGGCGCGATGGTCATCGGTGTGGTCGGGCACACCCCGGGCATGGAGAACGCGCTGAAGCTGTTCATCGGCATCACCTTGTGCCTCTCGGTGGGGATGACGCTCCTGCGTCAGGTTCTCGACCGCCGCCAGAGTGAGCATCCTCGCCGGCAGCCAGAGGTCCGCCCGCTGCCTACGATGATGATCGGGGCGATCGGCGGTTTCGCCGTCGGCATGACCTCTGTCGGCGCTGGCTCGCTGATCGTCGCGTCACTGCTGGTCGTCTACCCCGAGCTACAGGCCGCCCAGCTCATCGGCACCGACATCGTGCAAGCGGTCCCGCTGGTGGCCGCCGCCACGGTCGCTCACCTGCACTACGGCGATGTCCATCTGGCCCTGACCAGCTCCCTGCTGCTCGGTGCGCTGCCCGGCGTCTACCTTGGCGCCCGATTCTCCACTCGCAGCATCGGAGTTCTCATCCGGCCAACGATCACCATCGTCCTGCTCGTCTCCGCGCTGGTGATGCTGCAGGCGCCGCCCCTGCTCCTGATCTGCGCACCGATCGTCGCATTGATCATCCTGATCCTCCTGCGCATGCCGCCGCAACCAGCGCCCGCACCCGCCCAAGCCGACGCAGCCGCAGCCTCAGCCGAGGTCCCATAGCCCGTCCCCGGTGTCTCCGGTGGGCGGTTCGGCGGAATCGAGAATTTCTATGCTGGCGCGAATCTTTGCTGCAGTCACCGAGTCGTTAAGATCTTCGAAGATGGGCAGCGCCAAATTCCAGTACTCGACCGCCGCGGGCGTTTGGTCGAGTTTCTGGAGGGCATCGCCGATGTCGCGGAGAGTTTCCGCCTCACCACACCGGTCGCCGATCTCGCGATAGGCGCTACAGGCTTGCCGGAAATATTCAAGAGCGTCCTCGAACCGCCGAAGATCCCGGTAGGTGTCACCAAGATTATGCAGTGTCATCGCTTCGCCTGATTGGTGACAGATGGACCGGACGGAGGTCAGGGTACGCTGAAAACAGTCGAGGGCATCGTCGAAATGGTGCAGTCTGCGATGGATGGTGCCGATGTTGAGCAGCGCGAAAGTCTGGCTCCAGGGGTCGTCGATGTCCTGGCAGATGCGCAGCGCTTGCTGTGAGTAATCGAGGGCCTCGTCGTATCTCCCGAGGTGGAGATAGGCCTTACCGAGGCTGAGCAGGGCGACCGCCTCGCCCCAGGAGTCGTCGATGTCCTGGCAGATCTGCAGGGCGCGTTGGTAGTGGTGGAGGGCTTCGTCGTAGCGTCGGAGAACAAGATAGGCCATCCCGAGGCCGCCCCGGCTCCAGGCTTCACCCTCCCGATCATGAAGGTGTTGCGCGGCGGTGAGGCCAATGCGGTGGGTGGCAATCAGGGCGGCCCAGTGGTCGCGCAGGGTGAAGAAGCCCCATAGGGCAAGGGGGAGCTTCCAGGCGATGACGTGCTCGCCGGTCTCGGCGGCGTGGGGAACGGCTGCCACCAGGTTCGCCCGTTCGGTCTCGCACCAGTCGAGGGCCTGGCCATAGGCCGTGAACTCCAGCGGCGTGCCGGGCAGTTCCGGGTGGCCGAGGGGGACACGGCGGCGGTGCGGGTTGAGCATCCGGTCGGCGGCATCCCCGGTATGCAGGTACCAGGTGAGCACTCGCCGCACGGCAGCGGCGCAGTCGTGGTCGGTCTCCTCCGCCTGGGCGCGCTCTGCGGCATAAACCCGCAGCAGGTCGTGCAGCCGGTACCGGTCTTTGCCGGTCTCCTCGATCAGGTGCGCACTGACCAAGGTCTCCAGCAGCCGTCGTACCTGAGCGGGAGTGGTGTCGGTGAGCGCGGCGGCGGCCGGGGCGCTGAGGTCTGCTCCGGCGTGCAGGCCCAGCAAGCGGAACGCGCGCGCCGTCTCCGGCGTTAGCGCTCGGTAAGACCACGAGAACGCCGCACGCACCGCGGTGGCTTCGTCTTCCTGCTCCGCGGTGGCGAGCAAGTCCAGGCGGTCGTGCACCACCGCCAGCTCGTCCGCCAAGTCAGCCAGCGTGACGTGAGGATGCGTGGCGGCACGCTCGGCCGCAATCCGCAACGCCAGCGGCAGGTACGCGCACCGGCTGGCCAGCGCGGCGGTCGCTTCGGGCTCGGCCGCCACCCGGGGGGTGCCGATGACACCGCGCAGTAACGTGATCGCCTCAGCAGGGGGCAGCAGGTCCATGGTGACCCGGCTGGCACCGTCATGGGCGCTGAGGCCGGACAGGCGGTTGCGGGATGTCACCACGACCCGGCAGGTGGCCGAGCCCGGCAGCAACGGCCGTACTTGCTCAGCGGTGTGGGCGTTGTCCAGCACAACCACGACGGCCCGCCCATCGAGCAAGGAACGGTACAGCGCGGCTCTTTCCCCCAACCCGGCGGGAATTCGCTCCACCGGCACGCCCAGGGCCCGCAGGAACTCGCCCAGGGCCTGCTCGGGGGCCATCGGCGGGCAGCGACTGTATCCGTGCAGGTTCACGAACAGCTGCCCGTCCGGGAAGCGATCACGGACCCGGTGTGCCCAGTGCACCGCCAGGGCGGTCTTGCCTACTCCCGCGGTGCCGGCGATCACCCCGATCACCATGGCCGCAGGCCGGCCCGTGGGGTCCTGGATGAGCAGGGCGTCCAGCGCCGCCAGCTCCGCATCTCGGCCGGTGAAATGGGCCACGTCCATCGGGAGCTGTCGCGGCACGGCGGGGGAGTGTTCGGCTGGGGTTACCACTGGGGCCACTACGACCCAGGGCATTGCCCCCAGGGCGGGGTCGGGCCTCGAGGCCGGGAGATCCATCGACGCCGGGAGATCAGAGTGCCGAGTCGTGGCCAGGGGCTCGACGGACACCGGGGTAGCCTGCCGCCCCGGTTTCGTGCGGCGACGTTCCTCCCGTTTGCGCTTGCGGTCGGCGGTGAGCGCCGCGCTGTGCAGCGAGCGCCAGTCCTTGTCCTGCTCGGCAGCTAACGCCTTGATGAGAACATCGAACTTCTCCCACGCCGGGACGACAGACCAGGTCTCGAACCACCCCGCGATCGTGCTGCCGGCCAGCTCGAGGCCGGCAGCCGAGGCCATCCGGTCGATGCGACGGGGCGAAGGATCATCATTCGCTACCAGCGCCTCCTTGACACAGTTCCACAGGCGCGTAACCTCCGCAGGGACGGACTCGAACTCAGTGTCCTCCACAGGTCCAAGTATGCGTCAGATCCGGTCGGCTCTCCGTTGATCGGCCGACTCGGTCCGAGTCGGTCCCACTCCGCCCGAAAAATTTTCGCCGGTGCCCTAGCCTCGGCAGCCTGACAGTGTGAACATCATCCTCTTCATCATGGTCGGGCTGGCGGCGGCGTTCTGCGTCGGCGTATTGGTCGGGTCCGGTCTGCACACCATGCGCATCGACCGGCGGTATCAACGCCTTGCCAGGCTCGTCCGACAATTCAATGAACTCAACGCCGCCCAGGACGTAAAGCCGGAGCAGTACAGTTCTTCCCGCTTCCTCAGTGTCCGATAAGGACCCGCTATCCTGCGCCCCCTGGAGGTCCCGGACAACGACAGATGATCGGGTGGGCCAGCGGAGCTCCGCCGGCCCACCCGACGTTGTTGCCGGTCGTCCCACCCCGCCCGATCACGTCAAGGAGGCCACCGCAGATGGCGCAGCAGTTCGGTGCCCAGTTCGAACAGACGCAGGCAGCGGCCCAGCACGTCGCCACCGTGAACGAGAACGTGCAGGCTCAGCTTTCGCGTCTGTACAACCAGCTGGAGCCGTTGTCAAGGGCGTGGCAAGGGCAGGCCGCGATCGCGTTCCAGATACTGATGCAGCGGTGGCAAGCCGACGCAGGCAAGCTCAGCGAGGCGCTCACCAGTATCGGTGAGCGGATCCTGGAATCCGGGGCCACCTGCGCGCAGAACGACGGGGCCGAGCACCAGAGCTACTCGCCGATCAGCCAGGCGCTGCGCAACTGAGTGGAAGGCGACAGACCCGTGAGTGATGGCACGATCCTGGTCACATTCGGCGAGCTTGAAAGCGCCCGAAAATCGATTATGACGACGTGGAAGAATATCAGCCAGGAGCTGGAAGAACTCAAGAGCTACCTGAAACCGATGGCGAATACCTGGACCGGCGACGCGTCGATCGCCTACCAGACCCTTCAAGCACAGTGGGACCAGTCGGCGAAGGACCTGAATCAGGTGCTGAACCAGATCGGCGTGGCGCTGGGCACGTCGAACGAGAACTACCGGGCCGGTGAAGAAGCGAACCGGTGGCGGTGGTAGGAGAACCATCCTGTCCCGCCGGGCCTACCCGGCGGCGACGCCGTTTTGACCGTGTCCCCTGGCGGCCGGTATCGTGTGCCTCCTGCTGTGCGGATGTTGCTACGCCGCACCGGCGCCCCGACGAAGTCCGCGAACTGCGATCATGAGGTAGGTCCGTGCGCACGTACAGCCCTAAGCCGGGCGAAATCCAGCGCGCCTGGCATGTCATCGATGCCACGGACGTGGTGCTGGGCCGGCTGGCCAGTCAGGCCGCCATGCTGCTGCGTGGCAAGCACAAGCCGACCTACGCCCCGCATGTTGACACCGGCGACTTTGTGGTGATCGTCAACGCGGGTAAGGTGGCGCTGTCGGGCAACAAAGGCGATCGCAGCTTCGTCTACCGGCACAGCGGGTATCCTGGTGGGCTCAAACGGCGCTCGTTCGCCGAGATGCTCGCCACCCGACCGGAGCGGCTGGTGGAGCGGTCCATCAAGGGCATGCTCCCGAAGAACGCCCTGGGCCGGGCAATGGCTCGCAAACTCAAGGTCTATGCCACCCCCGACCACCCCCACGCCGCCCAGCAGCCAGCGTCGTTCCGGATCACCCAGATCACCCAGTGCCAGATCACCCACTGCCAGACCACCCAGTGACCGCGTATCAGCCACAGTGATTATTCTTCCCGTAAGGACCCGACGGACACCGTGACCACTCCGCAGATGCCGCAACCCGAGGCCGGGTCGGATACCGCTGTTGCGCCGGTCCCGCTCGTGCTGGCGATGCCGATGCCCAGCGGCCAGCTCGTGCAGGCCGTCGGTCGCCGCAAGACGGCGATCGTGCGGGTGCGCCTAGCGCCGGGCACCGGTATGTTCACGCTCAATGGCGCCAGCCTGGAGCAGTACTTCCCGAACAAGGTGCACCAACAGCTGATCCGGGAGCCCCTGCTGACCGTCAACAAGCTCGAGAGCTACGACGTCCTGGGCAACCTCTCCGGCGGCGGTATCTCCGGTCAGGCTGGCGCACTGCGACTGGCCATTGCCCGGGCGCTGGTCGAGCTCAACGGTGATGACCGCCCGGCGCTGAAGAAGTCCGGCTTTCTCACCCGCGACGCCAGAGCTAAAGAGCGCAAGAAATACGGGCTGAAGAAAGCGCGCAAGGCTCCCCAGTACTCGAAGCGTTAGCCATTGCACGCCTTGACCCGGCGCCTGTTTGGCACCGACGGGGTGCGGGGGCTGGCCAACTCTGAACTCACCCCCGAGCTGGCGTTGGCGTTGTCCGCTGCGGCGGCCCAGGTGCTTGCCGAGCATGGTCTGGGGCATCGCCCGCTCGCCGTGGTAGGCCGGGACCCGCGGGCCAGTGGCGAGATGCTCCAGGCGGCTGTCACCGCTGGTCTGACCTCCGCGGGCGCTGACGTGCTGCAGGTCGGGGTAGTGCCCACCCCAGCGATTGCCCACCTGGTGGGCGCGTACTCCGCAGACCTCGGCGTGATGATCTCCGCTTCCCACAACCCGATGCCCGACAACGGGATCAAGCTCTTCGCCGCTGGCGGCCACAAACTTCCCGACGCGGTGGAGGACCAGATCGCCGCTCGGGTGAACGACACGGGCGTCGAGCGTCCTACCGGAGCCCGGATCGGTCGGGTGCGTGATGTGCCGGAAGCCGCCGGGCACTATGTGGATCATCTGCTGCGAGCCGCCCCGCAGCCGCTGCAGGGGCTGGGCGTGGTGGTGGACTGCGCGCACGGCGCGGCGTCCGTCGTCGCTGCCCAGGCCTACCGCAGGGCCGGCGCCGAGGTGGTGACGCTGCACGCTCAGCCCGACGGCCTCAACATCAACGATAGCTGCGGGTCCGCGCATCTGGACCAGCTGCGGGAGGTGGTCTTGGCGCAGCGCGCGGCGATCGGTATCGCGCATGATGGCGACGCCGACCGCTGCCTGGCCGTGGACGCCACCGGTGCGGTGGTGGACGGCGACCAGATCATGGCCATTCTCGCGCTGGCCATGCGGGAGTGCGGTGAGCTGGTCGAGAACACCTTGGTCGCCACCGTGATGAGCAACCTGGGGTTGCACCGGACGATGCGCGAGCACGGCGTGGTGGTCAAGACCACCCCGGTAGGGGACCGGTACGTGCTGGAAGCGCTGATGGCGGGGGGGTTCACGCTGGGCGGCGAGCAGTCCGGGCATGTGGTGCTCCCGAGCTACGCCACCACGGGCGACGGGTTGCTCACCGCGTTGCGACTGATGGCCCGGATGGTCAGCTCGGGACGGAGCCTGGCGGATCTGGCCGGTGTGCTGACTCGGCTGCCGCAGGTGCTGGTCAACATCGCGGTCGCGGATCGGATGGCGGTCGTGGCGGCGCCAGAGGTTACCGCCGCCGTTGCCCGTGCCGAGGCCGAACTGGGCGAGACCGGCCGTATCCTGCTGCGTCCCTCGGGAACCGAACCACTGGTGCGGGTGATGGTGGAAGCCCCCACCGAATCCATTGCCCGGACCGTCGCGCACCGCATCGCCACGATCGTCGCCGCTGCCCACTGAGGGGTCGGTTATAACCGGGCACCGCGATGGCCTGGGTGAGAATGCAGGCGTGCTCGACGACGTGATCCGCTACCTGAGGTGTCCGTATTGCGGTGTGCGTGTCTGCCGTGATGGTGGATTGCTTCGCTGTGCGGCCGGGCACGTGTTCGACATCGCGCGTCAGGGCTATGTCAGCTTGCTGCCCGCCGGGGCTCGAGGAGAACACGGCGATAGCGCGGCGATGGTCCAGGCACGAGCCGACTTTCTTGCGGCAGGCCATTACGCGGGTATCGCTGCCGAGCTCGCGCGTGCCGCCGCTGAGGTGGTGGCCACGCTGGAGGCCGAGGGGTGCGTTATCGATGTGGGCGCAGGCACCGGGTACTACCTTGCGGCCGTGGTTGATCGCCTCCCCGACCGGGTGGGGTTGGCCTTGGACTCCTCGAAGTTCGCCCTTCGCCGGGCGGCGCGCGCCCATGAGCGAATTGGCGCGGTCGCCTGCGACGTGTGGCGCCTTTTGCCGGTTGTTGATTCCGCGGCTGTGGTCCTGTTGAACATTTTCGCTCCGCGCAACGGGGCTGAGTTGCGCCGAATCATCAACCCCGCTGGTCGCCTCTTGGTCGTCACTCCGACCCGCGATCATCTTGGTGAGTTCGTTCAACCGCTTGGCCTGCTGACGATCGACGAGCGTAAGGACGAGCGACTTGCCGAGAAGTTGACACCTTGTTTCAATCTTGTCGAGCGGTGGGAGCACCGCTCGACGCTGAGACTTGATCATAAGGGCATCGCGGCGGTCGTCGCGATGGGACCGAGTGCGCGGCATGTCAACCCCGATGCCCTCGCCGGGCGCATCGCGCAGCTTCCCAACCCCATGCCGACCACCGTGGCGGTGACGCTGTCTACGTTCCGCCCGTCGGACCCGTGATCCCTGGAGATCACGACCACGCGCGGCACCACGATTCCACGGCGAGGAGTTGTAACAGCGGCCACATCTTTTGACTGTGACCGAGCGCCGAGGCCTTCAGATTGTCGATCGCTGACGTGGCGTCGATAACTCCCGCGGACGCGGCGTACCCGTCGACGATGAGTTCTTTCGCCGCCTGAAAGTTGCGCCGCAATCCGAGCTGGTACATCCCCGTATAGTCCCCCTTCTCCTGCCGGGTGACGACGCGTTCGGGGAGCACGGCAAGCCGTACTCGTCAGCGCACGCCATCGTGCCGCAGTCGAGGTAGGCGGCCACGGCGGCGGGGTGGTCACGGCCGGCCCAGGCCACCGCCGAGGAATCTAGGCCACCGGACAGGTCCACCAACACCCGTCGCGCCTCATGTGTCCACACCGTGACGCATGCCTCGAAGGTTTCTCTCATTTGCCCACTGCACGGCAGATCATCGGGCTCTGACGCGACGCGGAACGGATTCCAGTAGAAGCGTTCACTCTGCCCGGAGTCGTCGATCCATAACAGCGCGCCAGGGCGCACTTGTCGCACTCCTACGAACGGGGTGCCCGGGGTCGGCAGGGCTCCGTGGTGGATCCAAGAGGCGAGGAACGTCCAGTCAAAAGCCGGCCGATTGCCGAGGAGGTCGATCAGCGCGGCCGAGTGCGAAGCGAACACGAACCCGTTACAGGCTACCGTCCGGCCGATCTGAACATGAACGCAACCGCCCCTACGACGAATACGACGATCGCAATCCACAGTATGAGTAACATGACCCAAGCAATAGTCATGGTGTCTCCCTCGGCAAGCGCGGCGCCCCTCCCTTACTCTCAGTATAAGGCATTGCTCGCTGGGAGACTCGCCTCGTCACACTACTGGGGTTGCGCTAGCAACTCATCGTAGTCGGCGGCCTCAGTCTCGGTGACCTCGGTAAGGTGACGCAAGAAGAACGCGGTGAGCAGCGCGCGGCTGGTCCGCCGGGTTGCGCCTTCCGGTCCGCTGCCCAGGAGCAGGTCCGTCCAGTGCTGGCCCGCAGTGAAGCCGAGATGGCTGGCCTTGGGCAGCGTTCGCAGCTGCACGGGACCAGCCCACGCCCTGCTCACCAGCTCGGCATGCCCGAGCGGCGGCGCCAGCAGGTCCTTGCCGCCGGCCACGTGCAGACCCGGCATGGTGCAGCCGCTCGCGGCGGCCACCGCTGAGGGCAGCGTCTCGGCCACCGCCAGCGTGGCCACCGCCCGGCAACGGCCGTCGGCGGCCGCCGCGAGGACCGCGGCGCCGCCGCCCATCCCGTGCCCAGCCAGCCCCAGCTTGTCGGGATCGACGATGATCGCGCCCTCGCCCAGTCGCGCCCCGGCGCACACGTCCAGCACGGTGCGCAGATCGTCGGCAAGCTCACCGTGCGAGGCCAACGCACCGCGCTGGGTGGCCGGCGCTGCCGCGACCACACCCCAGGTGGCCAGGTGACGCAGCAACTCTTCGTAGCGTGACGTCGGCTGCAGCCAGCCGTGCCCGAACGCCAGGGCGGGCAGTCCCTGCCCGGAGCGCGGCGTGAACACCACCCCGGGTATCCCGGCCGCCGCGAGATCACCGCGGGCCACCGCATGGGGACCCGGCCGGGACAGCTCCTGCGCTATACGGCCCTGCGTTATACGGCGGAGCGCGTGATCGGTGCGTGCCATGAGCCGGACGGTATCGGATCGCGTGCAGCCCGGTGGTCTAGCGTGACGCCTCATGTGCGGAATCGTGGGTTACGTCGGACGTCGGGACGCCCTCGACGTCGTCCTGCGCGGTCTGGGCCGGCTGGAATACCGCGGCTATGACTCTGCCGGTGTCGCGGTGCTCACCAGTGTCGGCGGGCTTGCGGTGGCGCGCAAGGCCGGACCACTGGCCTACTTGATCAACGAGATCGACGCCACCGGGCGGGCGGTGTTGCGCGGCACCGTGGGGATGGGGCATACCCGTTGGGCCACTCACGGTGCGCCGACCGATCGCAACGCCCACCCGCACTGCGACACCGCAGGCCGGCTCGCCGTGGTGCACAACGGGATCATCGAGAACCACGCCCAGCTGCGTGCCGAGTTGGAGCGCGACGGCGTGGAGCTGGCCAGTGACACCGACACCGAGACCGCCGCGCATCTGCTCGCTGCGGCCTACGCGCGCTGTGGTGACCTGCCGATGGCGCTGCGGCTGGTGTGCCGCCGGCTCTCCGGGGCGTTCACCCTCGTCGTCAGCCACGCCGACGAGCCCGACCTGATCGTCGCGGCGCGCCGCTCCTCGCCCCTGGTGCTGGGAGTGGGTGAGGGGGAGCACTTCGTCGCCTCCGACGTCGCGGCGTTCATCGAGCACACCCGCGAGGCCGTCGAGCTCGGCCCGGACCAGGTGGTGACGATTACCCGGGACAGCTACCAGATCACTGATTTCCACGGCGCCCCCGCGAGCGGCAGACCGTTTCACGTCGATTGGGACTTCTCCGCGGCGGAGAAGGGCGGCCACGACTACTTCATGCTCAAGGAGATCCAGGAACAACCCAGTGCCATTGCTAACACCCTTCGGGGGCACTTCATTGACGGCCGCATCGTGCTGGACGAGCAGCGGATGGACACCCAGGAACTGCGGGACGTCGACAAGGTCTTCGTGATTGCCTGCGGGAGCGCGTACCACTCCGGCATGGTCGCCAAATACGCCATCGAGCACTGGTGCCGCCTGCCGGTGGAAGTCGAGCTGGCCAGTGAGTTCCGGTACCGCGACCCAGTGTTAGACCGCTGCACCCTGGTGGTCGCGATCTCGCAGTCCGGGGAGACGATGGACACCTTGGAGGCGGTGCGCCGCGCGCGCGAGCAGAAGGCCCGGGTGCTGGCGATCTGCAACACCAACAGGGCGCAGATCCCGCGGGAGTCCGACGCGGTGCTCTACACCCACGCCGGGCCGGAGATCGGGGTAGCCGCCACCAAGACGTTCCTCGCCCAGATCGTGGCTAACTTCCTGGTCGGGTTGGCGTTGGCGCAGGCTCGCGGCACCAAGTACTCCGACGAGGTGGCCCGCGAGTTCGCCGAGCTGGAGGCGATGCCTGCGGCGGTGGCACAGGTGCTCGGCACCGTGGAGCAGGTCCGCGAGCTAGGCCGCGAGCTTGCACCCGCCAAGGTGGTGCTGTTCCTGGGCCGTCATGTCGGCTTCCCGGTGGCCTTGGAGGGTGCACTCAAGCTCAAAGAACTCGCCTACATGCACGCCGAGGGCTTCGCCGCCGGAGAGCTCAAGCACGGCGCGATCGCCCTGTTGGAGGAGGGCCTGCCGGTGGTCGTGGTGATGCCTTCCCCCAAGGGGCGGGCTGTGCTGCACGCCAAGCTGCTGTCCAACATCCAGGAGATCCGGGCCCGCGGCGCGCGGACCATCGTCATCGCCGAGGAGGGCGACGAGACAGTGCGACCCTATGCCTCACACCTGCTGGAGGTGCCCGCGGTGCCCACCCTGCTCCAGCCGCTGGTGTCCACCGTGCCCCTGCAGGTGCTCGCCGCGGAGATCGCCCGGCAACGCGGCTACGATGTAGACAAGCCCCGCAACCTCGCCAAATCCGTCACCGTCGAGTAGCCATACACGGCATGAAGCGCAGTAACACTGTGTTGCATTCACCAGGGGCGTGGACAGTGGCCCGGGTGCGTGCCGCTGAGGACGCCCTGCTCGGGCGCGTGCCGGAGAGTGTCCTGATGCGCCGCGCCGCGTTCGGGGTGGCCACCCGGGCTGCGGCGGTACTGGCCGAGCGAACCGGCGGGGTGTCCGGCCGGCACGTTGTGCTGCTGGTCGGGGCCGGAAACAACGGCGGGGACACGCTGTGGGCGGGCGCGTTCTTGCGCCGCCGGGGGGTGGTGGTCACCGCTGTGCTGCTGTCTCCAGAGCGGGCGCACCCGCAGGGCCTGGCCGCGCTGCGCCGAGCTGGTGGGCGGATCGCCGAGCAGCTGCCGCAGCGTGCCCACCTGGTGCTTGACGGGATTGTCGGGCTCGCCGGCCACGGCGCGCTGCGCCCGGCGGCCGCGGCGCTAGTGGAGGCGGTCCGGGTGCCGATCATTGCGGTGGACTCCCCGTCCGGGGTGGACCCGGACACCGGCACCGCGCAGGGCCCCGCGGTCACCGCTACCGAGACCGTCACCTTCGGCGCCCGTAAGCCGGTGCACCTGCTCGCCCCCTGGCGCTGCGGCCCGGTGCACCTGGTGGACATCGGGTTGCTCGATGGGCTGGGGGAGCCCGATCTGCGGGTGCTCACCGCGCCCGAGATCGGTGCGCTGTGGCCAGTGCCGGGCCCGACCAGCGACAAGTACACCCAAGGCGTGGTGGGAATCGCCGCGGGTTCGGCGGACTACCCCGGGGCGGCGGTGCTGTGTGCGGGAGCCGCGGTGCTGGCGACCTCGGGCATGGTTCGCTTCGCTGGCACGGCCGCTGACGTGGTGCGCGGGCGCTGGCCCGAGGTTGTGGCCACCGGGTCGGTGTCCGACGCGGGGAAGGTGCAGGCCTGGGCCGTCGGGCCGGGATTAGGCACCGGCACCGCCGGGCGCCACGTGCTGTCCCACGTGCTGGCTGCGGGGGTGCCGGTGGTGGCCGACGCCGATGCGATCACCCTGCTGGCCCGGCACCCCGAGCTGGCGGACAGCCGTGACCCGGGCACCCCGCTGGTCCTCACGCCGCACGATCGGGAGTTCGAGCGGCTCACCGGCGCCCCGCCCGGCACCGATCGGGTCACGGCTGCCCGGGACGCCGCTCGCCGGTTCGACGCGGTGCTGGTGCTCAAGGGAAATACCACCATCATCGCCGCCCCGGACGGGCAGGTGCTGGTGAACCCGGCCCGCTCGTCCTGGCCGGCCACCGCGGGCTCCGGCGATGTCCTCACTGGCGTGCTCGGCGCGTTGCTGGCGGCTCGGCTGGAGCCGGTCACCGCGGCGGGGGCAGCAGCGCACGCCCACGAGTTCGCCGCCACCCTCGCCGCCTGGGGCGGCCCATCCGGCACCGCCGGGGGTGGCTCACCCAGTGGTGCGCCAGCGCCGGCCTCGGCGATCCAGGCGGCCCTGACCGACGCGATCCGCACCCTCCGTTCGGCGGCCCGGAGGTACGGATGAGCACGGCGCCAGCACCGTCCCCCCGTCCCCGGGCCGAAGTGGTGATCGACCTCGATGCGATCCGGCACAACGTCAGGATCCTCGCGGGGTGCGCCGCCGCGTCCGGCGCCGCCACCATGGCGGTGGTCAAGGCCGATGGCTATGGCCATGGTGCGCTCGACGTCGCCGTGGCGGCGCTGCAAGCGGGAGCCAGCGAGTTGGGCGTGTGCAGCATCGACGAGGCGCTCGCCCTGCGCCACGGCGGGATTGACGCCCCCGTGCTGGCCTGGCTGCACGCTCCCAGTGAGGACTTCGTCGCCGCGCTGGCCGCCGGGATCGAGCTCGGCATCTACTCCACCAGCCAACTGAGCACCGTCGCCGCCGCCGCAGCGCTCGGCCGCGCCGCTCGGGTGCATCTCAAGGTCGACACCGGGCTAAGGCGCGGCGGCGCCGACCGCCGCCAGTGGCCCGGTCTGGTCCATGCTGCGGCGGCTACCCGGGGCGTCGAGGTCGTCGCGATGTGGTCGCACCTCGCGCATGCCGACGATCCCGGGCACCCGATTATCGAGCAGCAGGTGCGGTACTTCGACGAGGCCTACCAGGTGGCTCGGGATGCCGGATTGCGACCGCTGCGGCACCTCGCGAACTCCGCGGCCACGCTGACCCGGCCTGATCTGCACTACGACCTGGTCCGTCCCGGTATTGCTATCTACGGGCTCTCACCGGTACCCGGGGCCGGTTATCATCTTCATCCAGCGATGACGCTGCGCTCGCAGGTCGTGATGGTCAAACGCGTCCCGGCCGGCGAGGGGGTGTCATACGGGCATGTCTGGCATACCGATCGAGAGACCACCCTGGCGCTGGTTCCGGTCGGTTACGCCGACGGCGTGCCGCGGGTACTCACCGGCCAGCTGGACGTCTGGCTGGCCGGCCGGCGATGCCCGGTAGTGGGAAGGGTGTGCATGGACCAGGTGATGGTCGACTGCGGGGACACCCCAGTCGACGAGGGCACTGAGGTGGTTTTCTTCGGTGCCGGGGAGGATGGTGCACCGACCGCGGCGGAGTGGGCGGACAAGCTGGGCACCATCCACTACGAGGTGGTCGCGGGGATGGTGCGGCCCCGGTTGACCCGGACGGTGTGCGGTCGTCATCCGGCTCCAGAGAGTGTCACCGTGAGTGCGGCTGGAGCAGCCCGATGAGATCGCTGGTGCGTTCCGCCGGGTGGGCAGCTGGCGGTGTGCTGGGCGCCGCTACCACCACCGTGCTGCTCGCTGGCCGCGCCTATCACCACCACATCGCCAAGCTCCGCAGCGACGCTGCGGAACTGCCTCACGAGCTTCCGGCAGTGCGAGAGCCGGACCGCGAATACACCGTGACGGCCAGCGACGGGGTGGTGCTGTCGGTGGAGGAGCTTGACCCGGCTGACGGGGAAGCACCGGAGTTCACCGTCATCCTGATCCACGGCTACCTTGTGGACCGGCGATCCTGGCTGTTCCAGCGGCACGACCTGACGCGTTCCACCGCACCCCACCTCCGCGTGGTGCTCTACGACCAGCGCAGCCACGGCCGCTCCGGTCATTCGCCCCGCTCCGCCTGCATCATCAAGCAACTCGGGGCCGACCTGCACGCGGTGATCCGCGCCGCCGCGCCCGCGGGGCCGGTGGTGCTGATCGGGCATTCCCTCGGTGGTATGACGATCATGGCGTTGGCGGAGGACTGCCCTGAGCTGTTCGCCGAGCGGATTTGGGGGGTGGCCTTCCTCAACACCAGTGCCGGCGACGTCGGCGGGTCGGGTCTGCCGGAGCCGGTGCTCTCGCGGCGAAGCCCGGTGATGCCGCTGGCCGCGTGGTTGTCCCACTGGGGGCCCAGCGCCCACGCGGTCGAGCGCGGGCGTTATCTCTGCCGGAACCTGACATGGGGCTTGATCCGCAAGCTTGCCTTTGGTCCCGAGCCGGTCAACCCGGCGCTGGTCGATTTGCTACAAAAAATGATCAAAGCCACCTCCTTCGAGGTCATGACCGACTTCCTGGCTACTTTCGGCGCGCACAACCGGTACGCCGCGCTGGCCGGTCTGCAGCACGTCAAGGCGCTGGTGGTCGGCTCCGATCGTGACCGGTTGATCCCGTACAAGCACTCCGAGGCGATTGCGGCGCTACTGCCCGACGCCGAGCTGGTGCAGGTGGAGGGGTCGGGCCACGCGACGATGCTGGAGGCGCCCCAGCAGGTCAACAAGCACCTGCTGAACTTGCTGTCCCGCTGCGCCGCTGACCTTCCGAGCAGTGCAGATGGTGCCCTGGCGGGCGGGGCGGACGGGGCATGAACCTGGCGCTGGAGCTGGCGAGTCCGGCGGACACCGAGCGCCTCGGTCGGGCCGTGGGTGAGCTTTTGTGCCCAGGTGACGTGGTGGTGCTGGCCGGGCCGCTGGGAGCGGGCAAGACCGTGCTGGCCCGCGGTATCGGCAGCGGACTGGGTGTCCGCGGGCCGGTGACCTCCCCGACCTTCGTCATTGCCCGGGAGCATCCGCCGCTGCCCGGTGGGCGAGGGGTGCCCTTGGTGCACGTGGACGCCTACCGGCTCGGTGGCAGGGCCGAGCTGGACGACTTGGACCTGGACACTGATGTGCTCGCCGCCGCCGTGGTCGTGGAGTGGGGCGAGGGCTTGGCTGAGCCCTTAGCCGAGGAGTATCTGCTGATCCGGCTCGAGCTGCCCAGTCTTGGACCCAGCAATGGACCCAGTGATGGCAGGCGGGTCGCGCAGCTGTGCGGTCCGGCTCGGTTGATACCGCAACCAGTCCGTCTCGCGGCGCCGTGAGACGGACTCGCAGAGTCCAGGCCGTCCGCTGGTCTTAGCCGGTGTCGTGGTGATCACGCTGCGCTCAGCATCGGCGAGCAGCTCCTGGAATTCCCGCTCGACGTTCTCCAACAGGCATAACCGCACCAGCTCGACCTTGTGGAACTCGTGTAGCCGTTGCATGCCCCGGGTGTCCTTGCCGGCGCTGCCGGCCTCGCGGCGGAGGCACAAACTGTATGTCATGTACCGGCACGGTAGGTCCGCGAGGTCGAAGATCTCGTCGCGGTGCAGCCCGGCGAGGTGCCCCTCACCGGTGGGCACCAGCCACAGGTTGTCCAGGGTGGTGTGGTACATGTCGTCGGCGAACTTGAGGAGGTGCCCGGTGCCGGTGGCGGTTTCCTCGCGAACCAGGTGCGGCACGACCAGCTCTTCGTAGGGGTCGCGGTGCAGATCCAGGCCCCAGGACACCAACGCGCGCAACAGCCGGGCTCCATCACCGCGCAGCAGCGAGAAGCCAGCGTGGCGCGCCGGGTGGTGACGGTCGGGTCTTTCGCCGCGAGGAGCCGGCCCATCTCCTTGGACTGCCGGTTCATGACAGCGCGCGCCTCGTCGAGCTGACTCCGCAGCTCCCGGCGACGCAGGATGGCCTCCCGGGCGCGGTACACCATGGCCGGATCGGTACCCTTGGTAGCCAGCCGCTTGGCTACGTCGTCGGTCTGCTCAAGGATGAGGTCGACATCCAGCACGGTCTTCGCTTCAGCTCGGGGTATGGCTCGGGACCAGCCTCGTCAGCCGTCCCGAAGTCTACTGGTGTCACGTGTCCTGTTCGATGCGCTCGAAAATGTCCGCGTCGGTTTCTTGCTGCCAGGATGGTAAGTCGTCCCAGTCCGCCACATAAGCTGGCTTCGGATCTGGGAAGTGTTTAAAGATTTGCCCGATCCAACAGAGAGCTACGAAACGTCCCTTCTGCGAACGGGTAAGCTTCGCGGTACCGCCGTCGGTAGCATCGATGAACGCACGCACCTGATCATAGACGGCAGCGGCACTCTCTCGTTCCCAGTCCGGTGTGTCGTCCCAGGGCGCGATGTAGCTAGGCTTTGGCTCACCCGGGTAGTGTCGCAGGACACCGGAAATCCACGCCTCCCGGAAGGCACGTCCCTGTCTGGCTGACGATTTACCTCCCCAAACCGCCCAAGTTCATCGAGGTTGAAAATTTCTGGATACGGTCATAATTTGCTGATCGAGTTGTCGGACCCGACTATGTGCAAGTCAATGGCGCGAGATGGCCTTGAAGTTCTTGCAACTTGCGACTGACGAAACCCGATCGAGTCTGGGTAGCGATTTCCAAGGCCGCTTCGGCATGGCCGATAAGCTGATCCACGTCGCTGCGTTGCAGCCCAATCGTTGCGAGATCAGTCAAGACACTGGCACGGCGACGTGCGGATAGACCCTGGCGCAGGGCGCCACGAAGGGCGCTTTCGGCCAGGTCAGCGAACGCCTGCGCTTGAACGGAAGAAACCCAGTACCGTGTTGACAGCACCCCGTCTCCTCTTCGCGCGAGACGCGCCGCCAACTCCGATATTGATACCGCTTTATCAAATCGTCGTTCGTGGATCTCGATAAACGCATGGCGCGTCATCGCGCACGCCCACAGGTCAAACGCATCGGCTTCACTTGCTGGCAGCGGCTGCCAGAGTATAACAGTACGCTGCGTCACTGTACCTGTTAGCGTCAAAGTAGACCTCACCCGCCAGCTGCAACAGTTCGCTGACCAGTGAGCACAGCTGCCGATGTATCGAAATTCCCTCCGATCGGTTGAGGCTAGATACGAGCGCATCAAGCTGATCGCGCACAAGTGGAAGTACGGCCCCCTTGGACGTAGACAGCACGAACACGCGCCACAGATGTTCGTTCAGCGCCGCATAGTTGTCAATGGTTATGCTATCGAACCGACCCGAGGCGAGGCAAGGGTAATCCAACTGGTCGAGCTGTTCGTCAGCGCCAGGCATCGTCACGAGCACGCCGACCATCCTCAGTAACTGAAGCAGTTCACGGTACAGTCCGGCGGTGCAGTCTTCGGCTTCGCTCGCCGTGGGAATGTTCGGCGGCGCGAGCAGGGCAGCGATCGGCTCACCAAAGAGGTGTTCGAGCAGTCGCGCGGTGGCCGGCCGAAGCGCCCCGGCATGCTGGCCGCTGGCGAGTCGCTGAAGGTGCCGCAGGCTCAGGGTGCCCGGTTCCCGGTAGTCCCGGGCCAAAGCCTTAGCGTACTCCACGAACTCCTCGTAGGTCAGGTATCGCTGCCGGATGCGCTGTTCGAGCAGCGTCCGTGCTAGTCGGTCGGCCAGTCCTGCTCACCTCCTAGCTAGCTGGGCAGGGCGCCTCTGGGGCGCCCTGATGGCGAACGGCGGTCGTTCCGCAAAGACCATCTCTGCAACAAGATTATTTCAGCTCGTCGCAGAGGGCGACCGAGCTGGGTGCCCCGGTGCCGCGCTCGCCCAACAACGCCGCCGGGGCTCTCCGTCACGGCCGGAAGTCTCGGCGGGACCCCGATGAGTCCCGGCTCCCGGCCGTGACCTCAGGACCGCGGAGGATGAGGTGCCGACGTGGGCGTGCACACTGCGGGCCGCGACAACTGCGCCCCATGCATGCCTAGCTCCCGCACTGGCAACGCGATCCACAAGTGTCTCGCTGACCTCCAAGCCCAAGGCGCTACCGCGGCGGGAAGCGACTCCAAAAGGCCGGCAGGTCCTCGGCAGACTGGTAGGTGACCAGCACCACCCCCACCGTCCCCGGTGAGCTGTCCGAACCCGGCGTGCTCCCCTGGGTGCTGACGACGCGGCTGCGGCACAACAACTCCGTAACTCCGTCTGCCGCTGGCGCCGATCGACGCCGCGAACCCAGTGCCCGGAGCGTGTCCCGCAGCCAAGATCTCGCCGCCCAGATAGGAGATCGTAAGCTTCCTCCGTGTTGGTGTTGGCTCTGGACACGGCGAGCGCCGCGGTGACTGCCGGAGTGCTGCGGCTGCCCCCGGTGGACGCGCCGGAGGTCCTTGCTGAGCGGGTCACTGTGAGCCCCCGAGCGCACGGCGAACTGCTCATGCCGTCGGTGTGCTCGGCGCTGGCCGGCGCCGAGGTGTCGATGGGTGAGCTCGACGTGGTGGTCTGCGGGGCAGGCCCGGGTCCCTTCACGGGACTACGGGTGGGGATGGTCACCGCGGCGGCGCTGGGCGATGCACTCAGCATCCCGGTGTACCCCGTCTGCAGCCTCGACGCGATCGCCTACCGGGCGGGTGCTGGCAGCCCGCTGCTGGTGATCAGCGATGCTCGTCGTCGGCAGGTTTACTGGGCGCGCTACGACGAATCGGGTGCCCGGGTCGAGGGTCCCCATCTGGACCGGCCCGGTGACCTGCCGGTGACCAGCGTGTCCCGGATAGCGGGCGTCGCCGATGTGCTGGAGCTGCCGGTGGTGCCGCGGGTGGTGCCTCCGGGGCACCCAGACCCGGCTGGATTGCTCGCCGTGGTAGCCGCGGCGGTGCGGGCTCACACACCACCGGGGCCGCTCACCCCGATGTACCTGGCTCGCCCCGACGCGCGGGAACCCGGGCCGCGCAAGCGGGTAACGTCGGTATGAGTGTGCTGATCGGGCCGATGTCAGCCGCCGACGTGCCGCGCTGCGCTGAACTGGAGCGGCTACTCTTCGACCGTGACGACCCGTGGAGCTCAGCGGCGTTCCTGGAGGCGCTGGCCGCCGGTCATCATTACCTTTCCGCGCGGGAGGGCGACTCGGTGATCGGCTACGTGGGTCTGGTCCGCGCTGGTGACGAGGCGGAGATCCACACCCTTGCGGTGGACCCGATCTACCAGCGCCGCGGGATCGGCCGGGCATTGTTGCGGGCGGTCCTGGACCACGCCGTAGGAGCCACGGTGTTTCTGGAGGTGCGCACTGACAACGAGTCGGCGATCGAGTTGTACCGCAGCGAGGGGTTCGATGTGATCGGGATCCGCCGGGCTTATTACCGCTCCAGCGGAGCCGACGCGTTCACCATGCGCCGGCAGGCTTACCAGTGACCGGGACCATAGGCACCGGGACCACCGGCATCGTCCTGGGCATCGAGTCCTCCTGTGACGAGACCGGAGTGGGGGTCGTGCAGGTGTCCTCCGGCGGCACGCTCACGCTGCTCGCCGATGAGATCGCCTCCAGCGTGGATGAGCACGCCCGGTTCGGCGGGGTGGTGCCCGAGGTGGCCGCCCGGGCACACCTGCAGGCAATGGTGCCGACGGTGCGCCGGGCGCTGAGCCGTGCTGGTGTCAGGCCCGCTGAGGTGGACGCGGTGGCGGTGACCGCGGGACCCGGGCTGGCCGGCGCGCTGCTGATCGGCCTGGCCGCGGCCAAGGCGTACGCGGCGGCCTGGAACATCCCGCTGTACGGGGTTAACCACCTCACCGCGCATGTCGCGGTGGATACTCTGGAGCACGGTCCGTTGCCCGCCGCGGTAGCCCTGCTGGTCTCTGGCGGGCACTCCAGCCTGCTGCAGGTCTCTTCGCTGGTGACGCCGCTGTACCCGCTGGGTGCCACCGTCGATGACGCCGCCGGGGAAGCATTCGACAAAGTCGCCCGAGTGCTGGGGCTGGGTTTCCCCGGCGGACCGTTCATCGACCGAACCGCCCAGGAGGGTGATCCAGATAGCGTTCGCTTCCCTCGCGGCCTGAGCGGTCCCGGCGATGCGCGCTACGACTTCTCGTTTTCGGGGCTCAAGACTGCGGTCGCCCGGCATGTCGAGGCGCAGCAGCGCCACGGGATCACCGTGCCGGTCGCCGACGTGGCGGCCGCCTTCCAGGAAGCCGTGGTCGATGTGCTCACCACCAAGGCGATCCGGGCCGCCACCGATCGGGGCATCGACACCCTGCTCATCGGGGGCGGGGTGGCCGCAAACTCCCGGTTGCGCGCGGTAGCGGCCCACCGGTGCGCCGCGGCCGGGGTGCACCTGCGGGTCCCTCGGCCGCGACTGTGCACGGACAACGGGGCGATGGTGGCCGCGCTCGGGGCGCACCTGCTCGCCGCTGGCGTGCCCCCCTCGTCGCTCGACATCCCCGCCGACCCCGGCTTGCCGATCACCACCTCACTGGTTGGTAGCTCTTCAAGCACCACCAACCGGTGCTGATAGTGCTCCTAAGCGCCATCAACCCAGTCGTTGGTGCCGGTGGGGGGTTGGTAGCGGTTTGAAGCCGGCGTCAGACGGGTTGGTAGCTCTTGAAGAGCGGTCAGTGGACCACCCCAGTTGAGCGCTGGCACTCGGCGCAGTACTCTGCTTGCTGGCACTCCGGGGGCCGGAGTGCCAGCAAGGGCCCGAGCCGCCTCGACACCCGCGACGGCGGGGTGGCAGGAGCCAGCACTTAGACAACCTGCCAGCTCTTCGAAGACCCCAGAAAGTGGAGGTCACACCGTGGCGAGCGTGAACATCAAGCCGCTCGAGGACAAGATCGTCGTTCAGGCCAGTGAGGCTGAGACGACAACCGCGTCCGGCATCGTCATTCCGGACACCGCCAAGGAAAAGCCTCAGGAAGGCAAAGTACTCGCGGTGGGCCCGGGTCGGGTCAATGACAACGGCACCCGCATCCCGGTGGATGTGAACGTGGGTGACGTCGTCATCTACACCAAGTACGGCGGCACTGAGATCAAGTACAACGGCGAGGAGTACCTGATTCTCTCCGCGCGCGACGTGCTCGCTGTTGTGAACTGACGGTTCAACCGTTCAACAGTCGAGGTCGTTAACCGCCCTGCGGCCCCTCCGGGGGCCAGCGGGGCGGTTGCGCATGGGTCCCGGCTGTGGGCCAAATTTCGCTGTGGGCCAAATTTCAGAGTCCGTCCGTGAGGGAGTGCAGGATAATGCCCAAGCAGATCACGTTTGACGAGACCGCGCGGCGCGCACTGGAGCGCGGAGTCAACCAGCTCGCTGACGCTGTCAAGATTACTATCGGTCCGCGCGGCCGGCACGTGGTGCTGGAGAAGAAATACGGTGGTCCGTCGATTACCAATGACGGGGTGACGATCGCGCGTGAGATCGAGCTGGCCGACCCTTATGAGAACCTTGGTGCCCAGCTCGCCAAGAACGCAGCGATAAAGACCAACGATGTCGCCGGTGATGGCACGACCACCGCCATCGTGCTGGCTCAGGCGATGGTCCAGGGAGGCCTGCGCAACGTGGCCGCCGGTGCCAACCCCGCCTCGCTCGGGCGCGGTATCGCAGCGGCTGCGGATGCGATTGCAGGCGCGTTGGCCGAAAAGGCAACACCGGTGGTCGGCCAGCAGGCGATCTCCCAGGTGGCGACGGTGTCCTCACGCGAGGCAAAGATCGGCGCCCTGGTTGGTGAAGCGATGACCAAGGTCGGCGAGGAGGGCGTTATTACCGTGGAGGAATCCTCCACGATGGCGACCGAGCTGGAAATCACCGAGGGCGTCGCCTTCGACAAGGGCTACATCTCGCCCTATTTCATCAACGACCCCGAGCGAATGGAGGCGGTGCTACTCGACGCCTATATCCTGCTGCACCGCGACAAGATCTCCTCAATTCAGGACCTGCTGCCGCTGCTGGAAAGAGTCAGTCAGGCCGGCAAGCCACTCCTTGTCGTGGCCGAGGACGTCGAGGGAGAGGCGCTGTCCACCCTGGTGGTCAACGCGATCCGCAAGACCCTCTCGGTGGTGGCGGTCAAGTCGCCGTTCTTCGGTGACCGCCGTAAGGCGTTCATGGATGACCTTGCCGTCGTCACGGGCGCCCAGGTGGTCAACCCCGAGGTCGGTCTCAAGCTGTCCGAGGTCGGGCTGGAGGTGCTCGGCCGGGCCCGGCGCGTCGTGGTGACCAAGGATGACACCACCATCATCGAGGGCGGGGGCGACCAGACAGACAGCGACGCCCGCGCCGCGCAGCTCCGTCGCGAGATCGAGGAGACCGACTCGGAGTGGGACCGCGAAAAGTTGCAGGAGCGGCTCGCCAAGCTCGCTGGTGCGGTGGCGGTCATCAAGGTCGGGGCGGCCACCGAAATCGAGCTCAAGGAGCGTAAGGCTCGGATCGAGGACGCCGTGGCCGCTGCCAGGGCGGCCGCTAAGGAAGGCATCGTGCCGGGGGGTGGCGTGGCCCTGGTGCACGTCGCCGAGTCGATCGGCGATCTCGGCCTGCGCGGCGACGAGGCCACCGGCGTCGCCATCGTGCGGGAGGCGAGCGCCGCTCCGGTGCGCTGGATCGCCACCAACGCGGGTTTCGAGGGATCTGTGGTGGCCGCCAAGGTGCGCGGGGCGCAGTGGAGTCACGGCTTTGACGCCGAGGCACAGGCCTACTGCGACCTGGCTGCGGCAGGCATCGTCGACCCCGTGAAAGTGACTCGCTCGGCGGTCGTCAACGCTGCCTCCATCGCCCGGATGGTGATCACTACCGAGAGTGCGGTGGTCGACAAGCCAGTGAAGGCGGCCCCAGCGGGCCATGACCACGGTCACAGCCACAGCCACGGCCCCGGTTTGTAAGCATCCTGCGCTCTCGGTGAGCCGTGCGGCTCGGTGTCCCCTGGGAGCCGCACGGCTCGGTGTCCCCTGGGAGCACATCATGGTGGCCTCGTACCCCCTGAAGGGGTGCGGGGGCGCTCTTGGCGTGCGCCGGGTAGCCGCAATGACCGAATCATCCGTGTTCACGGTACTGCCGCGATCCGCTCACACTCGGTAGAGTGAGCGTTGCTCCACATCGGTGATCGCGACCGTCCGGAGCGATGCGGTAGCCGGTCCTTGATGAAAATCCATCAGATCGTGTCAAGTTCCGGCTCCGCATGGCCGATAGGGAGGTGGGCACATCAGTTGGCTGCAGGAGAGGAGTCCTTCCGTGACCGCAGTTCTCATCTGCGACGACCGGCGAAGCGTTCGTGAGGGGCTCACTCGCGTGATGTCCGCGGTTCCTGGCGTCGCCCGGATCGACTGCGTGGCACATGGTGATGAGCTGCTGGCTCGGTATTCTCGACAGCCGGTGGACGTTGTCCTGGTCGGGACCCAGCGTGCGGTGCCGGCCGGGGTGGAGGCCACCCGTCGGCTGGTATCGGCACATCCGCAGGCCAACGTCATCGTGTTCGGTGCGCCGGACGACGCGGGCAGCATTGCCGCTGCGATCGCTGGCGGCGCTCGCGGTTACTTGCGCTGGGACGCGTCGCGTCCAGAGCTTGTCGCCGCGCTGGCGCACACGCTGGCTAGCACGTCGGTGCCGGCCCCTCGCCCCCCGTCCGACCCTGGTGTCCAGCTCACCGAGCGCGAGCTGCAGGTATTGCGCGGGATGAGCCAAGGCAAGAGCAACGGGCAAATCGGGCGAGAACTGTACCTATCCGAGGACACCGTGAAAACCCATGCCCGCAGACTGTTCCGCAAGCTCGGCGTGCGGGATCGCGCTCAGGCCGTCGCGCACGGTTTCCGGCGCGGTCTGGTGGCGTGAGCCTGGACACCCTGAGTACCGCCGCCTGAGTTCTCTGCGGCGAGCGCCGGTGGGGTCGCCATCGGTGTTGTGTGCGGCCCTTTGTGCGGTCTCATGCCTCGCGCGGCGGTGCCACGTTCCGCGTGCGATCCCTCAACCACTACGGTTCCCGGTGAGGTGCCCGTTCTGGGGATGGTGATGGATGGTCGGGACAACGGAATGGTCACTGCCGGCTGGCGCTGCGCCCGACCGGTCCCTCGTCGTAACGGCAGGGCTGCATTCCACGATGACCGCTGTAGAGGACGACCTCGACGTCCTGGTCGGTGCTGCCGTCAACGGTGAGCGATACGCCGTTGAGGTTCTGCTCCGCCGGATCCGTCCTCTCGTGGTGCGGTACTGCCGTTCCCGTGTCGGCGGCCAGGAAAAGTCGTTCGCCTCGGCGGATGACGTAGCCCAGGAGGTGTGTCTCGCGGTGCTCACGGCCCTGCCCAGTTACCGCGACCAAGGCCGGCCGTTCATCGCCTTTGTGTACGGCATCGCGGCACACAAAGTAGCCGACTCTTACCGATCTTCAGCGCGCAATCGCGATGAACCGGTCCCGGAGGTCCCCGATGCTCAGGACCTCGCCGATGGACCGGAGGCGCAGGTGATGCAGGGCGAGTTCGCGGGATGGATGACCAAGCTGCTGGACACCTTGCCAGAAAAGCAACGAGAGATTCTTCGGTTGCGGGTCGTGGTGGGACTGTCCGCAGAAGAGACTGCCGAGGCCGTGGGCTCGACTCCCGGTGCGGTCCGAGTGGCGCAGCACCGGGCTCTGGGCCGGCTGCGCGGCGTGCTGGCGGCCGAGGGGGTGGTCTGAGTGCCTGGTCGAGACGAGCACCCACGTGCCGGCTACTCTCAGAGGGATCCCCAGGAGATGCCCGTTGATCTGGCCGCCATGCAGGCCGACGACGCCCTGCTGGACCTGATCGGCCAGGCTGAGGACCTACCGAGCGACGCTGACGACGAACTGACGCGCGTTCTGGCGGCATGGCGCCGCGAGGTTCGGGCCGCGCCGTTCGAAGAGCTGGTCGACACCAACACTGCGGTGGCGGTGATCCGGGCCGCCGGTCGACCGGCCCGCCGTCGTAATCCCGTGTTCGGCTCGATCGCAGCAGCGGCGGCAGTGCTGGTGATCGGCTTCTCCGCGGTGGGCCTGGTCGCCAAATCCGCGCAACCCGGCGACCGCTTGTGGGGTGTGACCCAGGTGCTCTACAGCGATTACGCCCGCTCGGTGGAGACGGCGGCCGCAGTCCGGAACGAACTAAACGATGCCAAGACGGCGCTGAAAGAAGGCAAGCCCGAGCGCGCTCGGGCATCGCTGCAGCGCGTCCAGAAGCAGCTCCCGGTGATCGGTGAGGCCGAGGGTCGCACCGATCTCACCGCACGCCACCGTCAGCTCGAGCAGATGCTGAACGGGTCGCCAGACACCGGCTCAGCGAATTTGCCCAAGCTGCCGATGTTCCCCCTGCCCGTGGCTCCCCCCGCCAAGCACGAGCCTAGCAAATCACCGACGTCGAGTGAGTCACCCGCACCCGCCGAGTCGAACACAACGTCGAACTCGATCCCTGAGCTGCCCAGCGATATGGCAGCAAGGCGGCCCAACCGGATTGTTCCGAACCGGGAAAACCCTAGCCGTAGTTATGACTCTGCGGGTCGTGGTATCCCGGGCCCGGACGGTGGCTCCTCAGACAGCGGTCCCTCGGGTCACAGTCTTCCAGGCCGTGGCACTATGGGCAGCAGCACCACGGGCAAAGATTTGTCGGGCGGTACCTCCACCGACAGCGATAATACCAACGGCGACGGCTCATCAAACAGCGATTCTGTCCGCAGCGATTTGCCAAAAAAGGGTCACGTCAGCAGTAACTCCCCCAATGAGGACGTTCCGCTGGGTTGTCATTCCGTTGGGCCGCGGCCTCCTTATTGTGGCTGAGGCTGCTCACCCGCCATTGTCGGCGAGCACCGCGTCCGTGTACCCACGGCAGTACTCCCAGCTCACGTAGCCGGCGGGGTCCGGGTCGTAGGCCGGCTCGTGTGCGCGCATCCGGCCGACCTCGAGCAGTTGCTGCAAGCTGGCCCGCAGCAAGTGCCAGTCGTGGTAGTGCTGCTCAGCACAGTCGGGGCAGTCCACCACGATCCCGCGCAGTCCGCGGGGTGCCAGCAAGGCCTGGTAGACGGCCAGATCCTTCAGGTCGGCGAGCAGCCCGACCCGCTCCTCGTCATCGAGCGGCTCTTCGATGACATCCGCGGGATCGTCCAAGGCCTCCAGCGCCAGCGCCGGGTCCTCCGGGTCACCAGCGAACGGGTCGGGGGGAAGTGAGTCATGCGCCACGGCTGGCACCGTACTCGTCCAGCGCACGGCCGGTGAACGGCCCCAGCCGGATACGATCGTCGCATGACCAGCGAGCTCACCGCGCCTAGCTTCCCGCCAAAGTTCGCGCTGCTCGGTCTGACCTTCGATGACGTCCTGCTGCTGCCCGCCGAGTCCGACGTGGTGCCCGCGGAGGTCGACACGTCGACCAAGTTGTCCCGCAACATCACGTTGCGGGTGCCGCTGCTCTCCTCGGCGATGGACACGGTGACCGAGGCGCGGATGGCCATCGCGATGGCCCGGCAAGGCGGGATGGGAGTGCTGCACCGTAACCTGCCGGCGCGGGAACAGGCCGCGCAAATCGAGGTGGTCAAGCGGTCCGAGGCGGGCATGGTGACCGACCCGGTGACCTGCTTGCCCGAGGACACCCTGGCCGATGTGGACGCGCTGTGTGCCCGCTACCGGATCTCCGGAGTGCCCGTCACCGATTCCGAGGGCGTGCTGGTGGGCATTATTACCAACCGGGACATTCGTTTCGAGGTCGACCACGGCAAGCGGGTCGCCGAGGTGATGACCAAGCCGCCGCTGATCACCGCGCAGGTGGGGGTCAGCGCGGAGGCGGCACTGGGTCTGCTGCGCCGGAATAAGATCGAGAAATTGCCGATCGTCGACGGGTCCGGCAAGCTGCGCGGTCTGATCACCGTCAAGGACTTCGTGAAGACCGAGCTTTACCCGTTGGCGACCAAGGACGCTGATGGGCGGCTGCTGGTCGGCGCCGCGGTCGGAGTGGGCGAGGACGCCAAGCAGCGGGCCGCATTGCTGGTCGAGGCTGGGGTGGACGTGCTGGTCGTGGACACCGCGCACGGGCACTCCCGGGCAGTGCTAGAGGTGATCAGGCTGCTCAAAGCCGACTTCGGCAGCACCGTCGATGTCATCGGTGGCAACGTAGCCACCCGGGCGGGGGCGCAGGCGCTCATCGACGCTGGCGCGGACGCGGTCAAGGTCGGCGTGGGCCCCGGCTCGATCTGTACCACCCGGGTGGTGGCCGGGGTGGGTGTGCCGCAGATCAGCGCCATCTTTGAGGCGGACCGGGCGTGCCGTTCCGCGGGTGTTCCGGTGATCGGCGACGGCGGTATCCAGTTCTCCGGAGACATCGCCAAGGCGATCGTCGCGGGGGCCAGCACCGTGATGTTGGGCAGCTTGCTAGGCGGCACCGCCGAGGCGCCGGGGGAGCTGATCCTGGTCGATGGCAAGCAGTACAAGACCTACCGCGGGATGGGCTCGGTGGGCGCCATGGCCAGCCGCAGCGGCCGCTCCCACTCCAGAGACCGTTACTTCGCCGACGACGTGCTCTCCGACGACAAGCTGGTGCCCGAGGGCATCGAGGGGCGGGTTCCGTTCCGGGGTCCGCTGTCACTGGTGGCCCACCAGCTGGTCGGTGGCCTGCGGGCAGCGATGGGCTATGCCGGTGCCGCAACGATCCCGGCGTTGCAGTCTGCGCAGCTGGTGCGGATCACCTCGGCGGGCCTGCGGGAAGGTCACCCGCATGACATCACCATGACGGTAGAGGCCCCGAACTACGCGGTGCGCTGAGATGCGCGAGCTGGTAGAGATCGGCATGGGCCGCACCGCGCGGCGTGCTTATGACCTCGAGGACATCCAGATCGTCCCCTCGAGGCGTACCCGCTCCTCCCGGGAGGTGTCCATCGCCTGGCAGATCGACGCCTACCGGTTCGAGATCCCGCTGATGACCCATCCCACCGACGCGATCTCCTCACCCGCGATGGCTGTCCGGATCGGTGAGCTGGGCGGGCTGGGAGTGCTCAACGCCGAGGGTCTATGGGCCCGCCACACCGACGTCGAGGAGCTGCTGCGGCAGCTGTCCGCCACGGTGGACGAGGGCAACGAGGCTGCGGCGGTGCGGCTGCTGCAGCAGTGGCACGCAGCCCCGATCCGCCGTGAGCGGCTCACCGAGGCGATCGGCAAGGTGGCGTCCTCCGGGGTGACGGTGGCCGCCCGGGTCAGCCCGCAACATGCCCGGGACCTCGCCCCTGAGCTGCTCGCCGCTGGCGTCGAGATCCTCATCGTGCAGGGCACCATCGTCTCCGCCGAGCATGTCTCTCGGTTCTGCGAGCCACTCAACCTGATGGAGTTCATCGCGTCACTGGATGTCCCGGTCATCGCTGGCGGAGTGGGCGACTACCGCACCGCGATGCATCTCATGCGCACCGGGGCGGCTGGCGTGATCGTCGGTCATGGGGCGGGGGCGAGCACGTCCACCGGTGATGTGCTCGGCATCGGGGTGCCGATGGCCACCGCGGTCGCCGACGCCGCTGCCGCCCGGCGGGACTACCTCGACGAGACCGGGGGGCGCTACGTGCACGTGATCGCCGACGGTGGGATGCGGACCAGCGGCGATGTGGCCAAAGCGATCGCGTGCGGGGCGGACGCGGTGATGCTCGGTGAACCGCTGGCCATCGCCGCCCAGGCGCCGGGCCACGGCCTGTACTGGACTGCCGCCGCGGCGCACCCCTCACTGCCGCGCAGCCACATCACCGACGTCTCCCGGGCCCTCGAGATACCCCGGGGCGTGATCGGTATCGACACGCTGCTGTTCGGCCCGTCCTGCGACCCCCGCGGCACGGTGAACCTGTTCGGCGGCCTGCGGCGCGCGCTGGCCAAAACCGGATACTCAGAACTCAAAGAGTTCCAGAAGGTCGGTCTGACCGTCCGGTGCTGAAGGTGCGCCGGTTCGGGTCACAGATCACCTCGCGGTCAGGCGCGCTCCCGCAGGAGTTGCGCTGCTCGTTCCAGCTCGTCGGCCAGGAGCGCTCGATCGTTGAGATCGCCGCCTGCCTCAAGTCGTTCCTCAGTCCACTCCCGGATGAGTTGGGTTACCCCGACGCCCCGCATACGGGCCACCTCACGCAGCCGATCCATGGTGTGTCGGGGAAAGCGCACCGAGCGAGACACCATCGGCTCGCGGGCGTCGATCCTCACGGGCTCCCCACGCTCCCACTCGGTGAGGACGTCCTCGTCACTGAGCTGTTCGTAACGCTCGGCGAGACGCTTGATCTCGCCCTCAGATGGGTACTTTTTCGTCATCGCTTCATCCGCCTCCTCTCGGCTCTGTCGACGTCGCGGGCGGTAACGACGTACCAGTTGTTACGAGGGCGCGGTGCGATGACGACCACGAGTCGGCGTCCGTCGACCTCCTCGGGAGTGACCTCGTGCCGTGCGATGTGTGCAACGCTGTGCGAGTTCCACAGCACGCAATCAATCCGCATCGCGATGATTGTACCTCAGCGTGGTACGGAACGAAGACGGTCTTCTTAGGCACCGGCGGCTCATGCGGACCTTGGCCTTGTCACTAAAGTCACCAGTGTGCGCATCTACCCGGTCCAGGTCTTCCGGAATAACGGGTTCTGGATCTTGGAGGTCCCGGAGCTGCGCGCCGTGGGCCAGTCCCGGACGTTGACGAGCGCGGGTGACACCGCGCGGGAACTAGTGGCTCTGTGGTTGGACGTCCCGGTTGACCAGGTGCAGGTGGCGCTGGACTACCGCCGTATCGGCCCGGAGGCCATCCAGTTGGCAGTGGGGGTGCGCAGTGAGCAGGCCAGGGCAGAGGAGTTGGCCGGGGCGCGGCGAGTCGTCTGCGGCAGGCTGCCCGGCGTCTGGTGCACACCGACGGGCTGAGCCTGCGGGACGCGGCGACGGTGCTGGGCGTGACGTTGGGCCGGGTGCAGCAATTGTTGAAAGATTGATACCACCCCGCGAGGAAAGCGCGTGAGGCTCGCCCTCTGCCCCGCCCGCTCCTAACCCACCAGGGCCCGCAACCACGGCATCAGCGCCATCGACGTCATCCACAACGCCTTCATCGGCAACCCCTGGCTCCCCACGCCCACCAACGCCTGACATCGCGGCTTGGGCTTAACCCGTAAGATACGATTTTTAGCAGTCCCTCCGGGCTGCGACGACACGCTCGACGGAGGTGGTGATGGACGAGCCAATAACGGTCATTACCGACGAGCCCCCTGCGGTTATCTACGAGCCCCCTGTCTTGGTGAAGCTAGGCGAGTTCGGCGAGGGTACCCTCGGCTTCGGGCAGTATTACCTCGACAACTACGTCTGGTGCGTCATGATCTGGCTAGCTGCCTTGTTCGTCCCTTACGGTCTCGCCCTGATCATTAACGTCAACTATCGTCTCGGTCCCAGCTGGATCTTGATCATCGGATATGGGGTGGCCTGCGCTGCCCGCAGCCTGCAGATTACCCACGACCTGCAACAGTATCGGCGGGAACTGCGACGGATAACCAGTGAATCTCGATGATTGACCAGAACTTCGTATTGCCTACCTAATGGGCTGTCACCGCGGGGGTTCTCACCGCCGTTGGCGGTGCGGGCGGGGTTGTCGCACTCATCAAATCCGGGGCTGATCGACGTAAGATCATTGCCGAGGCCTCAAAGACCGATGTCGAGAAAGTTGCTCTCCTGTCCACCGTGGCGATGGAACTGGTCGAGTCCATGCGCGGGCGAGCTGAGCGCGGCCGGGGAGGTGATGAGGACGTTGCTGGGTGTGTCCAGCCAGATCCACTGTGCCTGCGGGGTCGCGGTAATTCCGAAGCGCGACCGGGCCGGCTGGCCGAGCTGCTGCCAGGTGCGGTGCGCTGTTTCGATGTTGTCCCATAGCCGACCGGGGCCGCCTTGGCGGACGATCTGGGTTCCGTTCGGGTGGGTGGTGTGGCAGGCCCAGGTGCCGTCCGGCTGGGTGAGCCACGTTTCGGGCGGCCCGCCATCGTTGGGGGTGAATCCCAGGGTGTCAAAGCCGCCGGTGACCAGCGCGGCGAAAAACTCGAACGCGGCCGCGTTGGCCACCTGGCCTACGGGCAGGTCCGTTTCACGGATGTCTGCATCCTGGTCGCCGACCGTGGCCAGCACGTCCATGGCAGTTTGGTGTCCCTTGGCGCGCAGCGGCATGAAGGCGCCGTAGTCGGGCAGGAACGGTCCTTGGGCGGTGCCGGACGAGTTGACGGTGAGCAGCGCCATCAGCCCGGCGCTGCCGGCGAGGTCCAGCGGGACGAGGACCTTTCCGCCGAGCGCGGTTTGGTCGATCCACGCACCCGGCACACCGGGTATACCGACTGTTGCGATGATCCGGTCAAACGGGGCCCGGTCCTGATACCCAGCCGTGCCGTCCGCTGCGGCCAAGTGCGGGAAATAACCCAGCGCGGCCAGTCGCTCACGTGCTCGGTGCACCAAGTCGGTGTCAATGTCGATGCTGGTCACGTTGCCGGCGCCGAGCCGGTGGCAAAGCAGGGCCGCGTTATATCCGGTGCCGGTGCCGACCTCCAACACCCGGTGGTCGTCGTGGATGTCGGCTGCTTCGAGCATCAGCGCCATCAGCGACGGGGCGCTACTCGACGACGTGGCGACGCCCTGAACGCGGCCGGTCCGCGCCCAGGCCACGTTGTCGTCCGTCCCGTCAATCTGCGTGATCAGAGCCCTGCTGCTGGAGACCCCCTCCAGCCATTCTCGGCTGGGTCGCTCCACCAGCAGCCACCCCGGTTGGTTCGGCCGTTGGGTGAAGTAGTACGGCACGAACGTCTCACGCGGTATGTCCCGAAATGCCGCCAGCCACGCAGGGTCGGACACGGTGCCGCCTTCGATCAGTTCGTTCAGGAATTCGACGCGCAGGGAGCTGATGTCCGTCACGTTTTCGGATGTCCTTCCAAAGCATCGGCCAGGGCTCCGGAAATAGGAATTCCGGTTTCATCCTCAATCCACGCCCACTGTCCGTTGGGGTTGCACTCTAAAAACCACCACTGGCAGTCCGGTGCGACTGCGAAATCTAAGGCACCGAACCGCAGGCAAAGCTTGCCCAGAAGGGCGCTCGCCTGGGATCGGATGACCTCCGGTGTTTCTATCGCCTGGTATGTCAGCGCTGCGTAGTCGGAGCGCCAATCCACCTGTGCCGATTCTGATGCGGCGTCGATACGGGCCGCGAAGAACCTGCTGTCCACGACAGTCAATCTCACGTCATAATCTTTGGGCACCCACTGCTGAAATAGGTGCATGGTTCGGGAAATATTCGGATCGCCGCACTGTTCGACGTCCACGACGGTGCAAAACACTTGCCGATGACCGTCAGTATCGCAGATACCGGACCCGCCGAATGGCTTATACACGGCACGGCCAACGTCGGTCACAAACGCACGCGCTACCCCGGGATCGTACGTCACAACTGTTCGGGGAACACGCAAGCCACAGGCCACTGCGGCGCGCAGCTGAACCGGCTTGAACTCGCTGTAGCCGATCTGGTGCGGGTGGTTGAGCCACGGTTGAAGGCTCGCCAGCAGCCCACCCAGGCCCAATCGGGCCTGAACGGTGGCCCGGCGGCGTTCAGACTCCGACAATCCCGGGTGAAACTCGAAACTGGTTGGGCGTCGGTAGTAGATCCCCGACACGGTCGACCAAGTCCAGGCAGCGCCGCGCGGTGGTCAGCCGACCGGACCACTGACCCCCGGTCAGTTCGGCGGCCACCGACAGCCGCTCGGAAAACTCGCTGGTATCCACCCGAAGCACCGCAATATCCCGACGATTCAGCTCCTCCACGACCTTGTCTGCCGTGGGATCAAATTGGTGCGTTAAGATCAGGACCGACCGGGCGGCGCTCACCGGGTCAGTCCTCCCGCCAATCAGTGTCCGAGTCATATCCACCGTGGCCATCCGCATTGGTCAGCGTGTTTGTCTGCCCGTCGGTGTGGCGGGCCAATGGCACCATCTCCCGGCCGTCACGGATCAAACCAACCTGTCGTATGTCGTCATAGCCCAGCTCGCCCGGGTCGAACCGGACAGCCGAAGGCGCCACCGCCAGCGTGAGGCCAAACGGGCGTACTCCCGACGCGGGGCACGGCGTGGCCTGGACACAGCCGTAAGCTCGACCCAGCGGGAAGTGATCCGACGCAGGGAACAGGGGCGTTCGACTCACCCATGTGGCGACTGTCACCGGCCAGCAGCCGTCGATGTCCCTGCTCGCGGACACCCCCCGCATGAGCTAGACAGGCAGGCCGGCGCGGTAAGCCATCCTCCGCAGCTCCCGGCATACGGCGTCACGTTTGGACCGGGTCAGCAGCTCGGCGATGACGTCGCGGGTAATCGGGTCCCGCTGCACGTAGTGCGGCAAGATCAGCTCAGCGCGGTGCAGCGCCAGCACGGCCTGATCATGACGACCGCGGATCCGGGCCAGCGCCCGACCGTAGGTGATCCAGTAGTCGGCCTGCCGGGACCGGTGCGGGTGCATAGCCGGGAGCAGACCCTCAGCGATACTCGCCGCCCGCTCGTGATCGAGGGCTTCCACGGCGCTGCGGGCCCGCCACTGGCCGACTTCCTGCGGGCCGAAACCGAGCCCGTAGGCGTTGACCTCGCCGCTACGTTCGGCTAACTCGGCTGCCACCTCCAGTGGGGGCCCGGCATCGCCGGGACGGGAGTCCGCGACCGCCAGGAATGAGCGGCACAGTTCGAGTACCCCCGCCACCTGCATGGACTCTGGTGTGCTGGTCGGCACGGTCACCGCGTTCAGCTCGGCGACCGCCACATCCACCGCTCCCGCCAGCACTAGCACGTACATGCCGCCCCAGGTGGCCAGCCCGAGCGTTTCCGGTGTGTCGCGTTTCTGCGCCGCTCGTCTCGCCAGCTCTGCGGCCTGTGACCGCAGGTCCAGTGAGGCCCCTACCACCCGTAGCCAACCTATGGTGGCGTGGGAGTGCAGCACTACAGCCAGTTCCAGCAGCTCAGCGACATCCCGGCCGGCGGCGATCGAGGTATGCAGGTCACGGATCAATGCCGGCAAAGCGGCACCGACGGCGCCGTGACGGTCACATCGGCAGTAGGCGTCCACCGTCGCCGCGACTCTGGCCCGCAGCACATCCACGGGTTGCCGCTGCCCGCCTGGTCGGTCGCGGGTGCTCGCTAGCACCGCGAGCCGTACGTCGTTAACAGCGGCGTCGGTACCCGAATTGCCCGGCGCGGGCACGGGCAACTGCACGATCTCAGAGGGGGCGACCTTCAGCACGTCCGCCAGCGCGAGGATCTCCGACAGGTTGTCCAGCGCGCGTTCCCCGCGTTCGATCTGCGACAGGTGCGACTTGCTCATGCCCGCCAGGCCGGCGACCACCCGCAACGATTTGCCGCGCACGCCGCGGATCTGGCGCACCCGCACGCCGATCGTCCGAGCGTCGTCCGGTCCCACCGTTGCACCACCTTCACCGGGAGCCCCCACCAAGGTGGCCGAGTTTATCCTCCCAGGAGGGGCGTAGAGGAGGTGTCGTGGATTACGACGTGGTGGTGGTCGGCTCGGGGTTCGGGGGCAGTGTGGCCGCGTTGCGGCTGACCGAGAAGGGCTACCGGGTTGGCGTGCTGGAGGCGGGGCGGCGCTTCGCCGATGAGGAGCTGGCCGCCACGTCCTGGCAGCTGCGCAAGTTCCTCTGGGCGCCGGCGCTGGGGTGCTACGGCATCCAGCGTATTCACCTGCTGCGCAACCTCGTGGTGCTGGCCGGTGCTGGCGTCGGAGGGGGGTCGCTGAACTACGCCAACACCCTCTACCGGCCACCTGAGGTGTTCTTCAAGGACCCGCAGTGGGCGCACCTTGCCGACTGGTGCGCCGAGCTCGACGTCCACTACGACCAAGCGGAGCGGATGCTCGGGGTGCGGACCTACGGCGGGCACACCGCGGCCGATGAGGTGCTGGCGCACGTCGCGCAGGACATGGGGGTCTTGAAGAGCTACCATCCCACTCCGGTGGGGGTGTTCTTCGGCCCTCCGGGCGAGGACGTGGACGACCCGTACTTCGGCGGCGCCGGCCCCCGGCGCGCCGGTTGCACCGAATGCGGTTCTTGCATGACCGGCTGCCGGGTGGGTGCCAAGAACACCCTGGTGAAGAACTACCTGTATCTCGCGGAGCGAGCCGGTGCCGTGGTAGAGCCGATGACCACGGTGAGGGCGATCCGCGCCCAGGAGGACGGGACCTGGCTGATCGACGCGGTGCCTACCGGAAAGCGGCGCCGCCGGTGGCGCCGGACATTCCGGGCGAACCAGGTCGTGCTCGCCGCCGGTACCTGGGGAACCCAGCAGCTGCTGCACCGGATGCGGGATCGGGGCGTGCTGCCCCGGCTCTCGCCCCGGTTGGGCGAACTGACCCGGACGAACTCCGAGGCGATCGTCGGCGCCAGCCGGAACACGGTGGACCCGCTGCGCGACTTTTCCCGCGGGGTGGCCATCACCTCCTCCTTCCACCCCGATGAACACACCCACATCGAGCCGGTCCGCTACGGACGGGGCAGCAACGCGATGGGTTTGCTGCAGACGGTGGCCACCGACGGTGCCTCAGACACGCCGCGCTGGCGGCAGCTGGTGGGTTTCGTGGCCCGGCACCCGGTCACGGTGGTGCGGTTACTGTCGGTACGACAGTGGAGCGAGCGGACGGTGATCCTGCTGGTGATGCAGACCCTGGACAACTCGCTGACCACCTACCGCCGCCGCGGTCGACTCACCTCGCGGCCCGGTCACGGCGTGCCCCACCCGACCTTCATCCCGGCCGGTTTCCAGGCCAGCGAGCTCACCGCCCGGTACATCGGCGGTACCGCGGGCAGTACCTGGGGGGAGCTGTTCGAGATCCCGATGACCGCGCATTTCCTCGGTGGCTGCCAGATGGGCGCGACCGCGGCCGACGGCGTCATCGACGCCTACCACAGGGTGCACGGTTATCCGGGCCTGTCCGTGGTGGACGGCTCGGCGCTCAGCGCGAACCTCGGGGTGAACCCGGCGCTGACCATCACCGCACTGGCTGAGCGGGCATTCGCGCTGTGGCCCAACAACGGCGAGGTGGATCCTCGGCCGCAGCCCGGCGAGGACTACCGGGTGCTGGATCCCGTCCCGCCGCGTGCCCCCGCCGTCCCCGCCGAGGCCCCCGCTGCGCTGTGGCTGCGCCCGTGAATGGCCCTTTCGTTCCCAGTGGGTTTAGCAGGGCGGGGGCTCGCCTGAATCGGGTGTCGGGTGTGTGGTGAGTGGTTCGGGGTCGCTGAGCGGTGGTGGTTGGGAGTGATAGTGGTGTCCGCGGGGGGTGGCCCAGGTGGTGGCGCCGTTGGGGTGGTGGGTGATTATCCAGCCGGGGGTTTGTTTGACCT
>Ga0213881_10000093_pt1 | contig 73168 bp, 70 predicted proteins | sample BarmaccoBMER_R08_FD_160104 | JGI IMG/M metagenome (GOLD analysis project Ga0213881, IMG submission 160104) | Barbacenia macrantha exposed rock microbial communities from rupestrian grasslands, the National Park of Serra do Cipo, Brazil - ER_R08 ...
GAGAGGGGCATTCTTGTGCGTGTCCATTCGGTTCCCCCGCGAATCGCTGTTGTCTGGCGACCTCAGCGTTCCTCGTCGGGACCGAATGGACAACCTCCTGAAAGTTCACACTTAGCCCACCCTACGGACCGCTTTCGCGGGGCATGACGAGTCACCAGCTTTTTCGGGGGGAGGACTTACGATGTTGCGCTCTTTCGCCGTGGTCGGCTTTGCGCTCGCATTTGCATGTTCTGCCCCGTTGCGCGGCGATACTGAGGAAGAGCCGCCTATCACGCTCAAAGCCATGGGCTCGTTTCATGTCGGCGGACGGCTGATCGAGGTGAGCGGGCAGCCGGTCAAGGAGGTGACGCTGACGCCCGGCGGCGTGCCGGCGCGCATCGACCCGAACGGCAAGTATCAGGTCGATCAGATGTACGTGCAGTATTTCATTCCCCAGGACGAACGGGGCGCGGTGCCGCTGCTGCTGTGGCACGGGGGCGGACTGAGCGGGGTGTCGTACGAGACCACGCCGGACGGCCGCGAAGGCTGGCTCAACTATTTCCTGCGCCGCGGCTGGGCGGTCTACAACTCGGACGCGGTGGAGCGCGGGCGCGCCGGCTGGACGCAATATCCCTCGCTCTACGGCGAGCCGGTGTTCCTGCCGGTAGCGAATCCGTTCGAGCGCTTCCGCATCGGGGACGGCGCGGGCTCTTATGCGGACGATCCGGCGCAGCGCCGGGTCAACGCAGGTAGCCAGTTTCCGGTCGAGGCCTACGAGAATTTCCCCAAGCAACTGTCCCCGCGCTGGATCACCACCGACGACGCCATCACGGCCGCGTATATCGCCGAGGTCGACCGGGTGTGCCCATGCGTGATCCTGGTTCACAGCCAGGGCGGCCAGTTCGGTTTCCGGGTTGCCCAGGCGCGGCCCGACAAAGTCAAGGCACTCGTCGCGGTTGAGCCGGCCGCCTTCGGCGACTCGGCGAAAGCCGGCGCGCTCAAGGACATTCCGGTGCTGTTCGTCTACGGCGACTATATCGAGCGCGACTCGCGCTGGCCGAAAATGCACCAGATGGGGCTCGACTTCGCGGAGAAGATCACCGCGTCGGGCGGCAAGGTCGAGGTGATCGAATTGCCCAAGCTCGGCATCAGGGGCAATTCGCACATGATCATGATGGACAAGAACAATCTGGAAGTCGCCGCGCTGATCCAGAAGTGGCTGGCCGAGAAGGGGCTGATCCGCTAGCGACCAACATTCTCGGTCGTCGTCGCCCGCGCAAGCGGGCGATCCAGTAACCACAGACGGTTCAGATAGAACGACGGCCTGTGTTTACTGGATGCCCGCTTTCGCGGGCATGACGAGTGTGAGTATTATTCTTCGAACGTCAGGTTTGCGGCCTTCACCACGTCGGCAGTGAGCTTGATATCGGCCTCGATCAGGTGCCGCAGCTCGTCGGAGGGAATGCCGCCGGGTTCGACGCCGAGCGCCTTGAGCTTGTCGGCGACCTGAGGCGACTGAATCGCGCGGCGCAGCGCGTCCTCGAGTTTCTGGGTGATCGGCGGCGGCGTGCCGGCGGGCGCAAACAGGCCGCTCCACAGGCCGATGTTCACGTCCGGCAGCCCGGCTTCCGCCATGCTCGGCACGTCGGGAAGTTCGGCAAGCCGCTTGGCGCCGGTCACCGCGAGCGCGCGCAACTGCCCGCCCTTGACCAGCGGCACCGTCGGCGGCGGGTCGGCGATTGTCAGCAGCGTCTGGCCGGAGATGACGCTGAGCACCATTTCGTTGCTGCTCTTGTACGGGATGGCGACGCCCGGCATGCCGGTTTTCAACTTGAGCAATTCGGTCGCGATGGTGAAACCGGGCGCCGAGGTCGCATAATTCGCTTTGTCGGGATTTGCTTTCGCCCAGGCCACCAGATCGGCCACGCTTTTCAAGTCGCGCGACGGCGCGACCGTGAGCACCAGCGGAAAGGAACCAATCAGGGTCAGCGGCACGAACGAGCGCAGCGGATGGTAGGGAAGGTTGGGATAGATCGCCGGCGCGACCGACATGGCGCCGGCGGCGCCGACCAGCAGCGTGTAACCGTCCGCCGGCTGCGCGGCGACGTAAGCCGCGGCGAGACGCCCGCCGGCGCCGGGGCGGTTCTCGATCACGACGGATTGGCCGATCAGTTCCGAGAGCTTCTGCCCGACCAGGCGCGCGAAAACGTCATTGCCGCCGCCGGCCGCAAAACCGACGATCAACCGGATCACGCGGTTCGGATAAGCCTTCGTGTCGTCCTGCGCGTGCGCGTCGCGCCACGAGCCGGCCGTGAGCGCGGCGGATGCCGCCCCCATCAGCCGCATGATGTCCCGGCGGTTTCTCACGTCCCCTTCATTTATTCTATTGCTATTCCACCGGCACCGCTTCGAGCGCCGGACGACGCCGGGGCCGGCGCATGAGAAAGACCAGCAGCGCCACCGGAATGCTCACCAGCAGCATGAGCTTGAAATCATTGGCATAGGCGATGATCTGTGACTGGCGCGTGATCTCGTCGTTGAGGCCGATCAAGCCCTTCGCGCGCGAGGCGTTCCAAAACAGATAGGCGCTCCCCGTTTGCAGCATGCGATTATACGGCGTCACGCTTTCGGCGAGCCGCGCGTGCATGATCTGTGTGTTCTGCGCCAGCAAGAACGCCGTCACGGAAATCCCGATCGCGCCGCCGACGTTGCGCATCAGGCTGAACAACGCCGTCCCCTCTGTGCGCAGCTCGGGATCGAGGGTCGCGAACGCGATCACCTGCAGGGGCACGAAGACGAAGCCGAGACCAACGCCCTGCACCATGGTGGTAACCGACATGGACCAGGCGCTCACGTCGGGAGTCCAGCCGCTCATGTCCCAGAACGAGACCGCCAGCAGCATGACGCCGATGAACATCAGCCAGCGCGGGTCGACGCGGTTGGTCAGGCGGCCGGCCGTCATCATGGCGAACATCGTGCCGACCCCGCGCGGGACCATGAGCAGGCCGGCGTCGGAAACGGAATAGCCGCCGAGCGTCTGCAGATAGGGGGCGAGCAGCGCTGAACTCGACAGCAGGACAGTGCCGACGACGAGCATCACCAGGATGCCCGACACGAAATTGATGTCGCGGAAGATGCGCGGGGTGATAAACGGATTCTCGGCGGTGAACATGTGGACCACGAAAAGATAAAGCCCGAGCACCGCCAGGATCAGCTCGGTCACGATCTCGGCGGAGCTGAACCAGTCGAGCTGCTCGCCGCGGTCGAGCATCAGCTGAAAGGCGCCCAGGCACAGGCTGAGCACCGCGAACCCGGTCCAGTCGAACCGCAGCTTGGCGTTCTGGCCGCCGTCCTGCATGAACAGCCACAGGCCCACCATGGCGAGGATGCCGAACGGCAGGTTGATGTAAAAGACCCAGCGCCAGTCGTACATGTCGGTGAGATAGCCGCCGAGGGTGGGTCCGAGAATCGGGCCGACCATCACGCCCATCCCCCACCACGCCATGGCCGAGCCGCGCTGTTGGATCGGGTAAAGGTCGAGCATGGTCGCCTGCGACAGCGGCACCAGCGCGGCGCCGAACATGCCCTGCAACAGGCGGAACACCACCATCTGGGCGAGCGACTCGGCGATGCCGCAGAGCATCGAGGCGACGGTGAAACCGCCGACGCAGACGAGGAACAAATTCTTGCGGCCGAAGCGCGCCGCGAGCCAACCGACCGGCGCCGTCATGATGGCGGCCGCCACCACGTAAGAGGTGAGCACCCAGGTGATCTGGTCGAGGGTGGTCGAAAGCGAACCTTGCATGTAGGGGAGCGCGACGTTGGCGATCGTGTTGTCGAGCGCCTGCATCAACGTCGCGATCATCGAGCAGATCGTCACGATGCCGCGGTGGGGAACCGCGGCACGCTCAGGAAACGGAATGACCGTCATCAGAACAGCTCGGCGAGCGAGCGGCGATGCCCGGTATCGATCGCAACGACGACGCTCATGCCCGCGCGCAGCACCGGATCGCCCGGCTTGTAGTCGATGTGGACGCGCACGGGAACGCGCTGCACCACCTTGACCCAATTGCCGCTCGCGTTCTGCGCCGGAAGAATAGAAAACTCCGAGCCGGTGCCGGGGCTGATGGTGTCGATGGTTCCCGACCACGTGCGGCCGGGATAGCTGTCGACGCTGATCTCGGCGTGGTCGCCCGGCTTGACGTGCGTGAGGTCGGTCTCTTTGAGATTGGCGTCCACCCATACGCGATCGGTCGAAACAAGCGCGACCGCGCCCGTGTTCGTCAGGGCGGCGGTCTGGGACACCAAATAGGTCCCGGGCTGAAGCGAATCGACCTGTGTGACGATACCATCGAACGGCGCGCGCACGGTCGTGTGATCGAGCTGACGCTGCGCCTCGTCCTCCTGCGCCTTCACCTGCCGGTAGAGCGGATGCTCCTCGACCGGCACGTCGGGGTTGCCTCCCAGCCGCGCGAGCTGCACCTGCGCCTGCTGTTTGAGGGACTCGAGCTTGTTCCGGTCGGCGGCCAGCGTGAAACGGGATTGGTCGTAGTTGGCCTTCGAGACCACGTCGGTGCGGATGAGGGCCGCGTAGCGATCGTAGTTTGCCTGGTCGAGCTGCACCTGCGACTGCTGCGCCTCGATGTCCTTGAGCATGCGCTGGTAGTCTTGTTTCATCGCCTCCACGCTGAGCGCGACCTGCGCGAGCTGCGCCTTGGCGCTGTCGAGGGCGGCCTGGAATTGGCGCGGATCGACGCGGAAGAGGACTTGTCCTTTCTTGACTGCCTCCCCTTCGTGGACGTCGACGGTGGTGACAATGCCGGACACGTCCGTCGTCACCATCAGCTTGGCGGCGCGCACGTAAGCATCGTCGGCGGAGACCCAGCGTCCGCTGCGCAGCCACAAAGTCGCCGCCACGACGAGCGCTGCCACGATCCCGGTGAGCATGAGGACGATGCGGATCGTCCGCCGGCGGCCGAGGCCGCGCGCGACCAGCGGGTGGTCCAGTTCGACGGTGCGCTTAAGCATGGCGCTCGCGGCGCGCGGCGCCGCCGTCGTGATCGGGTATCGCTCTTGCGGCGGCGGCGCCCTTGCCGGTCGCGCGGGCTTCCGCCGCCAGGTTGGCCTTCATCTGCAGCAGGCCGTCGGTGAGCGCCTTCTGCAACGCCGGGCTCATGCCCGCCGTGATCACCTCGTGGATTTCCGCGCGGTATTTGCCGATCTCGCGCAGGATCGGCGCCGCGGCGGGCGTGAGGTGCAGCCGCCAGACCCGGCGATCGCGCGGATCGGCCTTGCGCACCACGAGTTCACGCGCCTCCAGCCGATCGACGAGGCGCGCGATCGTGATCGGCTCGACCTCGACAATCGCCGCGAGTTCGTTCTGCGTAAGGCCAGGCTGCCGCTCGAGGTGCGCGAGGATCACCCATTGGGCGCGGGTCATGCCGCGCGCCCGCGCCCGCTGGTCGGCGCGGGTGCGCATGGTGCGCGCCACGTCATAGAGCAGAAAGAGAAAATCCTGGTCGAGAGCGGCCTGCATCGGTTCCAGCCGATTCGGGAAAAACCTGGACGACGTTAATATAACGCACGTTACGATTGGTCGCCAGCCCCCGCGCTTTCATGGCCAAAATCCGGTAAATCGCGTGAACGTCGCAATCGGCGGAGGAATAGCCAGCTCCTTGTGGGGTTAGCGGTGTTAATGCGGTGAAGGCGGACGCATCAGGGGAGCGGCGCATGGCTGTCTTTGCAGGGCGGAACTGGGCCGAAATCGTTGCCACCATCGGCGCCGGTGTCGCAATCCTTGCGCTGCTGGCTCTCGCCGTCGGCCCGCTCGGGTGGCGGCTCGGCTGGTGGCACTACCGTTTCGCCTTCTCCTGGCTGATGCCCTATGCGGCCTGTGCGGCGCTCGCCGCCGCGGTAGTCTCGATCGCCGGCTTGGCCTTCGGCTGGTCGCAGCTTGGCAGTCGTGGCGTCGCGCTTGCCGCCATCGGCATCGTGTTCGGCGCGGTCGTCGCCTACATGCCGTGGCAGTACAACCGGCTGCGGGGCGTCGTTCCGCCCATTCACGACATCACGACAGATACGGAGAACCCCCCGGCATTCGTGGCCGCGCTGAAACTGCGCCCGCCCGGATCAAATACGGTGGCCTACGAGGGTTCGACCGTGGCGGGCAAGCAGCACGCCGCCTATCCCGACATCGTGCCGGTGAAGGTCAGCCTCGCACCGGCCGACGCGTTCAAGCGCGCGCTCGATACGGCGAAAGCGATGCCCGGATGGACGGTGGTCGATGCCGATCCGGCGTCCGGCCGCATCGAAGCAAACCAAACCAGCCGCTGGTTCCGCTTCACCGACGACGTGGTCATTCGCGTTGCTGCGGAGGGCGCGGGATCACGCATCGACGTGCGCTCGGTGAGCCGGGTGGGCCGCAGCGATTTCGGCGTCAACGCCGGGCGCGTCCGCGCCTACACGGCCGCGCTCAACGGGCATGGGTAGTAAGGGTCACGCAACTCCCACCAGAGCCGGCAATTCCGCCAGACTCCCGACCTCGCAATCGGGCGCGCCGGGCAGCCGCTCGCGGCGCTGGCCGTAACGGTTGCACCACACGACCCGCATGCCGAAGGCGGACGCCGCATAGGCGTCCCAGGCATTCGATGATTGAAACGCGATCGACCGCGCGGGCACGCCGAGCCGATCGACCGTGAGCTGATAGACCTTGGGGTCGGTCTTATAGACGCCCACCTCATCGACCGAGAGCACCGCGTCGATGAGAGCACTAAGATTGTTTCCTGTGACGATCGCATAGAGCATTTTGGGCGAACCGTTCGACAGGATCGCGGTGCGCATTCCGCTTTGCTTGAGGCGGCGCAGGACGTCCGGCACTTCGGGGAACGTTTCGAGCGTGAGATAGAGCGTCATCAGGCGATCGCGCAACCCCGGACGATCGATGCCGAGGGTTTCCAGCGCGAAGTCGAGGGCATCGCCGGTCACCTGCCAGAAATCCACATAGCGGCCGGCGAGCGAGCGCAGCCAGGTGTATTGCAGCTGCTTGTCGCGCCAGAGCCCGGTAAGCTTGTCGGCCTCGGCACCCAACGCATCGCGACAGCCGCGCGCGGCCGCGGCGAAATCGAACAAGGTGCCGTAGGCGTCGAACACGCAGGCCTTGATGCCGGCAAGCGGAACGTTCGTCATCTCAAGCCTCCGTTAAACCGTGCGATTCGCGCCGGCGGTTGCTGTCGTCCAGCTTTGGCGGATATCGTCAGCCATGAATCCGACCGAATAGACCCGCCTCATCTCAACGCCGTTGCCCGCCTATGGAGTAGCCCAATGCAGTTGCGCCCAATCTTATCGATTGCCGCGGTCGCCTGCGCGCTCGCCTTGCCGGCGAGCGCCGCGATCAAGAAAGTCCCCTACCCCGAGGTCAAGGTCCAAATCGTCGAGGCGTACAAGCCGGATGCGGCATTCGAAGCCATGCGCAAGAAGTTCAGCGAAGCGGTCGCCAAGAAGGATGCGCAGGCGCTGTTCGGCCTAGTTGCGCCGACCTTCGTGTGGACGTTCCAGGGCGGATCGTCCGGCGAGTTCGACATGGGGCGCGACGCGCTTCACAATTTCAAAGTGGTGTTCGGTTTCCGCCCGCAGGGCGCGGACGCGGACGGCCCGGTGGAAAACGGCCCGTTCTGGGAAATGCTCGCCGGCTTTGCCAGCGACGGCACCTATTATCAGGACGATCAGGCCTATAATCTGGTGTGCGGCCCGATCACCGCGAACGCGGTCGACGAGGACGTGATGGAGAAGGCGCGCAATAAACTCGAGGTGGGCGAGGAAACGGTGGATTGGTACTTCACGGTCGCACCGACCTCGGTCGTTAAGGCGCCGAACGACAGCGGGCCGCCAGTCGCGAAAGTCGGCGTGGTCGCCCTGCCCGCACTCAGCCTCTATCCGCCGGTCGAGGAGGGAAAGCCCGGGGTGCCGGCGACGCACGTCGAAGTGCTGCTGCCGAACGGGAAGAGCGGATGGGTGCCGTTGAGCGCGGTGCGGGCCTGGGATTCCGAGCGGCTGTGCTACGCCAAGACGCCGAAGGGCGACTGGAAGATTTCCGCCTACGACCAGCTCGAACAGTAGCGGGGAGGGATGTCTCGGTTCGTCATCGCCCGCGAAAGCGGGCGATCCAGTAAACAAAGACCTTTCAGAAAAAACTGTGGCCGGTGTTTACTGGATGCCCCGCTTCCGCGGGGCATGACGAGGCGGAGACTTAGACTAATGAGTCGTCTGTTTGGCGTCGCCCGCGTCCTCCGCGGATGGGGCGATGCTTTCCGCCTGCTGCGCCAACATCGCCCACGCCTGCGCCATCAGCAAGAACATCGACTTGCGTTGTGTGCCTTTCGCCTGTTCGGCGACGCGGAGGCAGTCCATGGCATCGTTGCGGATTTCGATGGGGCTACGCATGTTTACTCCTCGCACAATGCACACATTTGGTGCGTGCAATATGCCAGGAGAGTGTGGCGCCAATCTGCCCCAACCGGGGCAATTGGTGTGGCGCGCTGACGCGCGCGCGGTGTTATGCAACCGCCGGGGCATCGCGGCGCGCGGCGCGCGCCACCATGATCAGCGCGGTCCCGCCGAATACGAGATCGATGCCGACCAGCAGGCCGAGCGCCCATGCGGCGCTCCCGGGCAGCCCGGCCCAGATGATGGCTGCGATGACGAGATCGACGATGCCGCTCACCAGGATCCAGGCCCACCGGCCGACCAGCTCCCGGCGGTGCTCGATCGCGAGGAAGATCGACAGGATGCCGTCGACCAAAAAGAAAGCGATCAGCACGAAGGTGAGCGAGAGCACGCCGACGAGCGGCTGCCACAGCAGGAGGCCGCCGGCGACGATCGCGACCACGGCCGATAGCAGCGCCCACCAGAAGCCGGGCGCGTGGCGCGCCTGGAAAGTCATGATCAGGCCGGCAATGCCGCTGATGACGAAGAGCCAGCCAATCACGAGGGTGACGGCGAGCGACGCGAGCGGTGGCACGACGATCGCAATGAGACCGAGAAGAACGAGAATGATGCCTTCGGCCAAGAACAGGCCGGAGTGCTCATGCAGCGCCCGGCCGAGCGCGGCTTGCACGTTCCGCGGGTTGGGGGTGAGGGTCGACATGGCGTGGTCCTCGCTGGTGTCAGGTAGCAGCGAGCTTACCACAGGTTTGCCTTCCGTCATTGCGAGCGGAGCGAAGCAATCCAGGGATAATGCGCGCTCCTGGATTGCTTCGTCGCGCCTCCGGCACGCCTCGCAATGACGTTCAACTAAAATGCTTCATGAACCAGCCGAGCGTCTCGTCGGGCGCTTCCTCGGGGACATAGTGGCCGCAAGCGATCGGCCCGCCGGTGACCTCGGCACCGTAGTCGCGCCAGACTTTGAGCACGTCGTCATAGACCGTGCCGGTGTGGCTCTTGGCGCCCCACGTCACGAGCAGCGGACATTTCACCTTGTTGCCGACGCGGAAATCAGCGTCGTCCAAGTCGAAATCGCAGGTGGCGCAGGCGCGGTAGTCCTCGCATGAGCCGCGGATCGTCTTCCAGTTAAAGCAGCGCACGTATTCGGCGAACGTCTCCGGCGCCATGAAGCTCAGCCCGATGCCCGGCTTCAAAAGTTTTTTCTCCATATACCATTCGGGCGGCACCGACGACATCATGCGTTCCGGGAAGTCGTAGGGCTGCGCCATGAACAGCCAATGCCAGGATTTCATGCCCCATTGTTTGGACGCGTTGAGCCAGACGTGACGGCTGGGGAGAATGTCGACGCAAGCGGCCCGCAGCACGCGGTCGGGATGATCGAGCGCCATGCGGTGCGCGGTGCGCGCGCCGCGATCGTGGCCGGCGACGAAGAATTTGTCGTAGCCGAGCTTGCCCATGACCTCGACCTGATCGAGCGCCATGGCGCGGAAGGAATAATTGACGTGATTCGCGCCGCCGTCCTCCGGCCCGACGCTGTCGCCGTAGCCGCGCAAATCCGCCGCCACCACGTGGAAGCGCTCGGCGAGGCGGGGCGCCATCTTGTGCCACGTCACGTGCGACATGGGATTGCCGTGCAACAGCAACAGCGGCGGCCCGCTGCCGCCGTAGCGCAGGCGAATGCGCGCGCCCGAGGTCTCGATGTCGAGAAGTTTGAAACCATCAAACATGATCCGTCCCCTTGGTTATCTACGGTCGTCCGCTCGCGACAGCGATGCTCATAATCCCGTCGCGAAGCGCGCCATCACGACGATGATCGCGACCTGCATCACGCCCTGCACGGCGACGACGCGCACGTAGGTGTGCATCCGGCGGCCGATCTTCTCGCCGTCCGGGCGCGGTTTCTGTATTTCGAAATAGAGGCGCAGGTTGGTCGGCAGCAGATAGCCGAGCCCCTGCACGGTGAGGATTGTCACGATCACAAGCGCGGCGATCACCCAGTAGAACGCGGGATAGCCGACGCCGAGGAAACCCATGCGCTCGGCGAGAAACCAGCCGGCGGTCGAGGTGACGATGCTCAAGGTCGGCATCAGGATGAGCGTGCGCGGAACGAGCGCCGAGATCATCGCGCGGCGCGCGTCGAGCGGCAACCGCCGAAGGATCGGGCCCATGACGAATCCCATGAACAGGTCGATGCCGGTCCACAGGCCGCCGGCGAGCACATGGATGAAATTGAGCAGCCAATCGCTGCCCCACAGGATCGCCGCGATCATGCCGGCGAGCGCGAGTGCGGCGGCCAACAAATAATGCGTGCGCAACGGCGAAGCGGCGAAGGCCGGCAGCGTGGCGGCGCGATCGGTCACGGCGTCCTCGCGAGTGTCCCGATTCCGAAGTTCGCCATAACTCGCGGCACCTCTGATGCGAACTTCGGAATCGAGGACACTAGCAAAGTCATAATTCTTGTGCCGCTTTGAACCCGAAGTTCGCAACCGTTCGCGCCGCAATATGATGCGAACTTCGGGTTCGCGGCACAAGTGGCGAAATGTCGGCAAATCATTGGACGCGGAACCTTACACCAACATTGGCGGAAAAAAGCGGTGCGGCGGCTTCATCTTACCATCCGCTCGCGCGGATGTGAGAATCGGCACATTGGCGTCGAAGCCTCGCCGCGTTGCGGCCGGATTTTTTCGCCTGAAGTGGTGCACGCAAGGGGGCAATGGCGGGAATGGGCGCGCAAACGCCCCGTATCCTTAAAGCAACGGAGGCCACATGAAACGCATTCTTTCCGGCGGCATCGCGCTCGCCTTCGCCGCGGCCGCACCGGCACTCGCCGCCGACCTGCCACGGGCCGCACCGCCGGTCGTGAAGGCGCCGGTGATGGCCCCGCTCGCCGCCTATGACTGGACCGGCTTTTACGTCGGCGTCAACGGCGGCTTTGGTTGGGGCCGGTCGAACTTCGACGGCATCGCCGGGACGCCCGACCATTTCAACACGTCGGGATGGCTCGCGGGCGCCACCGCGGGCTACAATCTGCAATACGGCCACGCCGTGTTCGGCCTCGAGGGTGACATCGACAAGAGCAACATCAACGGCAGCGCGAGCTGCGTCGGCGGCCTCGCCACGTGCAGCGTGCAAAACAATTGGCTCGGCACCGCGCGCGGCCGCTTCGGCTTCGCGTTCGATCGCTTTCTGCCGTTCGTGACCGGCGGCCTCGCGGTCGGCGACATCAACGCCAATGCGCCGGGCTTCGGATCGGCGAGCACGACCAACGCCGGCTGGACCGCCGGCGGCGGGCTCGAAGTGGCGCTCGGCCAGAACTGGACCGCCAAGGCCGAATATCTCCACGTCGACCTCGGCAGCCTCAACTGCGGCAGCGCCTGCACCGGCACGCCGTCGAACGTGGACTTCACCACGAACCTCGTGCGCGGCGGCCTGAACTTCAAGTTCTGATATTATCAGAACGGTCATTGCGAGGAGCGCGAAGCGCGACGAAGCAATCCAGGGCAGCGCGCACGGCTCTGGATTGCTTCGTCGCTTCGCTTCTCGCAATGACGGCTTCGCGCCTTTGCCCAGGTCACGGTTTTTTGGAATACTGCCCCGCATCGCAGACCGTGCCGACCAGGGGCAGCCATGACCGCCGTACAGCATGACATCGGAGCAAGCGCCGCGGCGCTCGAGCGTCCCGACGCAGAAGCCAAGCGGGCGCTCGCCGCCTCGGTGGCGGGCTACGCCCTCGACGGTTTCGATCTCCTCATCCTCGGCTTCATGCTGGGAGCCATCCGCGCCGACCTCGGGCTGACCCCCGCACAGGGCGGCTCGCTGCTCACCTGGACCCTGATCGGCGCGGTTGCCGGTGGCATCCTGTTCGGCATGCTGAGCGACTATTACGGCCGCGTGCGCGTGCTCACCTGGACGATCCTGCTATTTGCGATTTTCACCGGCCTGTGCGCATTCGCGCAGGGGTACACCGATCTTCTCATTTACCGCACCATCGCCGGCGTCGGCCTGGGCGGCGAGTTCGGCATCGGCATGGCACTCGTCGCGGAAGCCTGGCCGGCGCGGCTGCGCGCCCGCGCCTGCGCCTACGTGGCACTCGGCTGGCAGGGCGGCGTGCTCGTTGCCGCGCTGGTGACGCCGCTGCTGCTGCCTCACATCGGCTGGCGCGGCATGTTCCTGGTCGGCGTCGTGCCGGGGCTCGTTGCCTTCGTCATCCGCTGGTTCGTGGGCGAGCCGAAAATCTTCATCGAGCACACCGGCCGCGTGCGCGGCCTCGAGCCGCTCAAGCTGCTGGTCAAGGACGGCGCCACCACCAAAGTCAGCTTGGGCATGCTGATCCTCTGCGCGGTGCAGAACTTCGGCTACTACGGCCTGATGATCTGGCTGCCGAGTTATCTGTCGGGCCGCTTTGGTTTCACGCTCACGCAATCGGCGCTGTGGACGGCGGTCACGGTTGCCGGCATGGCGGCGGGCATCTGGGTCTTCGGCGAGTTCGCCGACCGCATCGGACGCCGGCCGGCGCTGATCACGTTCCAGGTGGGCGCCGCCGTGATGGTGCTGGTCTATTCGCAGCTCACGGACTCGACCGCGCTGCTCATCGGCGGCGCGGTCATGGGAGTGTTCGTCAACGGCATGCTGGGCGGCTACGGCGCGCTGCTCTCCGAACTCTACCCCACCGAGGCGCGCGGCACCGCCGAAAACGTGCTGTTCAACCTCGGCCGCGGCGTCGGCGGCTTCGGGCCGCTGGTGGTCGGCGCCCTGGTCGCAACCTATTCCTACCAGGCGGCGATCGCGCTGCTCGCCGGCATCTATGTCATCGACATCATCGCGACGGTCCTCCTCATCCCCGAGCGCCGGGGCGCTGCGCTGGAATGAGTGCGCCGCATTCGATAATCGCCGGCGGCGATCTAAAGATTGCGTCAACCATTCGACCCTAACGCGAACGGGCGAGCACCCCGCATTCACTAAATCTTGGCCCGGCGGCGGTAATGAGGCGGACGATCGTTCTTGCGCGCGCCGGCCAGCTCCATGCCTCTCGACGTCAAAACCCTGTTCCTGCTCACGGTCGACGTCGAGGCGATGCTCGGCCTTCTGCTGCTGTTCGCCTGGGTGCAGAACACCAGCATCAGGGCGCTTGCCTGGTGGGGCTCGGCGCACCTGCTGCGCACGCTTTCGATCGGGCTCTACGGCATGTTCGGGGCGGCGCCGGAACTCGTCTCGCTCGATCTTTCCAGCGCCCTGCTGTTCATGTCGTACGCCGTCGCCTGGAGCGGTGCACGCGTGTTCGAGGGGCGCGAGCCGCGGCCGGGTTGGGCGCTTACCGGCGCGACAGTCTGGGTGCTCGCCTGCCAAATCCCGGAGTTCGCGCATGCGGTCGAATTGCGCGGGCTGCTGAGCAACGCGATCCTCACGGCCTTCCTGTGGCTCACCGCTTTCGAGTTCTGGCGCGGGCGCGACGAGCGGCTGCTGTCGCGCTGGCCGGCGATCTTCATTCTGTTCAGCCACGGCGCCATTTTTCTGCTGCGCAGCCCGCTCAACGTGCTGCTCGGGCAAAACAGCGATCCGGCGCTCGCGAGCGCCTGGATGAGCGTGATCAGCACCGAACAGGTGCTCGCCACCATATCGATCGCGTTCATCGTGCTGGCGATGGCGAAGGAGCGCACCGAGCTGCATCACAAGACGGCCGCGATGGTCGATCCGCTCACCGGGCTTGCCAACCGCCGTGCCTTTCTGGACGCCGCCGCGCAACTCACGCAGGCGCAGATCGCGCGCGACGTGCCGGTCGCCGTGTTCATGATCGATCTCGATCGCTTCAAGTCGGTGAACGACCGCTTCGGTCATTCGATCGGCGACGAGGTGTTGCGCATCTTCGCCGAGAGCGCGCAGGTGAATCTGCGCCCGACCGACATCGTCGCCCGCCTGGGCGGCGAGGAATTTGCCGTGCTGCTCGGCGACGCCTGCCGCGACAATGCCTTCAAGGTGGCGGAGCGAATCCGCTCGACCTTCGCGGCGCTCGCCGCGACCGTCGCCGGCCATCCCGTCAACGCGACCGCCTCGGTCGGCGTCGCCATCATCCAGGACCCGCAGCAGGACATCCAAGCCCTGCTCGCGCAGGCGGACCAGGCGCTCTATCGCGCCAAGGCGCGCGGCCGCAACCGCGTGGTGGTCATCGGTCTCGACCTGTTCATGGAGGGCGGCGCGGACGCGCCGCCCGCGGCCGTGCGGTTGCCGCTCACGGCCCAGCCGAGCGAGGCGGCCTAAGAATTATGCCGGCGCCGGGCTGATCAGCCGCACGCCGGCGAGGATGGCCAGCGCGATCAGGCCGGCAACGACGGCAAACCAGCTTCCCGCCGCCGCCAGCGCCGCGGTACCTGCCCAAGCAATCGATGAGAAAGCCTCGGCGAAGGTCGCAAGCCGCGACGACGTCTGCCGGCGCCGGAAATGGCTGCGCTTCGCCTGGGCGCGGAACCAAAGCTGGATCGTGGTGGCGGCGGCGCCTGCGGCGACGATGCCCAGCGCCGCGACGAGCGCCGTGATCGGCGCCGCCAGCGCGAGCGCAATCAGGAACGGTACAAACACGATCACGACCGCGCCCATCACCGCCTCGACCTTGGCGCGCAGGATGCGCCCGGCCGGCACTGGCGCCGTCGCCACCAGATCGGGCGCGTCCTCGCCGGAAATCGCGAGCCAAGCGAGCGCGCCGGCGAGTTGCCCGGCCGCCATCACCAGCACCGGGACCAACAGCACGAGGCTCGCGATGTCTTCGGCGAAGCTGCGCCACAGCATCAGCGCCGGCGGCAGCAGATAAAGCAGCTGCATCAGCGTCTGCGAGGCGAGCCACGGATCGCGCAGCAGCAGCGTCCATTCCTTGTGGCGCAGCGCCCACGCGGGCGAAGCCGGACGCATCGCGCCCGGCCGCTGCCGCCGCGCTACCGCGTGCGATGCGCCCGCCGCCGCCACCACGTGCTCGCCGAAGCGCGGCGCAAACGCCATGATTGCCAGTGTCAGCAGCACGAGACTTGCAGCGACAACCGCGGCCATCGCGGCCGGCTCACCGAGCACCGCGCGCGCGGGCCACCACAAGACGCTGTCGGCCTCCGGCGCCCGCGTCACCACGGCGTCGGATTGCAGGATCGCGAAACGCGACATGGTCCCGTACGACATGATCGCGGCGGCCTGCAGCACGATGACGAAGACGGCGCCGATCACCGCCGCGATGATCTGCGCGACGAAACGCGTGCGCCGCGCGCCGATGATGCGGAACAGCGCAACCGTCACGGCAACGGCGCAGGCAGCCGCGGCAGCGCCCATCGCGGCGACGACCGCATAGGCGCCGAGCCAGCGCCAGCCGTCGCGCAGCAGCAGAACATCGATGAACGGAGCGGCCAGCAACGCCGCCATGGCGGCGAGCGAAAGCGCGACGGTGGCGATGCGCACGGTAAACACGCGCCGCGCCAGCACCGGCGAAGAGAGAATGAGATCAAGGTCGAAGCGCGCATAAAAGGCGCGCGTGACCGACTCCAGGCTCTGGGAGAGCAGCAGCGAGAACGACAGGACCATGCAGCCGGTGACGACCAGCAGAGTGGCCTTGTCGATGGCGCGGGCAGCAAACTGGCGCGGCAGCATGGCGAACGCAACGCCGTGCATGAATAAAGCGAAAATCGCGAGGATCGCCACGATGATCCGCCCATGCCGCCGCCGGCCGGCGGTGAGCATGGAGCGCCAATCGCGCCACGCGAGGCGAAGCTCGTGGCGCGCGAGCCAGGCAATCGTTCCAGGCGCGCTCACGCGGCGGCCTCTTCGGCAACGAGCGCGAGGAACGCGTCTTCGAGGCTCGCTTGGCCGCTGCCGGCGCGTTCGCGCAATTCCTCGAGCGTACCGTGCGCGATCAGCCGGCCGGCGGCGATGACGCCGATGCGGTCGGCCATACGCTCGGCGACTTCGAGAATGTGCGTGGTCATCACCACGGCGCCGCCGGCGCGCACGCGCGCGCGCAGCACTTCCTTGACTTGCCGAGCGGAGCCGGCGTCGAGGCCGGTGAGCGGCTCGTCGAGCACGATGAGCTTCGGGTCGTGCACCAGCGCGCCGGCGAGCGCCACCTTCTGGCGCATGCCCTTGGAAAAACCCTCGCAGCGCTCGTGCGCATGGCCGGTCAGGCCGAGCCAGTCGATGAGGTCGCGCGCCCGCGCTGCGGCCGCCGCCGCATCGACGCCCCACAGGCCGGCGACAAACTCGAGATATTCGAACGGCGTGAGCTTGTCGTAGATCATCGGCTCGTCCGAGACCCACGCCACCACCTGCTTGGCCGCGACCGGATCGGCGAGCGCGTCGACGCCGAAGATGCGGATCGCGCCGGCATCCGGGCGCAGCAGGCCCGCCACCATGCGCAGGATCGTGGTCTTCCCGGCGCCGTTGGGCCCAAGCAGCGCGTAGAACTCGCCCGCGCGCACGGCGAGATCGAAGCCGTTGACGGCCGGACGGTCGAACCGCTTGTGCAACCCGGCGATTTCGAGCGCCGGCGTGCGCTCGGATAAGCTAGTGAAATTCAAAGGATAGCTCCGCTGCTCGGTGATAGCTTTACCTCTACAGGGGAGAAGTTTCGGGGCGGTGAATCGCCCTCGCGCAATTCGGGCGCTACCTAACCGCGCAGGGTCGCAGGACGCCGGCAAAACGCGCTAGATATCCGGTGCCGGAGGTTCGCCATGACAAATTTGAGACACGTGACCGTCGCCCCCAAGGGCATGGGCCTTAACGATTCCGTCGCACAGCAGGAGGGTTATTTCGCTGCTGAGGGGCTCGAAAATTTCTCAAGGATCGCAGCTTCGATGCGCTGAGCTATTCGGCATCGCGCTAAGCCGCCCCGCGTGGGGCCATTCTCGTCCTAATAAGAAGAAACTGCAGTGCTCCAGGCGACCGACCTCCGCTCCCGCGCGACCCGTTCCGACGATGCCAGAATTATCGGCCTCGTCAGCGCGGCGCACTTCGTCAGCCACTATTACATCCTGCTGCTGCCGCCGCTGTTCGCCTTCATCCGCGCCGACTAGGGCGTGAGCTACACCGCGCTGGGGCTCGCGATTGCGGCTTTCAACGTGGTGTCGGCCGTGTTCCAGACGCCGACCGGATTCCTGATCGACTGGATCGGCGCCCGCCTCATCCTGATCGCGGGCCTGACCCTCGGCGCCACGGCCGTGCTGGTCATGGGCCTCGTGCCGTCGTTCTGGGTGATGGTCGTGATGATGGCGTTCAACGGTCTCGCCAACACGGTCTATCACCCGGCCAACTACGCAATTCTCTCCCACCTCATTTCATCGCGGCGCATCGGCCACGCGTTCTCGGTGCACACCTTCGCGGGCATGCTCGGCACGGCGCTCGCGCCAGCGAGCCTGCTGCTGCTGCAAAGCCTGGTCGGCTGGCGCGGCGCGCTCGTCGCCGCCGCGCTGCTGGGCTTTGCGGTCGCGGCGCTGCTCACGTTCAATGGCGACCGCCTGTTCGATCGCGTGCGCCCCGGCACCGACGCACGCGCGGCGCACGCCGGCGACGGCGACACCGGCTGGCGCCTGCTGTTCTCGACGCCGATCGTGCAGAACCTGCTGTTCTTCGTGCTGCTCGCGATCACCAGCGGCGGCGTCTCGAATTACTCGGTGGTGGCGCTGGCCGCGCTCTACGCAACGCCGGTCAGCCTCGCCAACGCAGCGCTTTCCGCCTTCCTGCTGTTGAGCGCGTTCGGGGTGCTGGTCGGCGGCATGTTTGCCGTGCGCACGTCGCATCACGCCATGGTCGCCTCGCTCGGGCTGCTGGCGACGGGCGCGGCAGTGCTGATCGTCGGCAGCGTCGACCTCGGCGCGGTCCTGCTGGTCGTGGCGATGGCGGCCGGCGGATTGGCGAACGGCATCGTCATGCCGTCGCGCGACATGATCGTGCGCGCAGTCACGCCGCGCGGCTCCTACGGCAAGGTGTTCGGGTTCGTCACCACCGGGTTCAACATCGGCGGCATCGTGGCGCCGCCGATCTACGGCGCGCTGATGGACCACGGGTATCCGCGCGCCGTGTTCGTGGTGGTCGGGCTCGCCAGCCTCGCCGGGATCGTGACGGTCATCACTCGCACGCGCCCTGCCGCAGAGACGTGACTCTTCAGCGCTTCTCGCGGCCGGAAAACCGTTCCTTGGCGTTCTTGGCGTCGGCGGCCTTGCTGATGCGATAGAGCTGAAAGCGGTCGCCTTCGTAGACGAGCTTGAGGAGATCGGGCGCCGGATTGACGGTGTCCTCGTCGGTGAACAGCACGTAGACGTAATCGAAGCTTTCCTGCCACCTGCGCCAATATTTGTCGGCGACCTCCTCCGGGTGCTCGCGCGCGACCACAAGCTGCTCGATCGAGGGAGGATTGCCGTCTTCGGTATCGACCCGGTCGGTATATTCGGGACGCACGTGCATGACCTGCTTGCCGCGCACCGTGAACGCCGTCGTCACCAGGGCCGAACGCTCGATCATGGCGAGGCAGGCGGCGTGAACGAGGCCGAGGTCGCTGACGTCGTCGCCCGCGCCCTTATCGCCGTAGGCGACCAGCACCGAGGCGCCGCGCTTGATGCGTTTGACCGAGTCGCGAAATTCCATCGTGTTGCCCGACAGGTCCGCCCAGGCAACGTCCACCTCGATCACCCGCACCACCAGCATGAGCAGCAGCAGGGCGAGGAACCCGCGACGCACAATGCGGTGGCGCATTTGCAGGTCCACGCAGGCGATCACCATGAAGGCGAGCGCGATCGGCAGGCGCTGGTCGGCCATGAATGTGTCGAACAGCATGTGCGGCATGGCGATGTAGACGGCGGCGCCGACGCCGAGGAAAGCCCAGCCGAGCGGATGCAACCGCAACAGCCGATGGCGCGCGGCCCAGATCGCGCCGGCGGCGACGCCGGCGATCAGCAGGAACGCCACGATGTCGGAATAGACCTCGACCACGTAGACGAGCCCGTCGATCTTGCCGAGCTTCTCCCAGTAGTACTCGCCGGCAAGATCCCAGGTGGGACTCATGAACAGCAGCGGCAGCACCGGCAGGAACGGAATCCCGGTCGCGACGAAATCGACGAGGCGCGGCGCGAGCGGGCGCCCCCGCGTCATCCACAGCCGCGTCAGCTCGATCGACAGGAGGCCGAGGCCGTAAACGCCCACGTCGAACAGGTGGCAGAAGAACAGCACGAGCACGAAGAGCGCGGACACCGCCAGGCGAATAGCCCAGAAACGCTCGCGCAGCATGATCCAAACCGCCATCCCCCACAGCGCGAGCCCGATGCCGAACACGTAGTTCATGACGCCGACGAGGAAGACGTGATTGTAGAGCAGCGGAAACGAGATCAGCGGCAGCACCGACCAGGAACCGAACAGCGCGCGGTTGAGCGCGAGCGTGCCCGAGGCGATCAACACGAAGGTTGCGACCGTGAACAACTGCCCCGCATGGTAGACGGTCATGAACGCGGTGAGCCGCGGCACCACCAGGTCCATCATCAGGTTGGGAATGATCTGCCAGTCGATCTCATAGAAGCGCGTCAGATCCGGATCGTGGCCGATCGAGGCCATGACATGCATGCGCGCAAGATGGTTGACGTAGTCCGACAGCGGCGGCAGCGGATGGGTGATGACGGGGATCGACGCGACCAGCGCGAGCGCGGCGAACAGCACCGCAATCTGCGCGCCGCTGAACTCGGCGCTGCTGCGCGGACGAACCGTGCCGTTTTCCGTCAGAATCGAGGGAGTGGAACGCGTGAGCATGCGACCGACGAAAAATTACCGGCAATGTTCCTGCAGCGCGGCGCCGGACGCACTGGCTTCGCGGTGAACGATTGGACAAGACCCCCGCGCCGTTTGCTTGACGTGACGCATTTTGCCGCGCGACGCAATAGAGAAATGCGCGGTCGCGCTGACAAAGTCGCGAGCGCGCGGCGCCGATGAATGAATGTTCAATTTCCGCCGCGCGCAGCAACGAAAACGTCAGCTATTCTCCGGGACGCGCTCGGTTCAGCGGGCAGGCACGGCAGGCTTCGTGCTGCACCGGTTTTCCGGATCATGCATTCAGCGCCGCGATCGCCGGCTTCGCGGCGGAGACCCAGCCGAAAATACCGCCTTGCGCCTTGATCATGGCCAGTCCGGCGGCGTGCAATTTGGGAAAATAAGAATTCAAGGGCAGAAGGCGGGTTCATCACATTACCGCAACCGCGGCCGGTGACGCACTCCCGGAGGCAGCTTGAGCAAGCGATGGGCCACGCTCCGCGCCCGAGGCCACGGCCCAATGCTCAATTTTCGGGTGATCTCCCCGGGCTGCTGCCATAAAGTTCATCACCGCACCGATCCTCTCCATCGAAGGACCGCACCATGCCGGAGATCAAGATTCTCAATCCCGATGCGCTGGGAAAACCGCTCGGCCAGTATTCGCACATGACGCGCGTCAAGGCGTCGGAGTTCCTGTTCATCGCCGGGCAGGTGGCGGTCAAGGACGGCAACCTCGTCGGCGCGGACGATTTCGACGCGCAATGCGTGCAGACCTTCGCCAATATCGAGGCGGCGCTCAAATCCGCGGGCGCCGGATTCGGCAACGTGGTCGAGTTCACGACCTATATGGTGCACTCGCAGGATATCCCGAAGTTCATGGCCTATCGGCTGCGCGAATTTCCCAAGATGTTTCCCAGCGGGGCCTATCCGCCCAACACGCTGCTGATCATCGACCGCCTGGTGCAGGAAGGATTTCTGATCGAGGTGAGCGCGGTCGCGGCAATCTGATGACAGAGGACGGAGGACAGATGAAAGGAGAGGCAGCTTCCTTATCCGTCGTCTGCCGTCCATCCTCCGTCGTCAGAAACTCAAGCGCGTCCCGAATATCTCGAACGAATAGAAAAATAACTCCGCGTCCAGCGCACGCTGTTTGTTGTCCGCCTGCCGAAAGCCGTGCTGCTCGCCGGAGAACAGCAGATATCCGACGGGAATGCGGTTGCGGCGCAAAGCGTCGACCATCTTCTCGGTTTGATCGGGCGGCACGATCTTGTCTTGGTCGCCCTGGAAAAAAACGACCGGACGCTTCACGCGCTCAGCATGATCTACGGGCGAGCGCTCCTTGTAGCGCGCCTCCTCCGCCGGATAGGGTCCGATCAGCCAATCGAGGTAGCGCGATTCGAATTTGTGTGTTTCCTTGGCGAGCGCGGTGGGGTCGCTGACGCCGTAGTAACTGGCGCCTCCAGCGAAATAGTCACGGAACGTGAGCGCGGCCAAGGTGGTGTAGCCGCCGGAGCTGCCGCCGGTAATCACGCAGCGGCTGGGATCGACGTTCTTCTTTTCGGCGAGGTATTTCGCCGCGTTGATGCAGTCGTCAAGGTCGAGGATGCTCCAGGTCAGGTGCAGCCGGTCACGATACTCGCGGCCGTAGCCGGTGCTGCCGCCGTAGTTCACGTCAACGTACGCAATACCGCGGCTCGTCCAGTAATGGATGCCGAGATCGAGCGTGCTCGTCGCCGCCGCTGTCGGGCCGCCATGGCAGTGAACGACGAGCGGCGGTTTTTCGCCGGGAGGCGCCGTGTAGTCCGGATTTGTGGGCGGATAATAGAGCGCGAATGCTCTCTTGCCGTTTTCCGTCGGAAAGTCGATCGCCTGCACCGGCGCGAGGTAACGCTTGATCTCGTCTTTGTCCGCAACGTCGGTTGAACGCTTCAGTACCTGATGCTTATTGGTCGCGAGGTCGAGCTGAACGACGCTCGGCGGCCGGTCGACCGCCCCGCCGATGAAGACCACCAGGTCCCCTCCGTCGGCCCGCACTGAAGCAAAGGCGCTGAACGGTACATCGAGGCGTGTGAGCTTGCCCGAAGCAATGTCGATCAGCGCGAGACTGCCGAGGCCGTTCTCCACATATGTGGCAACGAGGCGATCTCGGCCCGCGAAGGCATAAGTCGACATGCCGAAGTTCCACTGCGGCTGGCCGAACTCCGCGTTCCTCGCTGCCAGTTGACGCGTGTCGCGCGTCGCAAGGTCATAGCGATAAAGATTCCACCAGCCGGTCCGGTCGGAAACGAAGAACAGCGCGGCGCCGTCGGGCGACCACTCCGGCTGGAATAAAGATTCGCTCGCGCCCCCGGCGATGACCATCGGTGCGCCGGCGGGCGCGCCGTCGTCACTCAGCGCGACGACGTAAAGCGTCGTGCCGACCCACGGCATGTTCGGGTGATCCCACGCCAGATAGGCAAGACTGCGTCCGTCCGGCGAGAGCCGGGGCGAGGAGAAAAAATCGTGGCCCGACGTCAGCGCGCGGCCGGCATCCGGCGCGGTGCCGCCGAGCGGAACCGACACGATGGTGTTGTCCGGGTACTTCCTGCTTTTATCGGTGTGATCTTCGCGCACGCCGATCCACAGATTGCGTCGCCGATCGAGCAGACCATCGGCGTAGCGCCAGTTGTGCTCGGGATCGGGCGGCACCGGCGTGAGCGCGACCGGGTCCTGTGTGCCCGCGTCCTGACGATAGAGGCGGCCGTCGTCGAAGTTCGAGAAATAAACCGTGCCGCCGGCAACCAACCAGGAGCCGCCGCCGTATTCATGTACCCGTGTGCGCGCGTTAAGCACCTTGTTGATGTCGGTCGTCGTTCCGTCGGCGGACCGCCGGACGACCACGTAGCGCCCCTTCTCCTTCGGGCGAATCTCGAGCCAATAGATGTCGTTGCCGTCGAGCCGCACCTCCATGAGCGAGATCGACTCGGCCACAATAAGCGACGACGTAATGGGCGACTTCCACGCGCCGTAAGGCGGGATTTTCTGTTCAGGCATGGGCAATCCCTTCAATAAGACTTGGGCAATCCAAGCACGCGCTCGGCGATGTAGCACAGGATGAGCTGCGGCGTGATCGGCGCGATGCGCGGGATCATCACCTCGCGCATATAGCGCTCGACGTGGAACTCCTTGGCATAGCCGTAGCCGCCGAGCGTCATCACGGCGGTCTCGCAAGTCGTAAAGCCCGCTTCGCCCGCCAGATATTTCGCCGCGTTGGCGGCGGCGCCGCACGACAGGCCGTTGTCGTACTGCCACGCCGCCTGCAGCATCATCAGGTTCGCGGCCTCCAGTTCCATCCAGCAGCGCGCGAGCGGGTGCTGGATCGCCTGGTTCTGGCCGATCGGCCGGCCAAACACCACGCGCTCGCGCGCGTAGGTCGTGGCGCGCTCGAGCGCCGCGCGGCCGATGCCGATGGCCTCGGCGGCGATGAGAATGCGCTCGGGATTGAGGCCGTGCAGGATGTATTCGAAGCCGCGCCCCTCCTCGCCGATGCGATCCTCGGCCGGCACTTCGAGGCCGTCGATGAAGAGCTGATTGGAGTCGACCGCGCTGCGCCCCATTTTCTCGATCTCGCGCACCTCGACCCGGCCGCGATCGAGCGTCGTGTAGAACAGGCTCAAGCCCTGCGCCGGCTTTGCCGCCTGCTCGATCGGCGTGGTGCGCGCGAGAATCAGCATTTTGTTTGCGACCTGCGCAGTGGAGATCCAGATTTTTGCGCCGTCGAGCACGTAATGATCGCCGCGCCGCACCGCGCGGGTGGTGAGCCGGGTGGTATCGAGGCCGGCGTTGGGCTCGGTCACGGCGAAACAGGCCTTGTCCTCGCCGGCGATGAGCGGCGGCAGCATGCGGCGCTTCTGCTCCTCGCTACCGAACACGACGACCGGATTGAGCCCGAAGATGTTCATGTGCACGGCGGAGGCGCCCGACATGCCGGCGCCCGAGGCGGCGATCGTCTGCATCATCAGCGCGGCTTCGGTGATGCCGAGGCCCGAGCCGCCATAGGCTTCCGGCATGGCGATGCCGAGCCAGCCGTCGGCGGCGAGCGCTTTGTGCAATTCGTGCGGAAACGCGCAGTCGCGGTCGCGTGCGCGCCAATAGTCCTCGGGAAAGCGCGTGCAGATTTTCGCAACCGCCTCGCGCACCGCTTCCTGATCGGACGTCAGACGGAAGTCGATTTGTCTGCTCCTCTCTCTCGGTTCCCACCCCCGCTTGCGGGGAGACTAGCACGCGCGCGCGGCACGGCAATGTGGCGCGGTTTTGACCGGCCCTCGATCATGGCCGGGCCTGTCCCGGCCATCCACGTCTTCCTTTTGTTTGCTTCCAAGACGTGGATGCCCGGCACGCGCGCACAAGGCCGGGCATGACGGAGCATCACAACCGCAGCAAATACTTGTGCTCCCCCGTGAGCACCAGCTCGCTGCGTTGATTGTGCAAGGTCGCCGCCATGATCACGACGCCGGTGGTGCGCTGCGGGTTGAGCGCCGCGATGGTGAGCTGCGGATAAAGCGTGTCGCCCGGATAGACCGGCTTGAGGAATTTCGACGATTGTTCGGTGAAGGCGATGAGCGCATCGCCGATCGCATGCGCGAAGGTGCCGGCGCCGGCGGCCGTGAAGCACAGCACCTGCAGCCCATGCGCGAGCACGCCGGGATAGCCGCGGGCGCGGCAATATTCGATGTCGTAGTGGATCGGATGGTTGTCGCCCGAGAGCGCCTGGAACGCGGAGAAATGCGCGTCGGTGACGGTGCGGCTCGGCGAACGGAACCTCTCGCCCACCTTCAGGTCGGCGAAGCCGCGCGGCGCCGCCACGCGGAATTGTTTCGGATCGAACTCGTCGCCCACGCACCCGCTCCTTCGGTCGAGAGCAGCGATCGAAGTCCAGCCCTGCTGGAATTGCAAGCCTCCGCGACATTCGGCGCGCTACAACGAGGCCGATGCCCAGCTTCGCCACCATCGCCGCGTCGGTCATTTTCCTCGCCACCTATGTGATCGTCGCGATCGGCAAAATTCCGGTCTACCGCATCGACCGTGCCGGTGCCGCGCTCCTCGGCGGCAGCCTGATGGTCGGGCTCGGCATCCTCTCGGCCGACGAGGCCTATCAGGCGATCAGCTTCGACACGCTCACCTTGCTGCTCGGCATGATGATCGTCGCCGCGAACCTGCGCGTGTCAGGCTTCTTCCGGCTGGTGACCTACTGGGTGACGCAGCACGTGCGCCGTCCGCTCGCCCTGCTGGCAGGAGTGGTCATCGTCTGCGGCGCCTTCTCGGCCGTGCTCGTCAACGACACCGTGTGCCTAGTGATGACGCCGCTGGTGCTCGACGTGGTGCTGCGCCTCAAGCGCAATCCGATGCCCTATCTGCTGGCGATCGCGATGGGGTCGAACATCGGCAGCGTCGCGACCATCACCGGCAATCCGCAGAACATGATCGTGGCGAGTCTCTCGCAGATGCCTTATGCCGCGTTCGCGGCGGCGCTGGCGCCGGTGGCCGCCCTCGGCCTCGTACTCACCGTGCTGCTGGTCGCGATCGGCTATCGGCGCGAGTTCTTTTCCGGCGAGCGCTTCGCGAGCGAGAGCCGGCCGCCGCGCTATCACGCCAAGCTCACGACCAAGACCGTGCTGGTGGTCGCGGTGATGGTCGCGCTGTTCTTCCTCGGCCAGCCGGTTGCCAAGGTGGCGATCGTCGGCGGCGCCTTCCTGCTGTTCACGCGGCGCGTCAATCCGGGAAAAATTTACCGCGAGATCGACTGGCCCCTGCTGGTCATGTTTGCCGGGTTGTTCATCGTGGTCGCGGGCTTCGAAAAGGCGATCGTCACGCCCGAGCTTGCCGCCGATATCGGCCGGCTGCATCTCGACAATGCCGCATCGCTCACCGCGGTGACGGCGGTGCTCTCGAATCTCGTAAGCAACGTGCCGGCGGTGCTTGTGCTCCGGCCGTTCGTCGCCAACCTCGCCGATCCGCAGCGCGCCTGGCTCATCGTCGCCATGGCCTCCACCCTCGCCGGCAACTTCACCCTGGTCGGCTCGGTCGCCAACCTGATCGTCGCCTACCGCGCCGCCAACCGTGGCATCCGCATCGGCTTCTGGGAATATTTCAAGGTCGGCGCGCCGCTCACGCTCGCGACGCTGCTGATCGGGCTTGCGTGGCTGTGATCCGCGGGGCATGACGAGAGAATCATGAAACGCAGCACCGATCGCATTCTCACCACCCACGTCGGCAGCCTGATCCGGCCGGAGCCGCTGCTGGCCCTCCTGCGGCTCAAGCAGGCCGGCAAGCCGTTCGATGAAACCGCGTATCAGAAATGCCTCACGGCTTCCGTCGCCGAGATCGTGCGGCATCAGGCCGAGACCGGCATCGACGTGGTGAGCGACGGCGAGTTCGGCAAATCGATCAGCTGGTCGCAATACGTGCTCGAGCGGCTGTCCGGCTTCGAGCGCCGGCCGATCAAGGAAGGCGCCGCCGATCCGTTCGCGCGCGGGGTCGACCGCGAGCGCTTCCCCGAGTTCTACGCCGAACTTGACGCGCGCGAGGGCCGCGCCACCGTGAGCGATTCCGTGTGCGTCGGGCCGATCGCCTACACCGGCCAGACGGAGCTTGGGCGCGACATCGACAATTTTCGCGCGGGGCTCACCGAAGTTTCGGTCGCGGAGGCGTTCCTGCCGGTCGCGGCGCCCGCGAGCGTGATCCCGGACCGCAAAAACGAATACTACAAGACCGACGATGACTGCCTCGTGGCGATCGCCGAGGCGATGCGCACCGAGTACCGCACGATCGTCGACGCCGGTTTCATCCTTCAGCTCGACGACGCGCGCGCCGCCGTCACCTACGACCGCATGGTGCCGCCGGCGAGCTTTGCCGACTACCGCGATTGGGTGGCGCGCCACGTCGAAGTGCTCAACCACGCGATCACCGGCATTCCGGCAGAAAAGATGCGCTATCACGTGTGCTGGGGCAGTTGGCCCGGCCCGCACACCAGCGACGTACCGCTCAAGGACATCGTCGATCTGATCCTGAAAGTTCGCGTCGGCGCCTTCGTGATCGAAGGCGCCAACCCTCGCCACGAGCACGAATGGAAGGTGTGGCGCGACGCCAAGCTGCCGGACGGCAAAATTCTCATCGCCGGCGTCATCAGCCACGCCACCAACATCGTCGAGCATCCGGAGCTGGTGGCCGAGCGCATCGTGCGGCTCGCGCGCGTTGTCGGCCGCGAGAACGTGATGGCCGGCACCGACTGCGGCTTCGCGCAAGGGCCATTCCACCGCCGCGTCCACCCATCGATCATGTGGGCGAAGCTCGCGGCGCTGGTCGAGGGCGCGGGGCTCGCGAGCAAAGAGCTGTGGTGATATTCACTGCTTCGTCATCGCCCGCGAAAGCCGGCGATCCAGTAATCACAGGCCTTTCAAACAAAACTGCGGTCCGTGTTTACTGGATGCCCCGCTTTCGCGGGGCATGACGAGGAGAGGTTACCGGGGCTGATTCAGAAAAGTTTCCTTATAGAGCCGCGCCCATTTGTCGTGTTCGTCGAGCACGCGCGCGGGATCGATGAAGGAAAGATTCATCTGCGCCAACGACGGATTGACCCGCGTGTTCGCCGGCAGGAAGTCGCGCTTGAGCAAGAGCGCCTGCGCCTCGCTCAGCATGAAGTCGACGAACAGCACGGCGGCGTGCGGGTGCGGCGCCTGGCGAGCGACCCCGATGCCTTGAAACCGGGCGACCACTGGCGGCAGCGCAAGCACCTCGATCGGCGCGCCGGCGTCGTGCAGCTGCGTCGCCTTGTACTGATAGACCGTGAGCGCCAGCGGCACCTCGCCCGAGACGACCAGGTTGGTGAGCAGGGTGTGGCCCTTGCGCACCGAGATGCCGTTTGCCGCGACAATGTCGTGAAACAGCTTGAGCCCGTCGGCCTCGCCGAGCGCGCCGACCGCTGCGGCGAACCAGTCGAGATCCTCGGCCTCGACGCCGAGCTTGCCTTTCCATTTGCGGTCGGTGAGGTCCGCGTAGCTGCGCGGCAGATCTTCCTTGCGCACGAGGCGCGGGTTGTAGGCGGCGGTGAAAATATTGAGCCGCGTACCCATCCATTCGCGGTGTGCCGGCACGGCCGCCGGGATCAGCTCGGTGACGTAAGGCGAGCTGATCTCCTGGAGCAGCCGCTCGCGGTGCAGCGCCTCCATTTCCGGATCATTGGTCTCGAACACATCGGCATCGAAGCGGCCGCCGTGAGCCTCGGTTACGGCGCGCTGCACGATGTTTTCCGAGCTTGCGCGCCACACCTTGACCTTCACGCCATACGCCTTCTCGAATGCCTGGGTGACGGCCGCAAGATCGTCGGAGGGCGCGGAGCCGTAGAGCGTGAGCGTGCCCTCCTTGCGCGCACCTTCGACCAGGCGCGCCGTACGGTCGGCGCCCTTATAGGTTGCGATGTCCGCGACGGTCGGCGCGTTTTGCGCCAACGCCGCGGCGGCGAGCAGCACGACCATCATCGCGCCACGCCATAACGCAAGGGCACGCCGGCGAAGGTTCATACACGCCTCTTTTTTGGCCGGACCACAGTAGATTTCCGCGCCGTCAGCGCCACCGCGATTGTCCACCTTACTGCCGCACGTAGAATGCGGCGCGGCGGCAATGAGCGCGACGATGGCTTGGATGATCGGTTGGAAGCAAGTACTGGCGGCAGCGATCATGTCGGTGTCCGCCGTCGCGGTTGCGCCGGCACAAGACGAGCCCGCCGAAGCCTCCGCGATCTATCTCTATCAAGGCGCCGACCGCGACCAGCGCCTGCTCGCGGGCGGGCGCCGGGAGGGAACGCTTGTCCTCTACACGTCGCTCGCGACCACCGAAGCCGTTCCGCTGATCGGCGCCTTCGAGCGCAAGTACGGCGTCAAAGTCCAGCTGTGGCGGGCGCTCAGCGAAAACATTCTGCAGCGCACGATCGCCGAGGCGCGCGCCCGCCGGCACAGCGTCGATGTCATCGAGACCAACAGTCCGGAGGTCGAAGCGCTCGCGCGCGAGGGTTTGATTGGGGAATTTTCGAACCCCCACGTCGCCGATCTCCACCCATGGGCCTTGCCGCCGCATCGCCTCTGGATCGGCGACCGCGTCGATCTGCGGGTGGCGGCGTTCAACACCGGCAAGGTCCGGCGCGACGAAATTCCCGCGACCTACGAGGGGTTCCTCGATCCAGCCTGGAAAGGACGCATCGCGGTCGAGGCGGCCGACGACGAATGGCTCGGCGCGGTGATGAAATATTGGGGCGAGGACCGCGGCACGGCTTTCGTGCGCCGGCTGGCGGCGCTCAAGCCCGACGTGCGCAAGGGACACGTGCTGATCGCCCAACTCGTCGCGGTCGGCGAAGTGACGGTGGCGCTGACCGCCTACAGCGGCAACGCCGAATCGATCAAACGCAAGGGAGGCCCCGTCGATTGGGCGCCGGTCGAGCCGCTGGTCGGCCGCCTGCAGGCGATCGCGCTCGCGCGCCAGGCGCCCCATCCCCACGCGGCGCTGCTGTTCGCCGACTTCCTGCTCTCGCCCGAGGGCATGCAGCTGTTGCAGGAGATGAGCCGCGTCCCCACCAGCCGGGCCATGCCCACGCCGCTCGATACGACCAAATACGTCCTGGTCGACCCGGCGCAGCCGCGTGAGGAGGCGGTCAAATGGCAGCGCATTTGGAAAGAGCTGTTTTTGAAGTAGTATTTTAACGCGCGGCCCCTGCGACGCGCCTTGGTGAGAAAAGTTGATGGCCGACAAGGATAAAAAACCCGCTCCTCATAGCCTTGCGGACCACGAGTTCGGCGCGGAACTCGATCATATCCATGACGGCGACGCCGATCATGATCACGACCATTTCCTCACCGAGGGTGCCGCGGAGGAGAATCCGATCTGGCTGCAGGACCACGTTTCGCTCGTCAGCGTCGGCATCGATATCGGCTCGGCCGGAACGCAAGTGATCTTCTCCCGCCTCGAGCTGCGCCGCCTGGGCGAGGACCTCTCGAGCCGTTACTTCGTGGTCGGGCGCGAGGCGCTGCATCAGTCCCCGGTCTCGCTCACGCCTTACCGCAGCGAGGAACGCATTGACGAGGCGGCGCTTGGCGCCATCATCGATGAAGCCTATGCCGCCGCGCGGCTGCACCCCGACGATGTCGACGCCGGCGTCGTCATTCTCACCGGCGAGGCGCTGCGCCGGGAGAACGCCGCGGCGATCGCCGGCGTGCTTGCCGAAGAAGGCGGCGAGTTCGTGTGCGCGAGCGCAGGCCATCACATGGAAGCGATGCTCGCGGCCTACGGCTCGGGCGCGGCCAGCGCCTCGCACCAGCACGCGCAGCGCATCCTCAACATCGACATCGGCGGCGGCACGACGAAGCTGGCCGTCGTCGATGACGGCCGCGTGGTCGCGACGGCGGCGGTGCATATCGGCGGCCGGCTCATGGCGCTCGACGACGCGGGCCGCATCGCGCGGCTCGACCCCGCCGGGCGCGAGCACGCCGCGGCGGCCGGTTTCTGCTGGCGCCCGGGCGAGATAGTTTCACCGGCGGCGATCGACGCGGTTGCCGAGAGCATGGCCGACGCGCTCGTCGCGGCAATCACGACGCGCCCGCTCCCCGACCCGATCGCACGGCTTTATCTGACCGCACCGATCGCCGACCTCGGCCGGATCGACGGCATCATGCTTTCCGGTGGCGTCGCCGAATACGCCTACGGGCGCGAGACGCGCGACTTCGGCGACATGGGCCTGCGGCTCGGCCGCGCGCTACGCCGGCGCATCGACGCGGGCGCGCTCGGCTGGCCGCTGCTGCCGCCGGGCGAATGCATTCGTGCAACGGCGCTGGGCGCGTCGCAGTACAGCGTGCAGCTGAGCGGCAACACCAGTTACATTTCCGATCCCGGCGTGCTGCTGCCGCGCCGCAACCTGCAAGTCATCCAACCGCCGTATCGCTGCGGCGAGACGATCGATCCGGACGCGCTCGCCGCCGCAATCCGCGCGCACCTGACGGCGTTCGATGTCGCGGCGGACGCCGGCGACGTCGCGCTGGCGCTGCGCTGGCGCGGGGCGCCCTCCTACGAGCGCATCGCGGGCTTCGCGCGTGGCATTGCCGGCGGCCTTGCGCACGCGATCGCCGCCGGCCGGCCGCTCTACATCATGCTCGACGGCGACGTCGCACAGACGCTCGGCGCGATTTTGCGCGAAGAACTGCATGTGAAAAGCGATATCCTGGCAATCGACGGCGTGGTGCTGTGGGATTTCGATTACATCGACCTCGGACGCATCCGCATGCCTTCGCAGACCGTGCCGGTGACGATCAAATCGCTGGTCTTCAGTGAGGATCCACGCCGTCCGCACGTGCATGCGCACGGCCACGGTCACCACCACCATTCTCACCAAGAGGATGACCATCATCGCGACGACGGCAATATTTGATTCAACGCGCCAGCGTCTCGAGCCGCAGTGGATCGTGATCGGCGTCTGCATCGCGCTTGTTGTGTGGCTCGCGCTGGTGCCGCTGGCCTTCCTGCTGTGGCAGAGCTTCCTCACGCCGCAAACCGCCGCGGAACCGGCGCGGTTCACCTTGGAAAACTATGCCGCCGCCTACGCCAGCGGCGAGACCGCCCGGCTGCTCGGCAACTCGCTGACGTTTGCTGTCGGCGCCGCCGCCCTCTCGTTCGTGCTCGGCACCGCATTCGCGTGGATCAACGAGCGCACCAACACGGCGTTCAAATCGCTGTTCTTGGCGCTCGCGCTCGTCCCGCTGGTGATCCCGAGCGTGCTCTTCACCGTGGCGTGGATTTTCCTAGCCAGTCCGAAGATCGGGATCGTCAACCTGGTGCTGCAATCCTGGACCGGATCGGACGCCGCGTTCGTCGACATCTACTCCCTGGGCGGCATGATCTGGGTCGACGGGCTGCACTATTCGCCGATGGCATTCCTGCTGATGACGGCGGCGTTCCGCTCGATGGATCCGGCGCTCGAGGAGGCGGCGCTCATGAGCGGCGCCGGCCTGCTCCAGGTCGCGCGGCGGATCACGTTCAGGCTCGCCTGGCCGGCGGCGGTCGCCGCGCTGCTGATCCTGTTCGTGCGCGCGATCGAGTCCTTCGAGGTGCCGGCGCTGCTCGGGTTGCCGGCCGGGATCGAGGTTTACACCTCGGCGATCTATCAGGCGGTCAACAAATATCCGAGCGAGGTGGGCCTCGCCAGCGCCTACGCGGTGGTGCTGCTGCTGATCACCGCGCTATGCGTCTATACGCAATCGCGGCTGTCGCGGCACGACACACGCTTTGCCACCGTGACCGGCAAAGGCTTCCGCTCGCGCCGCGTCGATATCGGCCGCTGGCGCTATCTCACGGCCGCACTGTTCGTGCTCTATTTCGCGGTCCTGGTACTGCTGCCGTTCCTGGTGCTGCTGTGGTCCTCTCTGCAGAAATTCTACAGCGTGCCCTCGCGTGCGGCGCTCGCGACCGTCGGGCTCGACGCCTACCGCAACCTCCTCGACCATCCGGGTTTCGCCGCGAGCGTGTTGAACAGCGCGTTGCTCTCGCTCGGCAGCGCCACCTTCGTCATGCTGGTCACGTCGGTCATCTGTTGGATCGTGGTGCGCACCCGGATGCCCGGCCGGCTGCTGCTCGACAGCCTCACCTCGCTGCCGCTGGCGATACCGGGCCTCGTGCTCGGGCTCGCCGTGATGGTGTGCTATTTGAAACTCGATGTCGGCGTCTACGACACGCTGTGGATCATGTTCATCGCCTACGTGACGCGGTTCATGCCGTACGGCCTGCGCCCCACGACGACCTCGATGCTGCAGATTCACAAGGAGCTGGAGGAATCCGCGGCCATGAGCGGGGCCTCCTGGGCGACGACATTCCGGCGCATCGTCCTGCCGCTGATCAAGCCCGGGCTCATCGCCGGGTGGATCTACGTGGTGATCGTCGCCGTGCGGGAATTGTCCAGCTCGATCCTGCTCTACAGCCCGGGCACCGAGGTCATCTCGATCACCATCTGGGAGCTGTGGCAGAATGGGCAATACGTGGAGCTTTCCGCCGCCGGCGTCATGCTCATGAGCGTGCTGTTCTGCCTCGTCATGCTGGCCCAGGTCGCGGGCCGCAAGTTTGCAATCATTGAACCCTGAGGCAGGAGGAAGGCGTGCTCAGCGTCAGGTCGCTGCACGTGGACTATCCGGCCGAAGGCGGCGCCGTGAACGCCGTCCGCGACGTGAGCTTCGATGTCGCGCGCGGGACATTTTTCACCCTGCTCGGGCCGAGCGGTTGCGGCAAGACCACGACCTTGCGCGCCATCGCCGGGCTGGAGCGGCCGCGGCGCGGTGAGATCGAGGCGGACGGGCGCATCGTCTATTCCGCCGGCAAGGACATCTTTCTTGCGCCGAACCGGCGCAACTTCGGCATGGTGTTCCAGTCCTACGCCATCTGGCCGCATATGAACGTGTTTAAGAATGCGGCGTTTCCCCTCGAAGTCGGCCGGCGACGCCTCGGCCGCAAGGAGGTGGAAGCAAAGACCATGCGCGTGCTCGCGGCGGTCGGCCTCGATGATCTCGCCGATCGGGCGGCGACCAAACTTTCGGGCGGGCAACAACAGCGCCTGGCGCTGGCGCGCGCACTCGCCATGGAGCCGACCTTGCTGCTGCTCGACGAGCCGCTCTCCAATCTCGATGCCAAGCTGCGCGAGCGCATGCGCTTCGAACTTACTCGGCTGCAGCGCGAGCTAGGCGTCACCACCGTCTACGTCACGCACGACCAGAGCGAGGCGCTCGCCCTTTCGCACGCAATCGCCGTGATGAACGAGGGCCGCATCGTGCAAATCGGATCGCCCGCGGATATCTATCAGCGTCCGCGCGACCGGTTTGTCGCCGATTTCATCGGATCAACCAATCTGCTCGACGCCACGGTGATCGCCGCGGACGCGCAGACCGGCCGATGCCGCATCGCCACCGCGCTCGGCGAATTGCACGCCCGCGGCAACGGCTTGTCCCGCGACGAGGCCGTGGTCTTATCCATAAGACCCGAGGATGTGGAGTTGTTCGACGAGCCGCCGGCATGCGCCGACGGCGACAACCTCTGCTGCGGCACGGTGGACGCCAAGGTGTTCCTCGGTGATTATCTCGATTTCCAGGTCAAGGTGGGCGAGCGCCTGCTGCTTGCGCGCGCGCATCCGTCGCTGCGCGCCGCGCCCGGCGCCCCGGTCCACGTCCGTATCAAGGCGGATAAGTGCATCGCCATCTCCGACCGCCGAGCAGGGAGCCCGGAATGATCAAGGACGCCGTGGTTTCGCCCGAGCTGGCAAGCAAGTTCGCGACCGAAAAGGACACGCCCTACCAGCGCTGGGTGCACGGCGAGGGTCTCGACATCATCGGCGCCCATTACGTGCCGAACCTGCGCACGGTCGAGCTTAAGCTTTGGGGGCGGCGCGGCGGCGCCGGCGTCTTCATCAATCACGAGGCCTCGCGCACCTCGAACGACTGCTACGTGTGCGAAATCCCCCCGGGCGGCAAGCTCGCGCCGCAACGCCAATTATACGAGGAAATGGTTCTCGTGCTAGACGGCCGCGGCTCGACCGCGGTGTGGAACGATGCGGGCGCGCGCGTCACCTTCGAATGGAAAGCGGGCGCGCTGTTCGCGATACCGCTCAATGCATGGCATCAGCATTTCAACGGCGCCGGCCGCGCCCCCGCGCGCTACGTCGCGGTGACCAACGCGCCTTCGGTGATCAACCTCTATGAGGAGCCGGAGTTCGTCTTCAACACGCGCCATGACTTCAAGTCCCGCTTTTCCGGCGAGCCTGATTATTTCGCCGCCAAGAGCGAGCAGAAGGGCCTGCGGCTGGAAACGAACTTCGTCGCCGACGCGGTCAACCTGCCGCTGATCAGCGCCAGGGAACGCGGCGCCGGCGGCGGCCACATCCGCTTCAACATGGCGAAGGGCTCGATGAACAGCCACATTTCCCAGTTCCCGGTCGGCACCTACAAGAAGGCGCACGCGCACGGGCCCGGCGCCCACGTGATCATCCTCAACGGCGAAGGCTATACGCTGATGTGGCCGGAGGGCGACGAGCCGCGCCGCTACGAATGGCAGGTCGGCTCGATGATCGTGCCGCCCAACATGTGGTTCCACCAGCACTTCAACACCGGCACCACGCCGGCGCGCTATCTCGCCTTCAAGCATGAGGGCGTCGCCATCCGCAACGCGCAGGGGGTGCCGAAGGCATGGATCAGCCGGCGCCTCGGCGGCGACCAGATCGACTACGTCGACGAGAAGCCGGCGATCCGACGCCTGTTCGCCGATGCGCTGGGAAAGCACGGGCTGACTTCGCGGATGGAGAAGGCGTACGAGGCGGAGCGGGCTGAAGAGATGGCGAAATAGCGGGTAAGTCGTGTATCGCTGGCAGCCTCTTCGACAAGCAATTCAAACTCAACGCATACAAGGATGCCTCCATGCTTCCAAAGGTAGACGAGGTCGGTTTGAAGATCCTATTTCTGCTGATTCCCGGCATCATTGCATTGGGGGTTATGAAATCTATTGGACCCAAACGTCCCAGGTCAGATTTTGACAGCGGATTGCAAATATTCATATACGGGATCGTGTGCTATGCCATTACTGGGCTAATCGAAGGGCTGTATCTCTGGACGTCATCCATAACACCGAACAAAGGTTTCTGGCGGACAATTGCGGAAAGCAGCCTCGGATTGGCCACCTTGAATCCCCAACAAGGCTTAGGTCCCGGTCAAATTGCTGTTGCAGCATGCGTTGCAATCGTTATTGGCTGCGTTGTTGCCAAACTTCAGACCCACAGTATCCCGCACCGCCTTTTGCGTGCGCTCGGTCTCACAAAGCGAACAGGTGAGGTCGATACGTGGGAATTCATGCATAACTCTCCCAATATAGATAAGTGGATGACAGTCCGACACCATGCGAATGGCAAAGTCTACCAAGGATGGGTTCAAAGCTACTCGGTTGGTGGCGATGAACGCGAATTGCTGCTTACGGAAGTGAGGGTGTATGCAGCGTCCCAGAACGGTGAGCTACTGGAAGTCGACACAATTCCTGTGCTATACCTTGGACTTGATCGGAAAAATGCCATTGTGGAATCGAGAAACATTGCTTAGCTAAGCGCTAGGGAGTCTGGCCATGTCCAATCCGTCGCAAGAGCCGCGGGTCATCATCAATGAAGGCCCGCTCAAAAAGAACATCAATCCTCCTCCAACCAGCCCGCGGCCGCCAGCGCCTGCAGCGCAAGTAGTGCCGCGATCCCCACCACCCGCGCAGCCATCGCAACCTCCGCGGCGAGGAGGCTGATTGGATGGCTGATAAGAGAACCTCACCGCGCCGCGGATATAATGCGGACAGCGCGGTCAATAAGCCACCGTCGAACGAACGTCCACCGGCTCCAAAAGCGCAAGCGGCGCCCCCGCCGAAGCCAGAAACAATAACCCCGGCCGCAAAAAAGGATAACTAGCACGGCCCGAACATGGCCCGCGCGCCCACGCCAGATGGGTGACGACGTACCGCCCACCATGACCAGCCGTGTGTAGCACTGGAACGCTCATGCTGGTCCGCCATAAATTTCAGGCATCCCCCCCCTCGGGCTAGCTTGGGCACACAACGCACACATCTTGGGGCAGTTGGACACTGATCAAAAGTGCCAGAAAGCTCGATGGGTCTTGGATTTCTTACGAGTCGCGCCATACAGAAACCGTCCCAAACCATGGCTTTGCTAAGTCCTTGAAATGACTCGTATTTGCAAAGATGTGTGCCCAAGCTAGCCCCCCTCGGGGGCGAGCAGATCGACTACGTCGACGAGAAGCCGGCGATCCGCCGCCTGTTCGCCGATGCGCTGGGAAAGCATGGGCTGACCTCGCGGATGGAGCGTGCCTATGAGGCGGAGCAATTGGAAACGGCGAATAGCGAATAGCGAATAGCGAATAGAATCCTTGGGCGATGGCAGTGTTATAACTATTCGCTATTCGCCATTCGCTATTCGCCTCCTCACTTTTAGAACGAGCCGAGGGAGAGAATCCCATGCACGAAGTCGCCGGCAAGGTGCACTGGCACGAACCGTCAGGCTCAGGCAGGGCGGGGTTCGGCAAGTTCGGCCGGCCGAAGACGCCGTACGATTTGTTCATGGAATCGGAAGCGATTCCGATCGTGCGCGGCATCGGCGTGAGCAAGGTACAGAACCTGCCGCTGGCGCCATGGCGGCGCCTGGGCGGCCGCGGCACTTACATTCAGCTACACGGCACCGAGGGCAAATGGGGCTGCTACGTGGTGGAGGTGCCCGGCGCGGGCGCGCTCAACGCCGAGAAGCATCTCTATGAGGAAATTTTCTACGTGGTCGAGGGCCGCGGCTCGACCGAGGTATGGCTCGACAACGACGGCAAGCACCACATTTTCGAATGGCAGCAGGGATCGCTGTTCTCGATTCCCGTCAACGCCTGGCACCGCATCGTCAACGCCAGCTCGAGCCCGGCGCTGCTGCTCGCCGGCACCACCGCGCCCAACCTGATGAACCTCATCAACAATGTGGGCGCGATTTTCGACATGCCCTATCAGTTTCGCGACCGCTTCAGCGGCGCCGACGACTTCTACCGGCCGAACGATGACATAGAACCTGATCCGGTGCGCGGGCTCGCCATGCGCCGCACCAACTTCATCCCCGACATCGTCAACTGCGAGCTGCCGCTCGACAACCGCCGCTCGCCGGGCTTCCGCCGCATCGAGCCGTTCATGACCGGCAATACTTTTTATTTGTGGATTGGCCAGCACGAGAACGGCCGCTATTCCAAGGCGCACGCGCACACCTCGGCGGCGGTTCTCATCTGCGTGAAGGGCCGCGGCTACACCTATACATGGCCGGAGGGGCTGGGTTTGACGCCGTGGAAGGACGGCAAGGCCGCCGAGGTCAAGCGCGTCGATTACGAGCCGATCGGCATGGTGTCGGCGGCGCCCGGCGGCGCGCGCTGGTTCCACCAGCACTTCGGCGTATCCAAGGAGCCGTTCCGGCTCACCGCGTGGTTCGGCCCCAACTCGCCCGGGCGCGAGCCGGGTCCGCCGGGCGAGACGCACATCGACTACACCGGCATGGATATCGACGAGGGCGGCACCTCGATCCCGTACTGGATGGAGGATCCGTTCATCCGCGCCGAATACGAAGCGACGCTCGCGCAAACGGGGGTCGAGAACCGGATGGACCCGAAATGGTACGAGCCGGGAGTGCGGGTGCGCGCGTCAGCGGCAATGTAAATGGCGAGTGACGCCGGCGGCCGCATCTTCTTCTCCAACACGGGACGCACGCTCGTCGAGGAAGACGAGATCTGTCTGCTCAGCGTCGGCGTGGACATCGGCTCGTCCACATCGCAGCTCGTGTTCTCGCGCATCGTGCTCGAGCGCCTCGACAGCCGCTACGTGGTTGTCGAACGCGAGACCTTTCATCGCTCCGACATTTTGCTCACTCCTTACACGCACGCTGAAACGATCGACGCCGATGCGCTCGGCGCCTTCATCGCGCGGCAATACGCCGAGGCGGGCGTCGAGCGCGACGAGATCGACACCGGCGCCCTCATCCTCACCGGCGTCGCGCTCAACCGCCGGAACGCGCGGCGCATCGGCGAGCTGTTTGCGCGCGAGGCCGGCAAGCTCGTCGCCGTGAGCGCGGGCGACGGCCTCGAAGCGACCATGGCGGCCTACGGCTCGGGCGCGGTTGCCCGCTCGATCCGCGAGCGCGCGACCGTGATGAATGTCGACATCGGCGGCGGCACTTCGAAAATCGCGGTGTGTGCCGGCGGAAAAGTGGTCGATCTCACCGCCGTCGACGTGGGGGCGCGGCTCGTTTCCTTCGACCCGACGGGGCGGGTCGCGCGCATCGAGGATGCTGGCGCGCGCTTTGCCGCCGCGCTCGGCCTGACGCTCGCGCCGGGCGCGCCGCTTGAAGAGACGGCGGCGCGCGCGCTCGCCGCCCGCATGGCGGATGCTTTGTTTGAGGGGATGCGCGGCGGCGCGCCGAACATCGGCGGCAGGAGCCTGCTGCGCCTCGATCCGCTCGCCTATGCCTCGCCGATCGACCAGCTCAGCTTCTCCGGCGGCGTTGCCGAATATATCGACGGCCGCGAGGCCCAGGGCTTCGGCGATCTCGGCGCGCTGCTTGCGGCGGAAATCCGCGCCCGCGTGGAAAGCTGGGGACCGCGCCTCGTTGACGCGAGCGAAGGCATCCGCGCCACCGTGATCGGCGCGGCGCAATACACCACGCAGGTGAGCGGCAGCACCATCTACGTCGAGCCCCTCGACGTGCTGCCGCTGCGCAACCTGCCGGTGATCGCGCCGGACCTCCCGCTCGATCGCGACGCGGTCGAGCCCGCGGCGCTCGCCGCGCCGATCGCCGCCGCGCTCAAACGCCTCGACCTCGACAGCGGCGCCGCGCCGGTGGCGCTGTTCGTGCCGTGGCACGGCTCGGCCACGTTCCAGCGGCTCGACGGCCTGTGCCGCGGCGTCCTCGCCGGTCTTGCCCCTCTGCTCGCGCGCGGTCACCCTCTGGTGCTCGCCGGCGACGGCGACGTGGGCGGCCTCATCGGCATCCATTGCCGCCAGGAGCTCAACCTCGCGAACCCGATCGTCTCGATCGACGGATTAGAGCTGCGCGAGTTCGACTACATCGACATCGGCGCCTTGGTGCGCACCTCCGGCGCCGTGACGGTCGTGATCAAATCGCTGGTGTTTCCGGCCGCGGCTTAGGGAATTGCCTCGCTGGCGGGTATGCTACGCTTACCGGCTATGCTGAACGAGCGAATGGCGAATAGCGAATAGAAGCAGCGGGTGCTTTGTTCACTATCCGCTATTCGCTACTCGCCATTCGATCGTTCAGCAATCCCGAGGAGTCCGATGCCAGATATCCATCACGGAAGCCGCATCGATGTGCATCATCATTTCTACGCGCCCGAGTATCTCGCGGTCATGGGCGAGATGGGCAAGCGCCCGGTGGTGCGCGATTGGACGGTCTCGCGCAGCCTTGAGGAAATGGACAAGAACGGCGTCGCCGCGGGGGTGCTCTCGCTCTCGCCGCCCGGGCTGCATCACGTCGGCACGAACGAGACGCGACGGCTCGCGCGCGCGGTCAATGACCATGCCGCGAAGCTGCGCTCGACTCATCCTTCCCGCTTCGGCCATTTCGCCTCGGTGCCGATGCCGGACGTGGACGGCACGCTCGCGGAGATCGCCTACGCGCTCGATCAGCTCAAGGCCGACGGCATTCAGCTGATGACGAGCTACGGCGAGCGTTATCCCGGCAATCCCGACTTCACGCCGGTGATGGAGGAACTCAACCGCCGCAAGGCACTGGTGTTCATTCATCCGCTCGCGCCGGTCTGCTGCGCGCCGTCGCTCAAGTGGATCGCGCCGTCGCTGTTCGAGTTCACTCAGGACACCAACCGCTGCGTCTTCAGCCTGCTGTTCACCGGCACGCTCGCGCGCTTTCCCGATATTCGCTTCATCTTCTGCCACTCGGGCGCGGCGGTGCCGATCCTCGCCGGGCGCGCGGCCGTGATGGGCGTCGGGCACCAGTTCGCCGACAAGCTGCCGAACGGCATCGATTACGAGCTGCAAAAGCTCCATTACGACGTGGCGCTGCAGGCGAACCGGCCGGCGCTTGCCGCGCTGTTTGCTTATGTGCCGATCTCGCAGGTGCTGCTCGGCAGCGATTATCCCTTCGGCACCTCGGCGGACGGCGTCCGCGGCCTCAACGAGTACGGCCTCAAGCCCGAGGATCTCGGGGCGATCTATCGCGGCAACGCCGAGCGGTTGCTCAAGCGGACGACGGACGACAGATGACAGACGACAGAAATCCCTCCTCCGTCCTCCGTCCTCCGTCCTCCGGTAACGGCATCGGCCAGCCGGTGCGACGCAAGGAAGATTTCCGCCTGGTCACCGGCAGCGGGCGATACGGCGACGACTTCGTGCTGCCCGGCATGGTCCATGCGGCCTTTGTGCGCTCGTCCCATGCGCACGCGCGCATCGGCGCGATCAGCAAAGAGAGCGCGCTTGCGGTGCCCGGCGCGCGCGCGGTCTTCACCGGCGCCGACTATGCCGCGGACGGGCTCAAACCGATTCCGCACGATGCCGGGCTGATGAGCCGGCCCGATCTTGCGGTGCGGACGCGCGGCGGGCCGATCACGACGGCGCACTGGCCGCTGCCGCTCGACAAGGCGCGTTTCGTCGGCGAGGCGGTGGCGATGGTGGTGGCGGATTCAATTGCCGCCGCGAAGGACATGGCCGAGAAGGTCGATGTCGATTACGAGGCGCTGCCGGTGGTGACGCGCGCGAGCGACGCGATCAAACAAAGCGCGCCGGTTTTGTGGGACGAAGCGGCAGACAACATTTGCATCGACATCGAGGCCGGCGACGCCGAGGCGACCGCGGCCGCGTTCGCGCGCGCGGCGCACGTCGTGCGCCTCGAAACGTGGGTGCAGCGGGTCACCGGCGTGCCGCTCGAGCCGCGCACCACCATCGCCGATTTCGACGCGGCGGGCGGGCAATATACGCTCTACAGCGGCACCGGGCGCGGGGTCGCCAAGGCGCGGCTCGATCTCGCCCGCGCCTTGAACGTTCCGGCCGAGGACGTGCGCGTTCTGTGCGAGGAGATGGGCGGCAACTTCGGCACGCGCAATTTCTTCTATCCGGAATGGACGCTGCTGACCTGGGCGGCGCGCCGGCTGGGCCGGCCGGTCAAATGGACCTGCGAGCGCCACGAGTCTTTTCTGTCCGACTATCAGGGCCGCGACCTTGAAGTCGAAGCGGAGCTGGCGCTCGACGCGAGGGGAAAATTCCTCGCCGTGCGCGGCGAAAACTTGAGCAACCTCGGCGCCTATGCGGCCTCGTTCGTCTCGCTGCAGAAGGGCATGGGGCTGCTCTCGGGCGTTTATCACATCCCGGCCGGCTATGTGCGCGGCCGCGCCGCCGTGACCAACACCGTCCCGACCACGCCTTACCGCAGCGCCGGGCGGCCCGAGGTCATCTTCGTGATCGAGCGGCTGATCGATCTCGCCGCCGACCAGCTCGGCGTCGATCCGGCCGACCTGCGCCAACGCAACATGGTGCGGCCGGCCGCGCAGCCCTACAGCAATCCGATCGGGCTCACCTACGACAGCGGCGACTATCCGCAGGCGATGGCGCGCGCGCTTGCGCTCGCCGATTGGAAAGGATTCGCGGCGCGGCGCCGGGCGGCGCGCAAGCGCGGCAAACGGCGCGGCATCGGCGTCGCCAATTATGTCGAAGTGACGAGCGGCAATCCGCGCGAGCGCACCGAGATCACCGTGCGGCCCGACCGCACCGTCGAGCTGGTGATGGGCACGATGTCGTCGGGCCAGGGCCACGAGACGAGCTTCGCGCAGCTCGTCACCGAATGGCTCGGCGTGCCGTTCGAGAGCATCGGCTATGTCGCGCACGACACCGCGCGCGTGCACGCCGGCGGCGGCTCCCACTCCGGCCGCTCGATGAAGCTCGCGACCACCGTCGTCGGCAAGGCGACCGATTTGATCATCGAGAAAGGCCGCAAAATCGCCGGCCACCTGCTCGAGACCGGAGAGGCCGACCTCGAGTTCGTGCACGGGCGCTACCGGGTGGCCGGTACCGACCGCGAGGTTGGTTTGTTTGATGTGGCGGCGGCCGCGTCCACGCGCGCGGACCTGCCGGAGGAATTGCGAGGGCCGCTCGCCGGCATTTGCGACGAGGTGATACCGGTCGCGAGTTTCCCGTACGGCACGCAGGTGTGCGAGGTCGAGGTCGACGCCGAGACCGGCGCGGTCGAAGTCGTCGGCTTCGCGGCGGTCGACGACGTGGGCCGCGCGGTCAACCCGCTCATTCTGCACGGACAGACCCACGGGGGCATCGCGCAAGGCGCCGGGCAGGCGCTGCTGGAAGACGCGCACTACGAACGCGCGAGCGGGCAACTGCTCGCCGCGAGCTTCATGGATTATGCCATGCCGCGGGCCGACGATTTCCCCGCGTTCGCGACCGACCTCTCCGAAGTGCCCTCGCCCACCAACCGGCTCGGCGTGCGCTCCGGCGGCGAAGGCGGGACGACGCCGGCGCTCGCCGCGGTCGTCAACGCCATCGTCGACGCACTCGCGGAATTTGGCGTCTCCCACGTCGAAATGCCGGCGACGCCCGAGCGCGTGTGGCGCGCAATTCAGGCGGCGCGCAAAGTGGGATAATCACGATGAAACTTGCACGCAGAAAATTTTTGCAATGGGCAGCGGGTGCGGCGGCGCTTCTGACCGCGCCGGGCCGGGCAGCAGCGCAAGCTTATCCGACGCGGCCGGTGCGCCTCATCGTCGGCTTTCCGCCCGGCACCGCGACCGACGCCGACGGGCGACTTGTTGCGCAATGGCTCTCGGAGCGGCTCGGTCAGCAGGTCATCGTCGACAACCGCACCGGCGCGAGCACCAACATCGCGGCGGAATCCGTCGTCCGGGCGGACCCCGACGGTTACACGCTGCTGATGATCACCGTCACCAACGCAGTCAACGCGACCCTCTATCGAAAGCTCAATTTCGATCTGGTGCGCGACATCCCCCCGGTCGCCGGCACCATGCTCACGGCCAACGTGCTGGTAGTCAATCCCGACGTTCCCGCTCACACGGTTCCCGAGTTCATCGCCTACCTGAAGGCGCATCCGGGCAAGGTCAATTACGCATCAAACGGGCATGGCAGCGCGCCCAACATGGCGGCCGAGCTGTTCAAATCCATGACCGGCACCGACATGGTGCACGTGCCGTACCGGTCGAGCATGACGCCCGACCTCATCGCCGGGCAGGTGCAGGTCGCGTTCACGCCGATTCCCCTGTCGATCGCCTTCATCCGGGACGGCAAATTGCGGGCGCTGGCGGTCACCGGCGCGAAGCGCTCGGACGCGCTGCCCGGCATCCCGACGGTGGCGGAGTTCGTGCCCGGCTACCAAGCGGACGTCTGGCACGGGGTCGGCGCACCGAAGGACACGCCGGCCGACATCATCGCCAGGCTCAACAAAGAGATCGGCGCCGCTCTCGTCGATCCGGGGATGATCGCGAAGTTCGCCAATCTCGGCGCAGAGCCGATGCCGATGACGCCGGCGGAGTTCGGTCAGTTCATCGCGGCCGAAATCGACAAATGGGGGAAGGTGGTGCGGTTCGCGGGCGTCACGCTGGATTAAGCCGGTTTTGTTTGAGCATGATCTTTTCCGAAAACCGGTACCCACTTTTCGGGATCATGCTCTGAGCGGGGGGAACTGTGCGTGCGGCGGTGATGGACGGCGGCGAGCGGCCTGCCTACGGCGACTTCGCCGAGCCGCAAGCGGCGGCGGGAGCGCGCGTGGTCGAGATTTGCGCGGCGGCGCTCACCGGCCTCGACCGCAACATCGCGCGGCGCCTGCATTATTTTAAGATGCCGAACGGCCCGTTCGTGGTCGGCCGCGAGGGCGTGGCGCGCGACGGCGATCGGCGCATCTATTTCAACGTCAACGCGCCGGTCGGGCCGTTCGGCTCCATGGCCGAGCGTACGCTGATCAATCCGGCGTTCAGCTTTCCGGTTCCCGACGGCGTCGCCGATGACGTTGCCGCGGCGCTCGGCAACGCCGGGCTTGCCGCGTGGCTCGCGCTATCGTGGCGGGCGCGGCTGCGTCCCGGCGAGACCGTGCTGATTCTCGGCGCGACCGGCGTCTCGGGACTCATCGCGGTGACCGCGGCGAAACAACTCGGCGCCGGCCGGGTCATCGCCGCGGGCCGCAACCGCGAGGCGCTCGCACGCGCCAAGCGGCTCGGCGCCGACGCCACGGTCGAGCTTGCGCCGGCAACCGATCTCGCTGCCGCCTATCGCGACGCGGCCGGCGGCGCCGTCGACGTGGTGGTCGACTTCGTGTTCGGCGCGCCGGGCGAGGCCGCGCTCGAGGTGCTCGCCCTGCATGGCCGCTTTTTGCACATCGGCAGCATGGCCGGGCAAAGCATGACCTTGCGCGGCGGCCCGATCCGGCGCACCTGCGCCGACGTGCTGGGCTTTGCCTACTATCATCCGCCGATCGAAGTGCAGGCGCAGGCCTACGCCGAACTGTGCCGGCTCGCCGTCGCGGGCGAAATCGAAATCGATATCGAGACGCGTCCGCTCGCGGAGATCGCCGCCGCCTGGGATGCCCGTGCCGCCGGCAACCGGCGCCGGCAGGTGCTTATTCCGTAGGGTGCAATAGGCCGAAGGCCGTATTGCACCGGCCTAAGATCTTTTTGGTCATTATTTATTTGACTTGGTGCGCCCGGTGAGCCACCTGCCTTTCCGAGATCGAACGTTGCCTCGGGCTGAAGGCCTACCACGAGCATCCGTTTTAGAGCGGATTTCACGACACCGGATGGTCTCGCCTTCGTCGTAGGAGTCATTCGATGGCCGCGAAGCCTTCGCCAGTAGACACTCTCAAGGCACTCGCCAAACTCAGCCCAGACGAGGGCTATGTCCGCGGACTTTTGAGGATCATCGAAGACCGCCATCTCGGCTCCGATTACGCGGTGGCCATCATCGGCTCATCGCTCATTGAGCGCGCCTTGGAAGCGGCGATCCTTGCGCGCTTTGTGCCACTTACGGACAAGCGCAGCAAATGGGCGGACATCCGCGCCTGGATGTTCAGCTTCGAGCGAAAGGGGCCGCTGGCTGACTTAGGAGCGCGGAACCGCTTCGGCTTGGCGCTGGGCTTGTATGGCGAATCGACCTTTCTTGATCTGGAAAAGATTAGGACTATCAGAAATCTCTTTGCACACTCTCCGTCTCTTCGCCACTTCAGCCACAGCGCGATTGCAAAGGCGTGTGAGCGGTTCAATGTTATTGATCACGTCTTCCGGCATGAACCTCATGTGCGGGAAACGCCAAAGGCAGCCTACGTCACGGCGTGCATAACGATCTCGGGGCGACTCAAGGGACGGCTGGAAAGCGCGCAGGACGAAGACCGACCTCTCATTTTTCCGATGGTGGATGAGCTCCTGCCGTAGTCATCGCGCGGAACACGGCAGCAACTGTATCCCTCTCGTCCTCAAATCGCGGGTCAGAATCGAGAAGTGCCTGCACGCCTGCAGCGAGCATGGTCGGCGTAATCTCGATCTTTAGATCGGGCGCGCCAGCCCCGAAGGAATCGGGGCGCTCTTCACCACCATGGGTCATTATGCTCAGCCCAAGTACATGCGACCCGACGGTTGTAACCGTCACCCGTCCCGCCTTACGCGGCGTGCGGCAAAGCCCTATCCTCGCGCGGCACATTCGGTCGAGCGGGCCCGGTCTCGCGCACCGAAGAAGACGTCGCGCTCGCGGCCTCGGTAGCCGGCCCTTCCGAATTAACAGGAGAATACAGGGAAGCGGCGGGCTTTTCGGCGGTTTGGGCGGCCTCGGCTTGCGCCTCCGTCGCCTCCTGATCGGCTGCGGCGGCATCGCGACATGCCCGCTGGAACTTCCACATCCGTTCGGCAACACGCAGCATGCGCTCGATAAGCGTCACAAGAAGGGTGGCCTCGCTGATCGACAGTTCGCCGGCGGCCAGTTCGTCCGTGACGACCGTGAGGGCCAACTCCGCGTCCTCCGGCGTCTTGATCACCGGCAGCTCGATCGCGACCGGCCGGTTGCGGCCGGTCGGGGCGAAGCGGTCGAGGCACATGCGCATAGCGGCCAGATCACCGTTCTTGGCACGCTCGATGAGACTTTTGGCAGCCTCCAGCGCCTGTTCCTGCAGCTCGGCTTCGAGCGCGAGGGTCTTCTTGTTCAGCGCGCCGGGCGGCCGCCCGGCCGGATTGCCGCTTTGGCCTATCTGGAAGCGCATGGGACTACTCCTTTGGTGTTTCCATGGCGGCGCATCAAATACCATTGGAATTGTCGAGTCAAGAACAAAGTAGGAACATACTCACTTTTGAAAAACACCGAATTTCCAAGAAGGCAGGGATACGGGTAGCCCCATGACGCCGCGTAGCGGCGGATATACGGGCCCCGGATTTCGCGCTACGCGCTCATCCGGGCTACAGCGCGCGTCACGCGCTCTTTGTGACGGCTCGTCTCCGGCAGAAGCGCTCGTCAAAGGAATAGCCGCTGCCGCCACGGTGCGGATCGGGTCGGAGGCGCGGCCGCCGCCTCGCCGGGTAGAATGCTCGAGCCACGCCCGAAAGGCGTGTACAATCTCAGGGCGCCATGCCAGGTTCGTGGCCCATACGTGGCAACACTTCGTTTGTGCACAGGTCCTTTGGTCGATGCCCCGCCAGGCGCGATCATCTTCGACGACTTGGTCGATAAACTTGGATGGCAAAGGAAACGCCATGGCGGTGGAAGACGATCCGGCTTGGAAGGAATGGAGCGTCGCCTTCGATAATCTTGGAGAGGCAAATGAACGGCTCGCCGAATTGCGGCATCTTCCAGAGACCGATGATACAAGACGGCAGGCCTGGGTTGCGGTCAAAGCAGCCTGCGTTACGCTGGACGCCGCTGCGAGTAAAATTGAACCACAGGTAGGTGCCATAGCCCGGAAGACGAAGCCGCCTAGATCACCTCAGTTTCGACTCACGTATACCCTGGCAGGGATCAAAACAGTTCGGGATTTCGATAAGTTAGACGACGCGAGAACTGCCGCATGTCAGATCATTAAGGACCACGGATTCCTGCCGCTCCACATTGAAACCTCCGTCGGCTCTGAGAGTTGGCATGAAATTGATGAGTGATGTCGGCAACACAATTTTTTGAGATGAGCATCGCGAGCCCGATCAGGATTCAGCAGAAGTCACAGCAATCGAGCCGTTCGACCTCACCGATGATGGTCGCAAGCGGCTAGCGGTACAGGAACAACCTAATTGACCCTTACTCGCGAAGTTAAATGTCGCTGATCGCGCGAACGGGCACCAATCCCGATACCCTGCCGATGTTTCGGTGCATCTGTCACACCCCGATGCCGCTGATGAGCGCGTCGGCCGTGCGGCGACGGGCGGACCCTTCCGGACCTGGCGTGGCCATTTCTGACCCCGTTCGACCGATTAGCCGTTCTGAGCTACTCTACGGCTAGGCAGTTGACCTTCATGGCCGCTCGTGTGAAATCGACGATTAATCCTGCACTCCTGACATGGGCTCGGGAAACGGCCGGCTTTACGCCAGCCGAGGCCGCAAAGCGTCTCAAAATTGACGAGGCCCGCCTCGCCGCTTGGGAAAACCCGGCGGACGAGGACACGCCGTCGATTCCCCAACTGCGCAAAGTTGCGGCGCTCTTCAAGCGCCCGCTCGCGGTCTTCTACTTGGAGGAGGCCCCGCCGCGCTTCGCGGTCATGCGTGACCTTCGGCGCCTTCCCGGAGCGGGCTCAAGAAGCTACTCGCCAGCCGTCCAACTTGAAATCCGCGCCGCCAATGAGCGCCGGGAACTGGCCTTGGAGCTTGCGACCGATCTAGAGCAAGAGATTCCAAAATTCGAGTTGAAAGCCACAATACAGGAAAACACGGAGACGGTTGGCGCGCGCATCCGGACAACGCTTGGCGTCACCAAGGACCTGCAATGGCAGTGGCGCGACAACGATGGCCGCACAGGCTTCAACGCTTGGCGCGGCCAAATCGAAAATCTAGGCGTGCTGGTCTTCCAGACGACACGCTTTCCATCGGACGAAGCATCCGGCTTCGCCATCGCCACCGACAAACTCCCCGTCATTGCCGTGAACCGCAGTGACGCGCTGACGCGGCGGACGTTCAGCCTTTTGCATGAGCTTGCGCACTTGATGATCCGCATAAGCGGCGTGTCCGAGCTTGAAACGGACGCCAACCGCTCGCCCGAAGATCAGAAAATCGAAGTGTTCTGCAACAGCGTGGCCGCGGCGGCGCTCATGCCTCGCGACGTGCTGTTGGCGCAGCCGCGAGTCACCGCGTTAGGACCTCGTTCAGCCAAATGGACCGATGCCGAAATCAGTGAGTTGGCGCGCGACTTCAACGTCAGCCGTGAAGCTCTATTGCGGAGGCTCCTGACGTTTGACCGAACCACGGAAGAATTCTATCGGCAGAAGCGCGCTCAATACATCGCGGAATATCTGGCCAGCCAAAAGCGCAAGAAGGAACTGGCTGCAGAATCCGAAATGAAGCGCAACATGCCACAAGAGACGGTCAGCAACTTCGGCAAGCGACTCGTGAACATGTTACTCGATAACTATCACCAAGATCGGATGACGCTTAGTGAAGTGTCGGGTTATCTCGGATTGAAGGTGAAGCACTTCCCAAAGCTTGAAGAAGTCGCGCGATTCAGAGATAGGCAATGGCTACGCTGACCATCTACAGCGCGGACAGCAGCGCGCTCATACATGGTTGGCGTCGAATCTATCGACCCAAGAATTTCGGCTTTGTATGGGATCGGTTGGGAGTGTTGATTGAAGAAGGGCGCTTCAAGGCTTCCGTTGAAGTCTACAATGATCTTGAGAAGAAAGACGACGAGCTTTTTAAGTGGTGCAAGGAACGCAAGGACAAACTCCTTGTGGATATTGACGAAACGATTCAGGCGCACGTCGCCCGAATTATGAAAGCATATCCCCGACTGGTCGATACGGTGAAAGGCCGATCCAGCTCCGATCCGTTCGTTATCGCGCTCGCCGCCAGTACCGATCCAACAATGACCGTCGTGACCGAGGAATTCGTTGGGAAGGTACGGATCCCCGATGTGTGCGACAGTGAAAAAATCACCTACTGCGGACTAGCGGACTTGATCGAGCGTGAGGACTGGAAATTCGAATGAGTAAGCGTTTGGATGTCCTTACGCGCTCTTGCTGAGCGGCTCTTCGCGGCCGAAGCGTTCGTCGAAGGAATAGCCGGTGCCGCGCACGGTGCGGATCGGGTCGGAGGCGCGGCCGCGGTTGAGCGCGCGGCGCAGGCGGCCGACGTGCACATCGACGGTGCGCTCGTCGATATAGACGTCGCGGCCCCACACGCCGTCGAGCAGCTGCTCGCGCGAAAACACCCGGCCGGGGCTCTGCATCAAAAACTCGAGCAGGCGGAACTCGGTCGGGCCCAAGTGCACCTCGCGGCCCGTGCGCGAGACGCGCCGGGTCTCGCGGTCGAGTTCGAGGTCGCCGGCGGCAAGCTTGCCCGCGATCCGCTCGGGGCGGGCGCGGCGCAGCAGCGCCCGGATGCGGGCGACGAGTTCCGGCACCGAGAACGGCTTGACGATGTAATCGTCGGCGCCGGTGGCAAGCCCGCGGATGCGCTCGCTCTCCTCGCCGCGCGCGGTCAGCATGATGATCGGCAGCCGCTCGGTCTCCGGGCGCGCGCGCAGGCGCCGGCACAGCTCGATGCCGGACATGCCGGGCAGCATCCAGTCGAGCACGATGAGATCGGGCGCGGCTTCCTTGAGTTTCACCTCCGCCTCGTCGCCGCGGGCGGAGGTATCGACGGCGTAGCCTTCGGCTTCGAGATTGTAGCGCAGGAGCAGCGTGAGCGGCTCCTCGTCTTCCACGATCATGATGCGCGCGGTCATCCTCTCCCCCGTGACGTCGTGTTACACCCGCGCCAACGCGGTGAAACTCGCAGTGTCGTCACCCTTGGGCCGCTCGTCAGCGAGCGGACGCCCCTCGACCATGTAGTGGACCGTCTCGGCGATGTTGGTGGCGTGGTCGCCCATGCGCTCGATGTTCTTGGTGCAGAACAGGAGATGGGTGCACGAGGTGATGTTGCGCGGGTCTTCCATCATGTAGGTGAGGAGCTCGCGGAACAGCGAATTGTTGACGGCGTCGATCTCCTCGTCGCGGCGCCATACGTCGAGCGCCTTGTCGACGTCGCGGCTGGCGTAGGCATCGAGCACCCGCTTGACCTGCGCCAGCACCAGCTTGGTCATTTCCTCGACGCCGCGCACGACCTGGCTGAACGCGATGTCGGCGTCGAGCGCCAGCACCCGCTTGGCGATGTTCTTGGCGAGGTCGCCGATGCGCTCGAGGTCGTTCGACACGCGCAGCGAGCCGACGATGTCGCGCAGATCGACCGCCATGGGCTGGCGCCGCGCGATGGTGAGGATCGCCTTCTCCTCGATCGCGCGCTGCAGGCTGTCGACCGACGGATCGAGCGCGATCACCTTTTGCGCCAGCTCGACGTCGCGGCGGGCGAGCGCCATGACCGAGTCGGCGATCTCCTTCTCGGCGAGGCCGCCCATCTCGGCGACCATGCGGGCGAGTTCTCCCAGGTCGGCGTCGAAAGCCCTGATGGTGTGTTCGGACATTGCCTTGTTCTTTCGTTCTTGCGCCGGACGCTAAGTTTTTACTGGCGCATGACCCCCGCTTTCGCGGGGGCAGGTCTTTTCCGAAAACCGGTTCCCACCCCGGATCGCGTTCCCGGAGGCGTCCGGGGCAGGCTTTTTCGGGATCATGCGCCTACCCGAATCGGCCGGTGATGTAATCCTGGGTGCGGCGGTCGCGCGGCGTCGTGAACATCTTGCTGGTGTCGTCGAACTCGACCAGCTCGCCCAGGTACATGAAGGCGGTGAAATCGGACACCCGCGCCGCCTGCTGCATGTTGTGGGTCACGATGACGATCGTGTAGTCCTCCTTAAGCTCGTCGATCAGCTCCTCGATCTTCGCGGTCGAGATCGGGTCGAGCGCCGAGCACGGCTCGTCGAGGAGGATCACCTCGGGCCGCACCGCCACGGTACGGGCGATGCACAGCCGCTGCTGCTGGCCGCCCGAGAGGCTCAGCCCGTTGGCGTTGAGCTTGTCCTTGACCTCTTCCCACAGCGCCGCGCGCCGCAACGCGTCCTCGACGCGACCGTCGAGCTCGCCGCGCGAGAGCCGTTCGTAGAGCCGGATGCCGAATGCGATGTTTTCGTAGATCGTCATCGGGAACGGCGTCGGCTTCTGGAACACCATGCCGATGCGCGCGCGCAGCAGGTTCACGTCCTGCTTTTCGTCGAGGATATCCTCGCCGTCGAGCAGCACTTCGCCCTCGGCGCGCTGCCGGGGATAAAGGTCGTAGATGCGGTTGAGGATGCGCAGCAGGGTCGACTTCCCGCATCCGGACGGACCGATGAAGGCGGTGACCTTGTTGCGGTAGAGGCGCAGGCTGATGTCCTTGAGCGCGCGCGAGTCCCCGTAATAGAAATTGAGGTTGCGCAACACGACCTTTTCGGCAAGGTCCGCGGCGTTCACCGCGCCATGCGATACGGTCGGGACGGTGATGGGGGCTGATGCGTTCATAGGGCTTGTTTTTTCGCAGATGTGAGGGCGCGGGCGACGATGCTGAGCAAGAGAACCGTCAAGGTGATAATGAGGGCCCCGCTCCAGGCGAGCTGCTGCCATTCCTTGTATGGGCTCAGGGCGAACTGGAAGATCACGACCGGCAGGCTGGCCATCGGGGCGTTGAGGTCGAGGCTCCAGAATTGATTGTTGAGGGCGGTGAACAACAGCGGCGCGGTCTCGCCGCTGATGCGCGCCACTGCCAGCAGGACGCCGGTGATCATGCCGGCGCGGGCCGCCCGGTAGGCGACGCGCATGATCATGACGGCGCGCGGCATGCCGATCGAGGTCGCCGCCTCGCGCAGCTGATCGGGGACCAGCAGCAGCATGTCCTCGGTGGTGCGCACCACCACCGGCACGACGAGGACGGCGAGCGCGACCGCCCCGGCGATCGCCGAGAAATGGCCCATCGGGTAGACCATCAGTTCGTAGATGAACAACCCGACCACGATCGACGGGGCGCTGAGCAGAATGTCGTTGATGAAACGCACGACGGTGGTGAGTTTGTCGTAGCGCCCGTACTCGGCCATGTAGGTGCCGGCCAGGATGCCGAGCGGCGTGCCGATCACCACGCCTAAACCCGTGAGGATGAGGCTGCCGATGATCGGATTGAGCAGGCCGCCGGCGCCGCCGGGCGGCGGCGTCATTTCCGTGAACACCTGAAAGGTGAGGCCGCGGCATCCCTCCCACAGGAGCGCGCCGAGGATCAGCACCAGCCAGCCGAGGCCGAAGGCGGTCGCGCCAACCGCAAGCCCCATGGCGATAGAGTTGCGCCGGCGGCGCGCCGCGTAGCGCGGCGTGCGGGCGGTCTCGACTTTTGTCGACGTCATGATCCGATCCGCCGCTCGAGCCGCAGCAGCATGTAGCGCGCCGCGGCCAGCACGATGAAGGTGATGACGAAGAGGATGAGGCCGAGCGAGATCAGCGACGACGTGTAAAGATCGCCGACCGCCTCGGTGAACTCGTTGGCGATGGTCGCCGAGATGGTGGTGCCGGGAGCGAGGATCGAGCCGGCGATGTGGTGCGCGTTGCCGATCACGAAGGTGACCGCCATGGTTTCCCCGAGCGCGCGGCCAAGCCCGAGCATGACCCCGCCGATGACGCCGACCCGCGCGTAGGGCAGCACCACGTAGCGCACCACTTCCCAGGTGGTGCAGCCGACGCCGTAGGCCGCCTCCTTGAGCACGGGTGGCACCGCCTCGAACACGTCGCGCGAGATCGAGGTCACGAACGGCAGAACCATCACGGCGAGGATCAGGCCGGCGGTGAGAATGCCGATGCCGTAGGGCGGGCCGGCAAACAGATTCGACAGCCCGGGCACATTGCCGAGCGTATTGATGAGAAACGGCTGCAGCGTCTCCTGCAGGAACGGCGCGAACAGGAACAGGCCCCAGATGCCGTAAATGATGCTGGGAATGCCGGCGAGCAGCTCGATGGCGATGCCGATCGGTCGCCGCAGCCACGGCGGACACAACTCGGTCAGGAACAATGCGATCAGCAACCCGACCGGCACCGCGATCAGCATGGCGATGAACGAGGTGAGCAGCGTGCCGTAGATCGGCGCCAGCGCGCCGAATTTCTCCGTGACCGGATTCCAGGCATCGCTGACGAGGAAGTTGAGACCGAACGTGCTCAGCGCGAGCCAGGAACCCTGGATGAGCGATAAGATGATGTTGCCGAGAATGACGAGCACTAGTATTGCGGACGCGCGCGTGAGCCGGCGGAAAACCGCATCTCGCAGGCGCAGGCGCTGGAGCACCCGGCCGCGTTCGCCCTGTTGGCCGATCGAAATGGCCCCGCCCTCCAGCGCTACATCGACCACTGGCTACCCCCGACGACTTTCATTCGGTTCCGCCCAGGCTCGGGTGCGCGCGCGCAATTCAAACGGCCCGCACGAAACAAAACAAGCGGCCTGTGAATTACGAGCGTCATTGCGAGGAGCCCCGCAGGGGCGACGAAGCAATCCAGGGCAACGTGTGCATTCCCTGGATTGCTTCCCCCCGCTTTCGCGGGGGTCGCAATGACGGTTGGAGACACTCAGTAGAGCGGCTTGCCGCCGTCGTCCTTGATGTCCTTCCAGTGCGCCTCGATCAGGTTCACGACGTTGGCCGGCATCGGGATGTAATCGAGGCTCGAGGCCATCTCGCCGCCGTTCTTGTAGGCCCAGGCGAAGAACGCGAGCGCCTGTTTGGCGGCCTCGATGTCCTTCGGCTGCTTGGGAACGAGGATGAAAGTCGCGCCGGCGATCGGCCACGCCTGCGCGCCGGGCGAGTCGGTGAGGATCATGTAGAAGCCCGGCGCGTGCTCCCAATCGGCGCCGGCCGCCGCTGCGGCGATCGCCTCGGGAACGGCCGCGACCGTCTTGCCGTCCTTATTGATCATCTTCATCGTGGTCAGGTGGTTCTGCTTGGCGTAGGCGGTCTCGACGTAGCCGATCGAGCCCTTGGTGTTGGCGACGTTGTTCGCCACGCCTTCATTGCCCTTGGCACCGATGCCGGCCGGCCAATCGACCGAGGTGTTGCTGCCGACCTTGTCTTTCCACTCGGGGCTCACCTTCGACAGATAATTGGTGAAGATGAACGTGGTGCCGGAGCCGTCGGAGCGATGCACGAGCGCGATCGCCTGGTCGGGCAGCTTGGCGTTCGGGTTGAGCTTGGCGATTGCCGGATCGTTCCACTTCTTGATCTCGCCGAGGTAGATCTTCGCGAGCGTCGGTCCATCGATGGTCAAATCGTTGGGCTGAATGCCTTCGAGGGTCACGACCGGGACGATGCCGCCCATGACGGTCGGAAACTGGATCACGCCGATCTTGTCGAGTTCGGCGACCTGCAGCGGCATGTCCGATGCACCGAAGGTGACCGTACGCGCGGTGATCTGTTTGATGCCGCCGCCTGAGCCGATCGACTGATAATTCAGACCGGTGCCGGTCTCTTTCTTATAGGCGTCCGCCCATTTGGCATAGATCGGATACGGGAAGGTCGCGCCGGCGCCCGATATATCGATGGCTTGCGCGGCGGTCGTTGCGGCGGCGGCAATACCCGTCGCCAGGATCAGTGTTTTAAACAGCTTCACAGGCTCTCTCCAGGTCTTTGCGGTAGAAGGCCAAGCCGGCACGGAATGGGTTCCGCCGCTTCAAACCTTCGACCTCGGTTGTTGAGCAAAAGGGACGTCGTTGTTCGAACGCCTGGCGGGCAGCCCTCGTTCCGCCGAAGCAAAACCGGGCGTACGGACGAGGTGCGGCGCCGCTTGTTCCCCTAGCGGATGCACGCCATTCTTTTATGATAGTTGAATGACAAATAAATGACAGTTTAAGCTTTTGAAAACTCAGCCGTTTCGGCGCGCGCCGCAATCTGGCTCAATGGCAGCCGCACGGTGAAGGTGGCGCCCTGCCCGAGCACGCTTTCGATCGTCAGGCGGCCGCGATGGCGGGTGACGATGTGCTTGACGAGGGCGAGACCGAGGCCAGTGCCGCCCTCGGCACGGCTATGCCCCACGTCGACGCGGTAGAAGCGCTCGGTGAGCCTCGGCAGGTGCTCGGGCGGAATGCCGGCTCCATAATCGCGCACCACCACGACCGCTTCGCCGGCGCCGTCCGCGGCGTCGGCGCGCTCCAGCGTGATATCGACGCGCTTGCCGCCGCCGCCGTATTTGAGCGCGTTCTCGATCAGATTTTCAAACACCCGCGTCAGCTCGTCGCGGTCGCCGATCACGACGAGCGGCTCCGGCGGCGCCTTGATCGCGATGGTCACGCCGCGCTCGGTCGCGAGCACCTGCAGCGCGTCGGCCACCTGGCGCACGACCGAAACGACGTCCGCGGTCGTGTGCGGCTGGAGATGCTGGTTCAGCTCGATGCGCGAAAGCGAAAGCAGGTCGTCGATCAGGCGCGCCATGCGCCGGGCCTGCCCCTTCATGATTTCGATGAAGCGCTCGCGCGCCGCGGCATCGTCGCGCGCCGGCCCCTGCAAGGTATCGATGAAGCCCGAGAGCGAGGCGAGCGGCGTGCGTAATTCGTGGCTGGCGTTGGCGACGAAATCGGCGCGCATCTCCTCGACCCGGCGCAACGGCGTGAGGTCCTGCATGCTGATGAGGACGAGGCCGCGCTCGAAGCCGGGCGCAGCGACGGCAAGCTCGACCGGCGTGACGCAGGCGGCAAACCAACGGTCGAGCGGCACCCGTTCGAAAAATTCGACGCGCTGCGGCGCATTGCCAGCGACCGCGCGCCGCATCGCCTCGACGATTTCCGGCACGCGCAGCGCGAGCGAGGCGGGCTCGCCGCGGCGCAGCGCCGGCGCCATGCGGCCGGCCGGCGTGTTGAAGGCGAGCACGCGGCCCTCGCGGTCGAGCACGATGACCGGATCGGGCAGCCCGGCGATCACCGCCTCGACCAGCGGATCGGCAATCCGCGGGCCGCGCCGCTCGGGCAGCGACGAGACGGCGCCGATGAGCGTGCGCCGGCTGCTGCCGATCCACGCGGCGGCGATGACGACCGCGACGGCGGCAAGCGCATAGGCGACGCCGAGCGCGCCGGTCGCGACGAGTGCAACGAGCATCAGCGCCGCCGCGACCAGCGCGCGGCGCGGCGCCGCCTCCCGCCCCCACCAGGCGTCGGGACGCTGCATCGTTTCCCTGCGCTCGTCAGTCATGTGGCGCCCGTGGGGCGCATGAGCGGCCGCTTGGCCGCGTCATGCGCCGCCTGCTTATAAGCCGGCGCAATGCGCTTCGCTATTGTGCCCTGCAGCCAGCGCTCAGCGTGCGCGCCTTCGATCGCTAGGCCAAAGGACAGCGCTTTATGTTATCGTCCGCTCCGCACGAACATGGAAGCAGCACACGTCATAACGCGTGCGTACACGTTTGTTTTCACTCCGGAGCCGGAGGGCGGCTTTACCGTCACCTGCCTCGCGCTGCCGGGCCTTGTGACGTACGGCGAGACGCTGCAAGAAGCCCGCGAGATGGCGCGGGACGCAATGGACGACCTGATCGAGGTCATGCGCGAAATGGGTGAAGCAATACCGGAGAGCGACGCACCGGAGGCTATTCCCCGTTTCAATCACCTGGCCAATACGTTGCAGGCCGAAGGCGACCCAGCGCCCATCTTTGAGCAATTGAGCACGAAGGTTGGCGAGAGCGTATGACTCGCTTGCCGAGTCTGAAGCCCCTGCAAACGTATCTGCTTTGGAACGCTGCGGCTTCACGGTCATCCGAACTGCAGGCAGTCACTACCAGCTTTTCAACGGACGTACGCGTCGCCACACCACCGTGCCGTATCACAATCGCGATATGCCACCGGCACCGTTGCGGCGATCATTCGGCAGGCGGGGTGACACGGGAAGAGTTCCTCAGAGACATCTGAAAGCGTATTGCGCCTTTGCGAGTTAAGCCGGCGCAATCCGCTTCCCCCCGCCTTCGCGGGGGCAGGGCTATTGCGCCCTACATGATGGCGCCGGCTATTCTGAACTTTCGAGCACCAAAGGAATCGCTCCGGCTTGAAGCCGCGCGCGCGCTTCGGTGCGGAGATTCCAGATCACGCCGGCAATGACGAGGGCGGAGCCGGCGAGCACGAGCGCATCAAGGGGTTCGCCGTAGAACGACCACCCGATCACGGCGATCAAGGGAACCCGGAGGAAGTCGAGCGGCACGACCACGATGGCATCGGCGTAACGGAACGCCTGAGCCATACAAAGATGGATCGTAAGCCCGGTAATGGCGAGGGCGAGCAACGGCAACGCCATCGATAAATTGAGCCTGGCGATAAACAGCGGATCGCTACCGGCGAGGTTCATCGGCAACTGGATGAGATTCATCCAGAACAGAATGGCGAAGGTGGTGTCGGTCGCGGTCAGCTTCTTGGTGACGATAGCCGTGAAGGCGCGCGTGATCGCGGCGCCGAGAGCGAGCAGCGCCGCGGCGCGGAAGCCGGAAAAGCCGGGATGAAGGATGACGAGGACGCCAAAGAGACAGAGGGCGATGCTTGCCGCGCGTGTCGATGTCAGGCGCTCGCCGAGAAACATGACCGCAAGCAGCGCCGCCCATATCGGAGCCGTGAACTCCAGGGAAAATACGGTTGCGAACGGCAGCAGCGTGATCGCCAGAGTCCACATGATCTGGCCGACGAATTGCACGCTGTTGCGCGCAAGATGCAGGCCGATGCGGCGCGAGGTGACGCCGCGACGCATTTTCGGCGAGACCAGCATCAGCGCGAGAAGGAATGCAAGCCCGCTGGCGCTGCGCACCGACATCATCTCGAAGACGGTCAGGCTCTTGGCGAGCGCGCGCACCGCGACCGCCGCGGCGATGTAGGACGCGATGGCGCCCGCCATCCACAGCGCAAGCCAAAGCACGCGCGACGGCTCGCTGGGAACCCGCGACTCAAGCCGAAGAGATTGAGCGTTCAGTCTCAAGGCGCGCTAGTCATTCTCAAGCGGGCGGTGACGAAGCATAGGGACAGCGTCCGGCGAACGTATTCCGAGAATTTTGCAACCATTGCGGATAATCGCCACGCTTGCAACGCCCGTTGGGGATTTCCCACCCGTCGCTGCCGTCGGCGTTAACCGGCATCACGTTATGAACCCGCTTGCGGCTTGACGAAGCCGGCGACGCGCGCGCTACGTGTGGCGTGCGAGCGATACTGCTCGGTGTACATATGGAGCGCTTCATGAGTAAACTCGCTGTGCGTGAAAATCCCGCTGTCATTTCTGACAGTGGAAAGATTCGCATCGGCGCCGCGAGCCCGGCGTTTCCGCCCGCACGCGGAAAGCCGGCGAACGCAATCGATAGCGGAAAGATGCGGATCGGCGATATGAGCCCGCCCTTCGCGCCGTCGCGCAGGAAATAGGGCTCGGTAAACGGCGTCGTCGCGACGGCGCCGCGAGACGTACTCAACCGGCGGCTGGCGGACGCGCCGCCGCCGGCGCGGAATTTGTGTTGCGTGAAGCGTTAGCGCTCCGGGACGCCAGCGCGGCGCAAGCCTTCCATATACCGCTCGCGGTCGCTCGACTTTTTGATGGAATAGATGCGCCCAAACTTCTCGACAGTGAAAGTGGGCTCAAGCGTGAGAAGCTGGCGGACATAGGATTGCGCTTCGTCACGCCGACCCAGATGGCCGAGCGAAGCGACGAGCGGTTTGTAGCCGGCAACGAAATTGGGATTGGCCTTAACCGCACGGCGGCCGATTAGGATCGCGCGCTGATAGTCGCTCTTGAAGGTATAGACGATGGTGTAAATGTTTTCGAAGTACGAGAAATGCACCGTGTTCTTGGCCCGCGCGCCAGATCGCTAGATGCGGACGCTCGGAAACCAAAAAATCACTGAGCTACGTTTTTGGCCTTTTGACGCCTAGGATCCGCCCGAGCGGTTGACCATGGTGGTGTCGCCGTCCCTCGGGCCCCGTACTTCCGTGCGCAGGTTCCAGATCACGCCGGCGATGATAAGGCCGGAGCCCGCGAGTACGAGCGCATCGAGGGGTTCGTCGTAGAACAACCACCCGATCAATGCGATTAGCGGAACACGCAGGAAGTCGAGCGGCACGACCACGATGGCGTCGCCGTAACGGAACGCTTGGACCATGCAAAGATGGACCGAAAGACCGGTGATCGCGATCACGAGTAAAGGCAGCGCCATCGATGCATCGAGCCTGGTGACGAATGACAGATCGCTTCCGGCAAGAGTCATCGGCAGTTGCATGAGGTTCATCCAGAACAGGATAGCGAAGGTGGTCTCTGTCTGCGTCAGCTTCTTGGTGGCAACGTCTGAGCATGAGCGCGCGATGGCAGCGGCGAGCGCGAGCAGCACCACAGGCGTGAAATTGGAAACGCCAGGGTGGAGGATCACGAGGACCCCGATGAGGCACAGCGCGATGCTTGCCCCCCGCGTCAGGGTCAGGCGCTCGCCCAGAAAGATGACCGCAAGCAGCGCCACCCATATCGGCGCTGTGAACTCGAGAGCGAACACGGTTGCGAAGGGCAGCAGCGTGATCGCCAGCGTCCACATGAGCTGGCCGGCGAACTGCACGCTGTTGCGGGCAAGATGCAGCCCGATGCGGCGCGCGGTGAGGCCGCGGGGCATTTTTGGCCACAGCGCCATGAGCCCAAGGAGGAAAACAAGCCCGCTGGCGCTGCGCACCGACATCATCTCGAAGACGCTCAGGCTCTTGGCGAGGGAGCGGACCGCGAGTGCGAAGGCGATGTAGGAAGCGAGGGCGCCCGCCATCCACAACGCGAGCCACGCGATGCTAGATTGCCGGCTGCCAGCGACGGTCGCGAAGCGACCAAGTCGGGCGTCGTAATGAGGGGCGAATCGCAATGCGGGCGGCTCGCTCTCGGCGACGGGAGCAAGTCGACTGGCCTGTCGGTGGCGGTACAGCATCGGGCGACGAGTTTCGACCTGCAACCGTCGCGAAAAATCTGTCCCTTTGCAACGGCTATTGTGGATAGGGCGGACCAGCGCTCAACCCACGTACGGTCGATTCAAAACTCGCTCGGGACACGCGTGAAAAGGAGTTGTTGGTGAAGAAATCTTTTCTTGACGAACGCCAGGAATACGCGTCCTACGTGTAGGGTCTGAGCAATGTCGCCAGACGACACATGGAGCTTTCAATGGCCAAGGCGAAGGATAGTTATGTGAGTGCAAAGGAAAGCCCGGCGGCCTTTTCTGACAGCGGACGGGTGCGGATCGGCGACGCGAGCCCGGCGTTTCCACCCGTGCGTCGCACGCCCGCCAATACAAGCGACACTGGGAAGATTCGGATCGGCAGCGCCAGCCCGGCGTTTCCGCCCGTCCGCTGACAAAACCAACAGCTAACAAACCGGGGCGACGCTCCCGTCGGCGGCGGGTCGCGTCGCCGCCGGCGGCATGCGGCCAAAAACCGTCAGCGCTCGGCAACCCCGGCAAGGCGCAGCCCGGATATATAGCGGTCGCGGTCGAGCGTCGTTTTTATCGGATACGTTTGCTCAAATTTCTCGATGGTGAAGTTGGGTTCGAGGGAGAGAAGCTTTTCGACGAAACCCTGCGCTTCGTCGCGCCAACCGAGGTGCCCAAGCGACGCGATCAACGGCTTGTAGCCATTGACGAAATCGGGGTTGGCCTCGACCGCGCGGCGCCCGGCGAGGACCGCCCGCTCATAATGGCCCTTGAAGGTAAAGGCGATCGTGTAAAAGTGCTCGAAATAGGAAAAATAAAGCTCGGGCGACGCCAGCTCGCGATAGCGCCTTAACCGCTGCAACGCGGCGTCGGGTTGACCGATGTAGCAATACGTCAGGGCGCTGAGTGCCCAATTGAACGCCGAGCTGGGATTGAGCCGGAGCGCCCGATCGAAGAACGCGAGCGCCCGATCGAAATCACTGGCTACGCGCGAGCAGCAGTGCGCGTAGATGCCCAACGCCTCCGCGTTTTCCGCGTCTAACGTTATGGCTCTCAGCGCATGCTGCTGCACCTGCTCGTTCGTCTTGTCGAAGTCCTTAGCCCAGCCCTGCCCGCCATAGAACAGATGCCAGTGGGCCGCCCAGGCCTCGGCCATGGCGTTGTCGGGTTCCACCGCGAGCGCCTGCTGTATCAGGCGTCCTGCTTCTTCATACTGCTGGCGTTCCATGCTGAAGGTCAGCGGGATCGCCAGCAACAGAAGGCCGGTCGCCCCGTAGTGCTCGCGCCGTTTGGGCTGGCCTTCGATATGCAAGATGACCGGGTCGATCCGGCCCACGATCCGCGTCGTGATCAGTTCATCCAAACGATGCAAGTGACTCAAGGCGATGTCGAACCGTTCGCTCCAAGCCGGCCGAGCTTGACCGGCTAAGTCGAAAAGCTGGACACCGATTTGAAGCTGTTTCCCGCTGCCGGAGATGGTGCCGTCGAGGAGGTAGTCCAGCTTCGCGTATTCGTGTTGAGCTTCCGCCGATCGGTCCCGCCTGAGCGAGGTCGGGGCGATGACGTCGAACCAGCGAAATCGGGCCAACCCGGCGGCGATTTCGTGGCTCAGGGAAAGACCCAAGCCTTTCTCATTCCCGCAATCGAATTCGCGGAACGAGAGGACGCCGACGCGAAGCCGGCCGCTGCGTCCGGGCGACGCCGCATGAGTCGTTCTTTGACCGTGATCGCTGGGGTAACGTGGGGCCGGGCGGTGATCGTCCCGGGGACGCGTGCGCGCAGCTTCTCGTAGAGTTGTTCGGACTTCAGGCTGGGCTTGACGCGAGACGCCTCCCACAGCGCGTCGCGATGCCGCTCGAATTCGCGGAGAGCTTCGCTCGGCTCGCCAAGGTTCACCATGGCGCGCATCAAGGCGTAGGATGCGCCTTGGTGCGCCGGATCGAATGAGATCAGGCGGCGGGCGACAGTTGCGACCTCCTCGCGGTCGGAGTTGGGCCGGTCGAGCCGCTGAAGCACGGCATCGAGCGAGCCGGCAAGCCGGCGCTTGAAGCGGATGCGCTCCTCGGCGAGCCACTTTCCGAACGAGGCGCTGACCTCGTCGAGGCCTTCCAGCAATTCGCCGACGCAGAGAACGGCAAGGTCGGCGCGCGCGGCGTCGTCGGAATCGGGCGACTTCACCAAAGCGAGCGCGTCGATCCAGCAAAGATCGGTATTGAGGCTGAGAGTCGATCGGCCGGCCGAAATCAATTCGGCCGCCAAAACGCCCATGGCCGCGGTCAACTCCGTCAGCGCTTTGCTGCGAAAACTGGTGCGTGCCTGGTCGGGACTTACGCGGTCCCACAGCATGCATGCGATGCGCGTGCGCGGCACGCGCGCGCCGGCGGCAAGGCAAAGATAGCCAAGGGCCGCGCGGGCTTTCTGGGGACGCGGCAGCACATCGGCCCCGAGGTAACTGGTCGCGCGCATCGATCCGAGCAGATGAATGCGGAGGATGGGGCGCTTCGGGAGGGAAAGGTAATGGGCAAGCGTGGCGGGCACGCTAGCGCTGTGGCCGCTGGGTGCCGTGAGGCTCATTTCCTGGCCCGTCCCGTACCTGCTTTCGGCGCTACGCTAACCGAATGCTGCCCTTAGGTGAAGCGTGAAAGATGTTGCGAACACCGGTTGAGTTTAATCGCCTCTTTGCAACCTTCGGAGAAAAACTAGCTATTGGGTCTCTATCCCCCGCATCGTGACTACATGTAGAAAAACCGATCCGGGAACGGGTGCAGATGAAATTGTGAGTCGGGGGATTCCACAACCCAAGACGATGTTATTGTGACAAGTGCCGATCGGGATGGGCTGACAAAAAGCACAACCCCGCCGGCAGCCCCCAGCCGCAGACGCGGCAATGCCATTGCGAGGTGTCGCCGGCCAGTAGGGAGTTTCGATCCTGCTGGCCGGCTTTTTTTGTCAGAGCCGACCGATCACATGCAATCCTGCCCGATATTTCCGCTCATTGGAACCATCACGGCGATCGGACCAAACAATCCGGACGGGAGCGGCGTTCTCTACCGCTACATCGACATTTCAGAGAAAGGCGGCCGGACGCGGCGCTTAACGATCGTCCGCGCCCCCGAAGCGCTGGCGTCGCTGATCGAGCCGCACGCGATCGGGATGTTCTTGTTTTGGGAACGGCAGGGCGAGCGCTGGTTGTGGTGCGTGGACCGTGCCGACGGACCGCAGCAGGTCGATTTCGACGCGATGCGCGCGTATTTTCAGCAAGGCGGCTGCCGCAATGCCTCGACCTAAGAGGGACCCAAGACGACCCGACGCCGTGGACGTTGCAGTCGGGCGCAACTTGCGCCTCTGGCGCATTGCGAGGGGACTGTCGCAATCACAGCTCGCCAAGCGGCTCGGCGTCACGTTCCAGCAAGTGCAGAAGTACGAGATTGGCGGCAATCGCGTGTCCACGGGGCGCCTCGTCAAAGCCGCTGGCATCCTTGGGGTTCCGGTTGGCGCATTGCTCCATGACACGGCCGACCCATCGGAATCGCCGAGCGGCCTCATCTCCGACTCGCGGTCGTTCCGTCTGGCGCAGGCGTTCGCGGCGATTAGAAACAACAAATTTCGCGAGTCGCTGGTTGCGCTGGTCGAGAAGCTCGCGGGCCTTCCACAAAAACAGAAACGGCGGCGAAGGTAAGCCGCATGGACGACCCGGCGGAAGGCAAGCTCGAATTCGAGGTTCTCGCCATCAAACAGGACCTCGCGTGTCAGATAGCCGAAGCCATGAAAAGCCAGAATCTGTCACGAAGGCGATTGGCCGAACGGATGAAAACGAGCCGCAGCCAGATCAGCCGCCTGCTCGACCCGAAGGACGGCAACGTGACGATCGCGACGCTCCAACGCGCTGCAAAGGTCGTTGGCCCCACGCTCCGGCTGGAGCTGGTTTGCGATGAAAAAGTCCATCCGCGAATTGAACCCATTGAGAACTGAGATTGCCGGAATGTGAGCCGTATCCGCTTCCGCGATCCGGGCGTCCTCCAGTTTGCCCTGGATTGCTTCGCTTCGCTCGCAATGACGGCTGCACAATAACGCTGCGCGACTAATGCGCCCTACGGCTCCGATTTCTCGTCAGTCGCCACGGCGCCGTGGTCGTCGTGCAGCGGGAGCACCTTGACGTCGAGCAGGAGCTCGCGGATGCCGAGGATCGTGAGCGCGAGCGCAAACGGCACGACGTAATAAAGCAGCCGGAACAGCAGCAGCCCGGCGAGCAAATTCTCCCGGTCGTATTGCCACAGCGCCACGAACATGGCGTAGTCGAAGACGCCGAGGCCGCCCGGCGCGGCGCTGGCGAAGCCGAGCAACGTGGCCGTGACGAAGATCACCGCGATCGTGACGAAGGCGATGTGCGGCTCGTCGGGCAGCAGCACGTACATGGCGAGCGAGCAGAACGCCAAGTCGGCGATGCCGATGAGAATCTGCACCAGGGTGAGCGGCCCGCCCGGCAGCGTCACCTCCCAGTCGTCGCGGCCGATCACGCGCGGCTTGTGCCAAACCCAGGCGACGTAGGCGGCGAGCGCGAGCAGCGTGGCGCTGGCGGCGATGCGATTGAACCACGGCGGCAGATGGTCGATCCCGCTCGCGGCCGCCGGCGCGATGGCGATGCCGAGACCCAGCACCGTGGCGTTGCCGAGCCAGAAGGTCAGGCCGGCAATGAAACAGATCTTCGCCACGTCGATCAGGGTGAGCCCCCAGGTTGAATAGATGCGATAGCGCACGGCCCCGCCGGTGAGCACCGTCACGCCGACGTTGTGGCCGACCGAGTAGCTGGTGAAGCCGGCGAGCGCGGCGATGTGATAAGGGACGTGGAATTTGCCGATCGTGCGCAGCGCGAAGAGGTCATAGAACGTGAGGGTGAGATAGCCGCAGGCGACGAGCAAACCCGCGAGCAGGATGGTGCTCAGCGGCGTCCGGCGCAGCGCGCCGATAACCTCGTGGACCGAGATGCCGCGCAGGATGCGATAAAGCGCGAACGCCGCGATGACGATGATGGTGACGCTGAGCGCAATCCCGACCCGGTTCCAGCCGATCCGTTGGTCAACGAAACGCTTCATCGCGCGCAACGCGCCGATCATTTTCCTCCCTCACAGACTCTGTTGTCCGGTGTTCATGGGTTCCGGGCTCGCCGCTTCGCGGCGCCCCGGAATGACGACCAGGGTAAATGTCGGCTTGCCCCATGTCGGCCACGCGCCGGCGCAAGGCGGCAATCAATTCGGCGCTTTCGCTGAGGTGCGGCGCCTCGGCGTCGAGCACGCGGCTGAAGGCCCGCTGTTTCAACCTGACCACGTCGATCCCTTCGTGCGCGGCGTCGATCCGGGCCGAGTCGCACACGATGTCGATCAGGCGGTCGATCGCATGCAGCCGGCCCAGGAGGTAGTCGTTCTCGCGATAGGCGCGGGACAAAAAGGCGGCAAAATGGCCGAATCCAATGCCCTTGAGGGTTTGCGCGCTGTTGAAGCCGTCGAGCGACCGGGCGTCCTGCGGGCTGATGCGGTCGACAAGGATTTCGTGCAGTTCGCCCACCTCGCGGGTGCTGGTTAGCGGGAACGCCAGCACGTCCCAGAACGGAAAACCGAGATAGTTGATCAGGACTTCGCGGCGCGCCTCGGCCGGCCAGCGCGCCGCGTCGAGGCCCGCGAGCAGCACGTCGAGGTCGCGGGTCGAGGCGGTGAGGTCGATGCGCGCGGCGAGCCGGGCGATGAGCGTGCCGAGCCGCTCCGCGTTCGCCGCGGCGAAGCGGCGCGCGTGGCGGCGCAAGTCGCGCGCGTCGGCTTCCGACGGCGCGGCGGCGAAAATCTCGGCGGCGAGGGCCCGCGTGTCGGCATCGAATGAGCGCACATCTTCGCGCCGCTGCACCAACTCGAGGCAGCCATAGAAATCGCGCTTGAGCCGGTCGATGACGGCCGGGGCGAGACCCTTGAAACGCGGGTGCTCGACCATCTGATAAAGCCGGTTCTGCCCCTCGATGAGAAAATTGAGCCGGCGCTTGCGGTAATCCACGTCAAAGGCGAGCAGGAACGAGGCCCAGTCGGGAATAGGTGCCGCAGCCGCGGGCGCAGTCGCGGCACTCTCCCGTTCGGAGTAAACAAGCCCGGCGTCGGAGGCCCACGCATCGATGATTTCCGCGATGAGCCGCGCTAGCGGCGAGCGCGGCGGGACCTCGCGTATTTCCGCGATCAGGCGAGCGAGGAAACGGCGCACCGATGCGAGCTTGAGGCGGACGTAACCCTGATAGGCAAAACCCGCATCCTGCGCGACGTGGGCATTGGCCTGCTCGCGCCAAGCGCGGATCTGATCGGCGCTGGCGGGTTTCTCCAGCGGGTCGGCGATGATGCGCGCGAGCAGCCGATGGATCGACGGGCGGGCGCCGTCGATGATGGCGTTGAGCTGGCGCACCTCGTCGTTGAACGCGAATATCCAGCCAAGCTCGTCGGTGACCGGCTGGTTGCGCGGAATATCCGACATCGCGCCCTTGAGGGTGGCGAAGAATCCCGGGGCTTCGCGGCGCGCCGGCGCGGCGGCTGATGCCGGATCGGGATCGATGTAGACGAGGCGGCGGTCGATTTGGCGATAGGCCGGGCGGCCGTGGATGGCGGCGATCGCCGCGTGGAACGGCCGGTTGTTGAGCACGCTGCCGTCGATGAAGCTCGCCGTCGCCGGATCGATCCCGGCCTGGATGTGGCCGGCGAAGTTCCGGGCGATGAACGCGGCGCGATCGGGCCAGTCGGTGCCGCGCCGCTCGACCAGCGCGTCCATCTCGCGGATCTGCGCGGGCGGGAACGCCCCCGGGAACGAAGACGTGGCGCGCGCCGCGAACGCCAGCGCCGGCGCGTTGGTCAGGGCGAAATCGCTCGCGCACGCATTGCCGTTGCGCCGGCACGAGAAACGCAGCACGTGATGATGTTCGCGGTCGCGGATCAGCGGCGGATCGTGAATCTGGATCTGATGCTGATAGCCATGATAGTCGGTGAGCATCACCATAAGATCGAGCCGCTGCCCCGACGGCAGCAGCGAGCCGCCGGGTCGGCGCGGCGCGCCCATGGCGGTCGCCGCATCGAACATCAGCTCGGCCATGCGCGCGCCGGAGAGCGGCGGCTTGAACCAGCGCGAGCGCACGAACAGCGAAAGCTTGTCGCGCACCTCGCGGTCGACCCCGAGCACGCCGGTTTTGCCGGCACCCCAGATCAGCGGCTTGAGGAACGCCTTGCTCCACCGGTTCGCCTTGGCCTCGGGCGCGAGCAGCACCGATACGTCGCCATTGTCGAGCCACAGGTCGCGCAATTTTCCCATCGGCAGGTCGTGGCTGAGCGCGCGCGCCAGCATGGCACCGTTGATGCCGCCGGCCGAGGCGCCGGCGATGATGTCGACGACGACGCGCAGTTCGACCCGCGCGCCGATCTCGCGCAGGAGATCGAAATAGATCGCCTCGGTGTCGTATTCCGGATCGGACGGGTCGACGCCGTCGAAGAAGCTCGCCTTGGCGCGGGCTTCGCGGTCGGTGATCGCATGCAGCGCGGCGGATGCGCGCACCAGCTTGAGGATTTCCTTGCTGATGCCGTGCATATAGACGGCGAGCGACACGCCGCCGAAGCACACCAACGCAATCCGGAGTTCCTTTTCGCGCAAAGGACCGGCTCCCCAACCCGGAAGACCCCAGCATGATTGTGCGGCCAAGATGCTGAAAAGGGGGTAAATGGCAGACGGCTGAACGCGTCGGGCTGGTCCCGGCGGCTTGACGCCGCTGATTACCGATGGGTGTCACGAAGGCGTGAAAAACGGCACGTAATCGGGCTTGGTGGGTCCGAATCAGCCGGCTTCATCGCCAGACGGCTTGGCCCTCACTTCCAATCGCCGTAAAAGCGGGAGTAGATCGAGTCCAATCAGGGGCGGCACAGGGGATCTCGATGTACCAGACTAAATGGGGTTATTACGCCGACTTCGTGGTCTATCCAGTCGCCGTGCTGGTGCTGACGGCACAGGCGAGCGGCGGCCCGCACTCTCGCTTCCTCGCTGTGTATTTCTTATCCTTCCTGTCCGGGCTCGCGGCGTGGACGCTCCTTGAGTACGTGATGCATCGCTTCGTGTTTCACGCCCTTCCGCCGATCGCGCAAATGCACGATCGCCATCATGCCGATCCCGGCGCGTTCGTCGGAACGCCGAGCTGGCTCAGCCTTCCCGCATTCGTCCTCGGGATATTCATCCCGCTCCGGACGATCGCCGACCTGGAGATCGCAAGCGGCCTGGCCGCCGGGCTGATGATCGGCTTTGTCTGGTACGTTGCTCTTCACGACGCGATCCACCGGTGGCCGCTCCGGCGCGGCTCCCTGCTCTACAAAGCCAAGCTGCGGCACGCGGGTCATCATGCCGGACGCCATGGGAACTTCGGCGTGACCACCAGCTTCTGGGACCGCATGCTCGGGACCGTGATCGCGCGCGGAGAAGTACGATAGACCGGCGAGCTGTGGAGGGCGCCAAATTGCAGAGATGACTTTTCGATTGCAGGCTTTTTGCGCTTTTTACGTTTTTCACGCACGCCGCTTTTTTGCTGCTTCTGATAATAAAATGATTGCGCTAACCGTAATAGCTTCTCAAAATGATTTTGTCGTTACCAGTAGGGGGCGTCGAGTCATGAGTAGCAAGCGTGAGACCAGGCAGCCGCCTGTCAGCCCGGATGATTATCGGCAGTTCGCGGTCGACAGCGTGCGGCGATGCCTTGCGATGCCGAACCATCTCAGGCGCAGCAGAATGATACAGCTGATGCTGGCGAAAGCTTGGCACAAGCTGGCGGACCAGGCCGAGGAACTGCGCCAGCAGCATCCGCCCTCGGCAGCAGCATAAGGTTTGTCGCCGCCGAGGGCGAAACCGTGTTGCTACTCTCCAGTAAAACCATGCGTATCAGCGTCTGCAGAGGTTGACTGTGCCAAGCATCGCCGTGGTCGACGATGACAGCCAGATCATCGCCCTGATCGAGGACATTCTGGAAGGCGAAGGATACGACGTCGTGTGTTACCGCGACTCGCGCACGGCGCTGCATCAGATCAACGCCAGAGCGCTCGACCTCGTCATCCTCGATGTCATCATGCCGAAGATGAACGGGATCGAGCTATTGCGATCCTTGCGGCAGAAGTCCGACATCCCGGTCATTTTCCTGACGGAACGAATAGAGGAGACGGAAGAGTTGCTCGGTCTGCAGACCGGCGCCGACGACTATATCCACAAGCCGTTCTCGGAACGCGCTTTGCTCGAGCGGGTAAAATCGGTACTGCGGCGCGTTCGCCCCTCGCCCGAGCGTGAGACGGGGAATGGAATCATCGATCGTGGCGACCTGCGCATCGATAAAGAGCGCTACACCTGCAGCTGGAAGGGCCGGGGTATCGTTCTGACATTGACCGAATTTCGGCTGCTGGAAGCGTTGGTCGTCAGGATCGGCGTCGTGCAGACTCGCGACGCCTTGAAAGCTTCCGCCTATGGAGATGAAGTTTACGTCGATGAACGAACAATCGACAGCCATATGAAGCGATTGCGCAGGAAGTTTCGGGAAGTTGACGAGGAGTTCGACAGGATCGAGACCCTCTACGGCATTGGCTATCGATTCAGGGAATGAGCCGTCGGAAGGACTACCGCGCCGGCACGCCGGCGAGCAACAAGCCCTGCATATAGCGCCGCCGGTCGCTGACCTGTTTGATCGGATAGTGCCGGCCAAAGCGTTCGACCGTGAAATCGGGCTCGAGCGCCAACAGCTTGCTGACATAGGGCCGGGCCTCGTCGCGGCGTCCGAGATGCCCGAGCGAGGCAATCAGCGGCTTATAGCCGGCGACGAAATTGGGATTGGCTTTCACCACCCGGCGCCCGACCAGAACCGCCTGCTCGTAATCGCCATTGAAGGTATGAGCGATCGTGAAGACGTTCTCAAAATACGAGGCGTATGAATGCGTCGGTGCAAGTTCGCGATACCGCTCCAGCCGCTCGAGCGCCATTTTCGGCTCGCCGACATAGCAATATGTCAGCGCGCTGAACGCCCAAATGAATGCCAGGCTTGGATTGAGCCGCAACGCCTGATCGAAATAATGGATAGCAGTGTCAAAGTCCTTGTCGCCATAGGCGCAGCAGTGCGCATAGATGCCAAGCGCCTCGGCATTATCGGGATCCAGCCGTATCGCGCGTAACGCATATTCGCGTACTGTCGCCAGCGCCTGATCGTTATCCGTCGCCCAACCCTGGCCGACGTAAAACAGGTGCCAATGCGCCATCCAGGCCGCGGCCATGGAATTCTCCGGATCGATGTCGATCGCGCGTCTGATCAGCTCGCCGGCTTTTTCATATTTGGCTCGCTCCATGCTGAAAACCATCGGCATGGCGAGGAGCAGGAGGCCGGTCGCCCCGTACTGCGCCCGGCGCTTCGGTCGTCCCTCGATGAACATGATCACGGGGTCGATCCGGCTTACAATACGCGTCGTAACCAACTCATCCAATCGATGGAGTTCATCCCGCGCCATTTCAAACGATTCGCTCCAGACGGGGCGAACGTGTTCGGCCAGATCCATTAAACGCACGCTGATGCGTATTTTTTTCCCGTCGCGCAGAATGCTCCCTTCGACGACGTAATCGAGCCCGCGCGCGCGCAGCTGATGTTCATCGATGAAGCGTATCGACGGCGTGGGTTGCAGAGCGATCGGCGCGATGACATCGAACCAGCGAAATCGGGCAAGTCCGGCGGCGATTTCCTGGCTGAGCGAAAACGCCAAGTCTCCTTCGCGCCGCTCGGAGCCGTGGGCGAGAAACGGCAGCACGCCGACGCGAAGGCGATCCCGGCCGGCCATCGGTGCTTCGGCGGCCTGCTGCTCGACAGGCGCCGCCGCCGTTAAATCGTCCTTCCGATTAACAGAGTCGAACGCCCGCTTCGGCGAAGGCGACTCCTTCCGCTGGGCCCCTTCGCTGCGTCTCGCCCCCGCCCGCAACAGTTCAAGGCGATGGCGCAATTCCGCGAGCACTTGGTTGAGGCCTCGCGCCGCCCTGCCCTTTCGTCCCGTCCGTTCCAACTCGCGTTGCAGCAGCAGTTCCAGCCGTTCGGCAATGCGCGTTCTCTCGGAGAGCAACCAACGATCAAAAGAGGCGCTGAGGCCGTCCAGTCCCGCCAGCAATTCGCCGCGACAGAGGACCTTCAAATCCCGATCCGGCGCGTTGACACTGGTCGTTTCGAGCTCCAGGACCGCGAGCGCGTCGACCCAGCACAAGTCGATATTGAGTCTGAGGATATCGCGGCCTGAAATGATCAACTCATGCGAAAGCTTGCCAAAAGTCGATGAAAGTTCGCGCAGCGCCTGACGCAGGTTGGCGCGCGCCGACCTTTCCGACACCCGATCCCATAATAAACCGGCCAAATGGGCGCGCGACACGTGCTCGCCGCCGGCCAAACACAAATAGCCGAGCAGCGCACGCGCTCGGCTTCCGTGCGGAATAATATTGGAGCCGAGGTAAGTGGTGGCCTGCATCGGCCCTAGAAGGTGAATGCGCACGATGGCGCGGTCCCTGAGCCGGGCCCCGGCAACGGCTTCGGGGACGCGCATGGTCTCGGCGCGGACAGTCCCGGTCATGGCGCACTTGCACGATGCGGGGCGGCACGGGGGTTCAGCCGCGGTTGCCGACCCGCGATCCCGCGGTCGCTCCGTGTCGGCGAATTTTGTCCGCACCAAGCTTGACGTACCGGCATCGGTTCTGATTCGCGGATGAATAAGCCTTATTATACATCATAATCTATCCGCGGAAAAAACCGATTACTAAGCCTGGATATACTTCAGAATTTACCGCCGACGAAACATTGCCTACCTCCTTATCGGCGGACGAAAACAACAGGAGCTAGGTATGAAGCAGGCCCACTCGCAGGTCACAGAGAACCCGGCAGTCTGCGCGACCCGGAACACCGCAAAGGTTCAGATGGGTGCCATGACTCCGAGCTTTCCGCCGGCAAGGCTGCCGGTAGAATCGCCGAAAGACAAGGATCGCTAGACCCCGCTATCGAAGCTGCGTAAATCGCGCAACAAACATGACCGTCACCCCCCGGGCACTTCGTCCCGGGGGTCGCGCGCGTTTGCGCGCGACCGTCTTGAAGGGTGGCAGCAAGCACCGATCGTGTTTCCATCCTTCGAGACGCGCGCGCGACGAAGTCGCGCGCGCCCTCAGCGACTGTCTTGTTTGTCAAGCGTACTGCCATGGCCTGCGGTCTCTCAGGATGGCGTTGAGGATAGTGAGAAGCTTGCGAGCGACCGCGATGAGCGCCACCATTTTCGGCTTACCGGCGGTGAGCAAGCGTTGATAGAACGCCTTCAAGATAGGGTTGTGCCTGCTGGCCACGAGAGCTG
>Ga0213881_10000094_pt1 | contig 72587 bp, 40 predicted proteins | sample BarmaccoBMER_R08_FD_160104 | JGI IMG/M metagenome (GOLD analysis project Ga0213881, IMG submission 160104) | Barbacenia macrantha exposed rock microbial communities from rupestrian grasslands, the National Park of Serra do Cipo, Brazil - ER_R08 ...
TCAGGCACCACCGCGCCGCCCAGCTGCCTCCCTACATGGTCCCCGCCGCCATCCTCACCGTCCCCGCCATCCCCCGCACCCCCAATGGCAAAACCGACCCCCGCCAGCTACCCGACCCCTTCGCCCGCATCACCGCCACCCGGGCCGCCGCACCCGAACACGACGACATCACCACCGCCATCGCCAGCATCTGGGCTCAGACCCTGCAAATCGAACCCCACCTACTCGACGACCAAGCCGACTTCCGCGAACTCGGCGGCAACTCCGTCCTCATGCTCACCATGATCGACGAAGTATCTCGCACCGTCGCAGCAGACGCGCACGCGGAATTCATGGCCGAACTCGCCCGCATCCTCCGCAAACCCACCCTCGGCCACGTCTGCGAACTCATCAGGCAAGCCCGCACCAAATACACCACCGGGCACACCACCAAATAACACAGAAGATAAATGCGGGCGCGCGAAGCGGGCCATTTGTGTGGAAATTAGGAGCCCTCTGGAAGAAAAGGCACCGGAAACCGGTGCCCTTTCTTCCACGAAGCCCTTTTCTTCCACGTTGTATAGCCCGCCCAGCGTCGGCCCGAGTGGCCATAGCCTGCGCGAACTCTTGAATAAGACCCTGTGGGAGGTTTGAGGAACGTGGTAGCAACGGCAATCCCGGAGAGATACAGCCGGCCGATTACGAGCGACGATTGGGGAAGAATCAGCGCCCCCACGGGGCTTGCCCTGAGCGTCCAGATTTGCGTCGAGGGCGACGGGGTCATCGATCCGGCGGCGCTGTCCGCGGCGGTGGCCGAGGCCTCGGAGGCGTGCCCCGGGGCGCGGGTGGTCCGCCGCGACCGCCAGTGGGTGGACAGCGGCACCTCCCCGGTCGTCAAAGTGGCGCGAGCGGACGGCTTCGATCGCGAACGGCTCGACTCCCCGCTGCTCCGCAGCCCCCTCACCTGCTACCGATCCAGCTGCGAGGTCATCCTGGTGCAGGGGGCGCCCGCCACGGTGATCTTCCGGGCCAATCCAGGCGTCATGGACGGCCAGGGAGTCTTGCTGTGGCAGCGGCAGGTGTTCCGTGCGCTGCGCGGCGAGGCCGTCGAGGGTGCCGGCTCCCGGCTGACCCGCGATGAGGCGATGGCCACGATAGCGGCCCGGCTGGGCATCGACCTGCCGCCGGCCGCGGGGCCGCAGCCGGGACCGGAGTGGCGGTCCGTGCTCGGCAAGCTGCCCAGCGGACCGCGCCGGTCGCTGTGGCGCCGGCGCACGATCGACGGCATCCACACCGGCGTAGTCGCGAAGATCGCCCGGCTGGTCACGGCATACGGGGACGGGCCCAGGGACGGGCTGGTCTCCATCCCGGTGGATCTGCGCCAGTACCTGCCCGGCCTGCGGAGCACGGCGGGACTAGGTGGGGTCATCGGCATCCCGGTCAGGGAGGATGACGAGTGGAGCGACGTGAACGCGCGCCTGCTCACCGCGCTGGGCGAGAACCAGTGCCTCGCGCACCGGGGCGACCCGGCGGACCTGCGCATGCCACTGCCGTTTCGCCGCGAGATGGTGCGCTGGATGGACAACCTGGTCAGGCAGGACCATGACCTCATCATCGAGAAGAAGCTCACCCCGTTCATCGCGCGTATCTCCCATCTGGGCACGGTAGACCTGGCCGATTTCTCCGCCGACGGGTTCGACGCGACCTCGTGCTACAGCCTGGACATGGTCGGATACACGCCAACGTTCGATGTCGTGGAGTGTCGTGGCCGGACCGAGCTGACGCTGGCGTGGCGGGATGGGCCGGGCGTGAGCGAGCGGGCCGAGGCGCTGCTGGACTGGATCGAGGACGGCCTGTCACCGCACGCCTAATTTAAGAGCTGGACTCCTGCGACATAGATAGCGCCATCGATGTCGCTGGAATCGGGCAAATCCCCTACTCAACGCGATGAATGACGCCTTAGTGTGGTAGTTCCCCGCTTTGGGGAAACTTTTTCCGTACTATTGGCAACACTTCAAAACAAATCGAGTTTGCGGCGTGTCATGGGCGGGTGGCCGGTTTTGCTGGGATATGACCGTTATGTGGCGGTGGCTGCGGTGCGCAACGCGGAAAGAAAGGGGTTTCGTGGAAGATTGGGCGCCGGTTTCCGGTACCTTTTCTTCCAGAGGACCCTTTCCTTCCGCATAATAGCCGGTCCATGTGCCCGCTATGTGCCAATACGCGCAGTTCGGCAGGCCGGCTAGCGCACTCTAGCAAAGACGACATGCCCGACATGCCGCAATCGCACGTTATTTTGACGTGTTGCCATTGTGCGGAGAAGTTTCCACACGGCGGAATTCACCACGATAGTCATGGATCCCCCGGACGGGGAACGCCGGGGATTGCCTGGATCACCGCTCGCTGACCGGCGCCCTGTCCACGCCGCCGCATAACCGGGAAATCCCGAGCTCTTGATCGATGAGATCGAACATCTCGTCATCGGTCGCCGCGTCCAGCTCAGGACCAGGTGACGTGCTGCCCGCCGTTCCCGCCCGGAAGTCTCTGGCCATGGCCTCCAGCCGCGCCGCTATCGCGTCTCTTCCGTCGCTATCGCCGGCGATCCTGGCCAGCGCCGATTCCAGCTTCTCGAGCGCCGTCAGCGCCGGCGCGTGATCTGCTTCCGCCGCGACCGTCCTCGCCCGCAGGTAGGCGGCGAGCGCGGCCGGGGTCGGGTAGCTGAACAGTACGGTGGCGGGTAGCTGAAGGCCGAATCCCGACACGAGCTGATTGCGGAGCTCAACGGCGGCCAGGGAGTCGAAGCCCAGGTCGCGGAACGGCCGGTCAGGATCGACCGATCCCTGCCCGGACATGCCCAGCACCATCGCCGTCTCGGTCAGCACGATCTGCTGTACGACCGCGTCCTGTTCGGCTTCGGTAAGCCCGCCCAGCCGGGCCGCCAGGTCGGCGCGGGTCCGGGCGGCCAGGTCACCCGCGCTCGCGGCATCATCCGAACCGCGCCGGGCCGCCTTCCGGTCGGGGCGCACCAGGGTGGACAGCAAGGGCGGCACAGCCGTGCCATTGCCGCGAAGCCTGGTGACGTCCAGCCGGGCCGGCACCACGAGCGCGGCGCCCGCCCCGACCGCGGCGTCCAGCAGCGCCAGCGCCTCGGCATCGGCCAGCGCGCCCAGCCCGGCCCGGGACAACCGGCGACGGCCCGCCCGGGCCAGTTGCCCGGCCATTCCCGTGGCCTGCTCCCACGCCCCCCACGCGAGCGACACCCCGGTCAGCCCGAGGCCCCGCCGGTGCGCGGCCAGCGCGTCGAGGAACGTGTTCGCCGCCGCGTAGTTCCCCTGCCCGGCGCCCCCGAGGATCCCGGCCACCGACGAGAACAGCACGAACATCGACAGGTCCATGTCGCGCGTCAGCTCATGTAGATGCCAGGCCCCGTCCGCCTTCGGCCGCATCACCGCGTCAACGCCTTGCCGATTCAGCGACCCGATCACCCCGTCCTCCAGCACCCCCGCCGCATGCACGACACCACGCAGCGGCGCCTCGGCCGGAATCGCGGCGATCACTCCGGCGAGCGCCTCCCGGTCCGCCACATCGCACGCCGACACCCGCACCTCGGCACCCAGCCGGGACAGCTCGGCGGCCAGCTCACCCACGCCCGCGGCCGCAAGCCCTCGCCGCGACACCAGCACCAGCCGCCGCACCCCGCGCCCTGTCACCAGGTGCCGGGCCACCAGCCCGCCCAGCGCCCCCGACGCGCCGGTGATCAGCACCGTCCCGTCCGGCCCCAGATCGGGCAGGCCGCCCGGCGCGCACCCCGAGGCACGGACAAGCCGCGGCACGCGCAGCTGCCCGTCGCGGATGGCAAATTCCGGCTCGCCCAGCCTGGCCCCCGCCAGCACCAGCGACCCGGCCCCGGCCACCTCATCGACGTCGGCGAGGACGAACCGGCCGGGGTGCTCCGCGGCCGCCGCCCGCACCAGTCCCCACACCGGCGCCCCGGTCACTTCCACCCTCGGGCCTGGACCGGCATCCACCGCCAGCCGGGTCAGCACGACCAGCCGCGACTCCTCGAGCGCCGGCTCGGCCAGCCAGCCCTGCACCAGCCTGAGCACCGACACGGCCATATCCCGCGCCGTCTCCGCGTGATCGGGATCGGCCGGCTCGGCCGGCTGGCCTGGCAGGCAGCACGCCACCACCACATCGGGCGCCGGTTCGCCGGCCGCCATCGCGGCCGCCAGCCCGCCCAGGTCCGCGTACCGCGCCGCGTCCGGAACCCGGAGGTCATCGGCCGGACCGAGCACGGCACGCGGACCGGCGCCAGGGTCGGCGTGATCCACGGCCACCCAGTCCACCCGGTACAACGCCTCTCGCACCACTCCGTGACCGTCGCCAAGCCCGGCGGCCGGCAGCGGCCGCAGCGCCAGCGACCCGACCGAGACCACCGGCCTGCCCGCGCCATCGGCCAGCACCACCGACACCCCGTCCCCTGCCGCCGACGGGGTCACCCGCACCCGCGCCGCCGTGGCATCCGCCGCGTGGGTCTGGACATCGGCCCAGGCGAACGGCAACGCCGGCCCATCGTGGTCCGCCCCCGTCGCGCCCAGCGCGATCACGTGCAGCGCCGAGTCCAGCAACGCCGGATGCACACCGAACCCGGCCACCGGCACGCCGTCGGGCAACATCACCTCCGCGAACACTTCCTCGCCGCGCCGCCACGCCGCTCGCACACCCCGGAACACTGGCCCGTAATCCATTCCCGCCCGCGCCAGTGCCGGGTAGAAGCCCTCAAGATCGGCCGGCACCGCGCCGGCCGGCGGCCATTGTGTCAGGTCGGCCACTTCTGCCGCATTCGCAGCCGACGACCCGGCCGGCGAGCCAGCCGACGCCAGCGCCAGCATCCCGGCCGCATGCCGGAGCCACGGCGCGTCCGGATCGGCGCCTTCGTGCCGGGCGAACACGCTCACCGCGCGGCGGCCATCCTCATCGGCCGCGTCCACCGTCACCTGGACGCGGACCGCGCCCCGGGGAGGAATCACCAGCGGGACCTCGATGAGAAGTTCCTCGACCCGGTCGCATCCGGCTTCGTCCCCGGCGCGGGCCGCCATATCCGCGATCGCCGTCCCGGGCACCAGCACCTGCCCGGCGATGACGTGGTCGGCCAGCCACGGCTGATCGGCCAGCGACAGGCGTCCGGTCAGCACCATCCCGCCGGTGGCGGGCAGGTCCACCGCCGCGCCCAGCAGCGGGTGACCGGCCGCGGACTGCCCCAGGCCCGCCGCGTCGGCCGGACCGGATTCACCCCGGAGCCAGTACCGCCGCCGCAGGAAGGCATGAGTCGGCAGGTCCACCCGGCGAGCGCCGCCAGCGTAGCAGCCGGTCCAGTCCACCGGCACTCCGCGGGCATGCGCGCCCGCGACCGCCAGCATCAGAGTGCGAGCCTCATCCCGGCCCCGGCGCAACAGCGGCAGCCATTTTTCCCGGGGGGTATACACCAACCCCCCGGACCCCCCGCCTGCGACGCTTCCCGTTGCAGTATCACCCGGCCGGGAGGCCCGGCGGGCCCCCGCGGCCGGGTGATCCGCGAAGCTCGCTCCGCTCGCCGCGGCGGCCTCCGCGGCCGGGCGATCCGCGAAGCTCGCTCCGCTCGCCGCGGTACCGCCCTGGGCGTCTGGCACCGCGGTGTCCAGGATCTGCGGGCCTAGGGCGGACAGGACTGAGTCTGGGCCTACTTCCACGAACGTGGTTATCCCCGCCGCCCGCAGGGCGGTCACCGCGTCGGCGAAGCGCACCGGTTCCCTGACATGCCGGACCCAGTACCCGGGATCGGTCACCTCGGGCCCGGCCGGTGTCCCGGCCGGCGTCCCAGCCGGTGTCCCGGTCAGAGTCCCGGTCAGCGCGGATACCAGCGGGATCCGCGGCGCCCGGAAGTCCAGCGACCGGACCGCCGCGGCGAAGTCCGGCAGCATCGGCTCCATCAGCGGCGAGTGGAACGCGTGCGAGACCCGCAGCCGCCGGGTCCGCACCCCTGTCGCGGCCAGCACCTCCGCCGCGGCGGTCACCGCGTCGTCCGATCCGGAGATCACCACCGCCTGCGGACCGTTGACCGCCGCGATGGCGGCGGCCCCACCCGACCGCTCAAGTACTTGGCGGACCTGGCTTTCGCCCGCCTCCACCGCGACCATCGCACCACGACAAGGCAGCGCCTGCATGAGCCTGCCCCGCGCGGCCACCACGGCACACGCGTCCCGCAGTGACCAGACCCCGGCCACGTGAGCCGCCGCTATCTCGCCGATCGAATGTCCCGCCACCACATCCGGCGCCAGCCCCCAGGATTCGAGCAGCCGGTACAGCGCGACCTCCACGGCGAACAGCCCCGCCTGGGCCCAGAGCGTCTCATCCAGCCGCCCGCCATCGCGGATCACCTCCGCGACCGACCCGTCGAGATGCCCGGAAAGCTCGGCGCACACCTCATCGAAGGCATCGGCGAACACTGGATAGGCCGCGTACAGCTCCAGGCCCATCCCCCGCCGCTGCGCTCCCTGCCCGGTGAACACGAACGCCACCTTCCCCGCGCCGTCCGCGGGCACGGACCCCGTCACCGTGCCGGGAGCGGCCTCTCCCGCCGCCACAGACGCCAAGCCGACCAGCAGTTCCTCCCGGTCCCTGCCGACGACAACAGCACGCCGCTCCATGGCGGTCCTGGTGACGGCGAGCGACCATCCGACGTCGGCCGGATCCAGGTCCGGGCGCGCGGCCAGGTACCCTCGCAGCCGTTCCGCCTGCGCCGCCAGCCCGGCGGCCGACCTGGCGGACACCACCCAGGACGTCATCGGTACGTCCGGCGTCACGCCGTCGTTTCGGGTATCAACCGGAAGAGCCTCCTCCAGGATCACGTGCGCGTTGGTTCCGCTGATCCCGAACGACGACACGCCTGCCCGCCGCGGCCGGTCCCCGCCGGAGGGCCACGGCACCGGCGAAGCCAGTAGCCGCAGCGCCCCGGAAGACCAGTCCACATGCGGAGACGGCTCGTCGGCGTGCAGCGTGGCCGGTACCACCTGATGCCGCAGGGCCAGCACGATCTTCATCACGCCGGCCACCCCCGCGGCCCACTGGGTGTGACCGATGTTCGACTTCACCGACCCCAGCCACAACGGCCGGTCCGCGTCCCGGTCCCGCCCGTACGTCGCCAGCAGCGCCTGCGCCTCGATCGGGTCCCCGAGCGCCGTCCCCGTTCCGTGCGCCTCAACCACGTCCACGTCGGCCGCCGACACCCCGGCCGAAGCCAGCGCGGCCCGGATCACCCGCTGCTGCGACGGCCCGTTCGGCGCGGTCAAGCCGTTCGACGCCCCATCGGAGTTCACCGCGGTGCCGCGGACCACGGCCAGCACCGGGTGCCCGTTGCGCTGGGCATCGGACAGCCGTTCCACCAGCAGCATCCCGGCGCCCTCGGCCATTCCCATCCCGTCGGCAGCCGCCGAGAACGCCTTGCATCTGCCGTCGGCGGCCAGCCCTCGCTGGCGGGAGAACCCGACGAATCCCGCCGGGGTCGCCATGACCGTCACCCCGCCCGCCAGGGCCAGCGAGCACTCACCGGATCGCAGGGCCGCACACGCCATGTGCAGCGCGACCAGCGACGACGAGCACGCCGTGTCCACCAGCACCGCCGGGCCCTCCAGCCCGAACGTGTAAGCGACACGGCCCGGCATCACGCTCGGGGCGGTCCCGGTCACCAGGTAACCTTCCAGCCCGCCGGGCTGGGATGTGCCGTACCCCGACGAGGCGGCGCCGACGAACACTCCCGTCTGGCTGCCCCGTAGCTGCCCGGGGTCGATCCCGGCCCGCTCGAACGCCTCCCAGCAGGTTTCCAGCAGCAGCCGCTGCTGCGGATCCATCGCCAGCGCCTCCCGCGGGCTGATCCCGAAGAATCCCGGATCGAAATCGCCCGCGTCATGAACGAACCCGCCCTCGTGCACGTAGGAGGTCCCCTCATGGTCCGGGTCGGGGTCGAACAGGTTCTCAAGATCCCATCCCCGGTCCGCGGGGAATCCGGAGATCGCGTCACCGCCGCCGGCCAGCAGCTCCCACAGGTCCTCCGGGCTGTCCGCATCGCCGGGGTAGCGGCAGCTCATCGCGACCACCGCGATGGGCTCTCCGGACACAGCCGCGGCGGCCGGCTCGGCCGCCATACTGGCCCGGCTGATCCGGGCCGACTCGCCGAGTAGCTCCGTCCGCAGCTGCCCGGCCAGCGCTACCGGGGTGGGATAGTCGAAAATGGCGGTAGCGGCCAGCCGAAGCCCGGTGGCCGCGTTCAGGCGGTTCCGCAGCTCCACCGCGGTCAGCGAGTCAAAGCCGGCTGCGGAGAAGGCCCGGCTCGGTTCGACCGCCGCGGCCGACGCATGGCCGAGCACCGCCGCGGCGTGGGTGCGGACCAGGTCCACCAGCACCGGCTGCCGTTCGGCCTCCGCCGTCATGGCCAGCCGGTGCCGCAGCGCGTCCGCCGCGCCCGTTCCGCTGGCGCCCGTTCCGGTGACGGCGGCGGCCGGGGCGGCCGCCCGCCGGCCGCCGGTGCCGATCAGTCCCCGCAGCAGGGCGGGCACCGCCTCGCCCCGCAGAGCCTGGGCCCGCAGCCCGGCCACGTCCAGCCGGGCCGGGATCAGTAGCGCCTCGTCCCTGGTCATGGCGAGGTCGAACAGTGCCAGCCCGTCGCCGGCCGGCAACGCCGCCATGCCGTCGCGGCTGATCCGGGCCCGCTCGCCTTCGCCGAGATGTCCGGTCATGGCGCTGGCATCGGCCCAGAGCCCCCAGGCCAGCGACACCGCGGGCAGCCCGCGGTACCGCCGGTAGCTGGCCAGCGCGTCGAGGAAACCGTTCGCCGCGGCGTAGTTGCCCTGCCCGGCGCTGCCGAGGGACGCCGCCGCGGAGGAGTACAGGACGAACATGTCCAGGTCCGCCCCCGCGGTCAGCTCGTGCAGATTCCAGGCGGCGTCCGACTTCGGTGCCATCACCGCGTCCATCCGTGCCTGGGTGAGCGAACCGATCACGCCGTCATCCAGCACCCCGGCGGCGTGCACGACCCCAGTCAGCGGGTCATCGGCTCCGATGCCGGCCAGCAGTCCGGCCAGTGCCGTCCGGTCGGCGGCGTCACAGGCAGCCACCCGGACCCGGACGCCGCTCGCGGCCAGGTCCGCCGCCAGCCGGGGCACTCCAGGCGCCGCCGGGCCCGACCGGCTGGCCAGCACCAAGGTACGGGGGCCAGGCAACCCGCCGCGTCCTGCCGCGAGCCGGCGAGCAAGCAAGCCGGCCAGCATCCCGGTCCCCCCGGACAGCAGCACCGTGCCGCCCTTCCTGGGCGCCGCCGGGTCCGGCGGTATGGTCAGTACGATCTTGCCGGCGTGGCGAGCCTGGCTCATGAACCGGAACGCCTCAGGCGCGCGGCGCACATCCCACGCACGCAGCGGCAACGGCGCGAGGACACCGTCCGCCAGCAACCCCGCCACCTGCGCCAGCATGTCAGCGAGCCGGTCCGGGCCGGCTTGCGCCACGTCGAAGGCCCGGTAGCGGACGCCCAGGTGGTCAGCGGCGACACCGGCCGCGTCACGGATGTCGGTCTTGCCCATTTCAATGAACCGGCCGCCGCCGGGCAGCAGCCGCAGCGAGGCATCGGTCAGTTCGCCGGCCAGGGCGTTCAGCACGATGTCCATACCCGCGCCGCCCGTGGCGGCCAGGAACTTCTCCGCGAACCCCGCCGACCGGGACGAGGCCACATGCTCCTCATCCAGGCCCATCCCGGCCAGCACACCCCACTTGCCCGGCGACGCCGTGCCGTACACCTCGAGGCCCAGGTACCGGGCTATCGCCACCGCGGCCATACCCACGCCGCCCGCGGCGGCGTGCACGAGCAGCTTCTGTCCGGCGCGAGCCCCCGCCAGGTCCACCAGCGCGTACCAGGCGGTCACGAAGGCCACGGGCACGGCGGCCGCCTCGGCGAACGACCAGCCCGCCGGGATCGGGACCAGCGTCCGCTGATCGGTCACCGTGACCGGCCCGAACCCCCCGCCGGCCGTCAGGCCCATGACCCGGTCCCCGGCCGCGAGCCCGGTCACCCCAGGCCCGGTCGCGGTCACCACCCCGGCGATCTCGCCGCCCATAACCGCAGTGCTGGATTTGCCTGGGCCTCCCGCCGCGGCTCCCGGGTACATGTCCAGAGCGATCAGGACGTCACGGAAGTTCAGCCCGGCCGCCCGTACCGCGACGCGCACCTGGCCGTCTTCCAGCTGCTCGGGCGGCGGCGGGCAGCCGGTCAGCGCCAGTCCGTCCAGCGTCCCCCGCTCCGTTACATCCAGCCGCCACGGTCCTCCGGTCGCCGGCCGGGCCAGCAGTCCGCCGGCCGGGCGGGCCAGCCGCCGAGCGTACGCCGTTCCTCCCCGCACCGCCACTTCCGGTTCGGCCGCCGCCAGCGCGGCCACCAGTGCCCTGGCGCCATCGGCGTCCGCGGCCGGCACGTCGGCCAGTATCAGGCGGCCGGGATTCTCCGACTGCGCGGACCGGACCAGTCCCCACACCGCCGCCCCGGCCAGATCCGTCACCCCCTCGCCGGGCACGGCCGCCACCGCCCCGCCGCTCACCACGACCAGCCTCGCCGCGGCCGGAGGCCCAGGCCAATTCAACGCCGCCCCAGGGCTCGTGGTCAGCCACTCCTGAACCAGCCGCAGCGCCCGTCCCGCCGCCAGCCGCGCGCCCGCCGCTGGGATGTGCGCTACCTGGACTAGCACGGCATCGGGGGCGGGCGCACCTGCGGCGACGGCGCCGGCGAGGTCGGCCAGGCTGGGATGAGCCTGCACTTCGATCCCCGCCGCGGCCAGCGCCGGGATCAGCCCCAGCGGGTCGGGGCCAGCCACCGCCAGCCGGCCGACGGCAGCCGCCGTGCCTGCCACGGGCACCCATTCCTGGGTGAACAGGGCATCTCGCGGCCCGGGCGTGGCCGCATCCAGTGTCCCGGCCGGGATCGGCCGCGACACCAGCGACTCGACCGACACCACCACGGCTCCGGCGCCATCGGCGGCCACGAGCGACAACCCCCCGTCGGCACCCTGGCTGAGCCGCACCCGGAGGGCGGACGCACCGGCCGCGTGCAGCGCCACCCCGGTCCATGCGAACGGCAGCCTGATCTCATCGGGCTGGCCGCCGTTGCCGAACGACCCCGCTGCCTGCAACGCGGCATCAAGCAAAACCGGATGAATAGCGAACGTACTGGCGTCACACTCCTGGGGCAGTGCCACCTCAGCGAAGACGTCGTGCCCGCGCCGCCATGCGGCCGTCAGACCACGGAACGCCGGCCCGTAGCCGTATCCTGCCGCCGCCAGGTCCGCGTACAAAGCCTCGACATCGACCGGGACGCCGCCCGCAGGCGGCCACACCGAGAAGTCGTCCGCACCCAGCTGCCCGGCTGATTCCGCGGCCGGGGCCAGCTGCCCGCTGGCATGCCGGTGCCACGCCGCGGTGCTGGATTGGCCTGGGCCTCCGGCCGCGGCGTCCTCGGGCCGCGCGTGCACCTCGATCGCGCGCCGCCCGCCGCCATCCGGACCGCCGACCGCGACCTGGATCGCGACCTCGCCCGCCGCGGGCAGGATCAGCGGAGCCTCCAGGGTCAGCTCGGCGATCTGGCCGCACCCCACCTGATCTCCGGCCAGCACCGCCAGCTCCACGAATGCCGTACCCGGCACCAGCACCGTGCCGTTCACCGCATGATCGGCCAGCCACGGCTGTGCCGGTACCGACAGCCGCCCGGTGAGCAGGTGATCGTCTGTTCCGGCCAGGTTGACCGCCGCTCCCAGCAGTGGGTGACCGGCAGGCCTCGGCCAGTACCGTTCCCGCTGGAACTCGTATGTGGGCAGGTCCACCCGCCGCCCGCCGGCCAGGACCGTCGTCCAGTCCACGCTCCTACCGCGGACATGTACCTTGGCCAGGCTGGCCAGGAACCGCCGGACCCCGCCGTCGGCCCGGCGCAGTGTTCCGGTCACGATCGGCGCGCCCGCGCCAGGTACCGCGTCCTCGAGGGTCTGGACGACCGCGGCGGCGAGCACCGGATGCGGGGAGACCTCGATGAAGACCCGGTGCCCGGTGGCGGCCAGCGTCCTGATGGCCGGATCGAACTCCACCGGCGCCCGCAGGCTGTCGTACCAGTATCCGGCCCCCGCCTCGGGACCAGCCAGCCACTGCCCGGTCATCGCCGAGACCATCGGGATCCGCGCCTGCCGGGGAGCGAGGCCATCGAGGGCCGCCATGATCTGACCCCGGAGCCGCTCGACCTGCGCGCTGTGCGAGGCGTAGTCAACCCGTACCCGCCGGGTGCGCACGCCCGCTGCCGCGCACACGGTGGCCAGTTCCGCCAGCGCCTCCCGGTCTCCCGACACGATCGTGGTCGCGGGCCCGTTGACGGCCGCCACCGACAGCCGCTCTCCCCACGCGGTCAGCCGTTGCCGCGTGGTCTGGACGGGCTCGGCCAGCGACAGCATTCCCCCCTGCCCGGCCAGCGCCATCAGCGCCCGGCTGCGCAGCGCCACCACCCTGGCGGCATCCTCCAGGGTCAGTATCCCGGCCACGCAGGCAGCCGCGATCTCCCCCTGACTGTGACCGGTGACCGCGTCCGGGGTGACGCCGGCCGCCTGCCATACGGCGGCCAGCGACACCATCACCGCCCACAGCGCCGGCTGTACGACCTCGGCGCAGTCCAGGCCCGGCGCGCCTTCCGCTCCCGCCAGCACATCCTCGAGCGACCAGCCGGTGAACGGGGCCAGCGCCCGGCCGCACTCGGCCAGCCGGGCGGCGAACACCGGTGAGCAGGCGGCCAGCTCGCGGCCCATCCCCTCCCACTGCCCGCCCTGGCCGGGGAACACGAACACCACCCGGCCCGGGCCGCTCGCCGCGCCGGTGCTGACCCCGGCCGCCGGCTCTCCCGCGGCCAGCGCGGCAAGCCCGGTCATCAGCTCGGCTGGATTCGCGCCGGTCACCACCGCCCGATGCTCGAACGTCGATCGGGTGGTGGCCAGCGACCATCCGACATCGGCGGCGTCCAGCTCCGGCCGGGCCGCGAGCCATTCCGCCAGCCGCCTGGCCTGCGCCCGCAGCGCCTGCGCCGTCCGCCCCGACACCAGCCATAGGATGGGGCCCTCCGAGCCAAAGGGGCGCTGGCTCTCATCGCCCCGCGGGCGAGCGGGGAGAACCGGAGCCTGCTCCAGGATCACGTGGGCGTTGGTGCCGCTGAACCCGAACGAGGACACCCCGGCACGCCGGGGATGTCCGCCGTCGGGCCACGGCATCGGCTCGGTGGCCAGCCGCACCGCGCCAGAATCCCAGTCCACCTGTGCGGACGGCTCGTCCACGTGCAGCGTGGCGGGCACCCACCCATGCGACATGGCGGTGACCATCTTGATCACCCCCGCGACCCCGGCCGCGGCCTGTGTGTGCCCGATGTTCGACTTCACGGACCCAAGCACCACAGGCCGTTCGTTATCACGGTTTTTGCCATAGGTCGCGAGCAGAGCCTGTACCTCGATCGGATCACCGAGCCGGGTCCCTGTCCCATGTCCCTCGACCACATCCACATCGCCGGCCGACAGCCCGGCGCTGGCCAGCGCCGCCTGGATCACCCGCTGCTGCGACGGCCCGTTCGGCGCGGTCAGGCCGTTGGAGGCGCCATCGGAGTTGATCGCGCTGCCGGCCAGCACGGCCAGGATGCGGTGCCCGTTGCGGCGGGCATCGGACATCCGCTCGATCACCAGGACCCCGACGCCCTCACCCCACCCGGTGCCGTCGGCGGCCTGGGCGTAGGCCTTGCACCGGCCATCGGGGGCCAGCCCTCGCTGCCGGGAGAAGTCAACGAACGTTCCCGGTGTCGCCATCACCGTCACGCCCCCGGCCAGTGCCAGCGAGCACTCGCCCGACCGCAGCGCCTGGCCGGCCAGGTGCAGTGCCACCAGCGACGATGAGCACGCGGTGTCCACCGTCACGGCCGGGCCCTCCAGGCCCAGCGCGTACGAGACGCGTCCGGACGCCACTCCGCCGGACTCGCCGGTGCCGAGGTATCCCTCCGCGCCCGCCGGGATCTCCCCGGCCTGCGCGTAATCGTGATAGATCAGCCCGGCGAACACCCCGGCCGGCGTTCCGCGCAGGCTGGCCGGCTCGATCCCGGCATCCTCGAGCGCCTCCCAGCAGACCTCCAGCAGCAGACGCTGCTGCGGGTCCATGGCCAGCGCCTCACGCGGGCTGATCCCGAAGAACGCGGCGTCGAACTCCGCCGCGTCGTACAGGAAGCCACCGCGCCGCACATACGAGGTTCCCCGATGATCCGGATCGGGGTCGAACAGGCCGTCCAGCTCCCATCCCCGGTCAGCCGGGAACTCACCGAGCGCGTCACCGCCTACCGCCAGCAACTGCCAGAACTGCTCAGCTGACCGGACGCCGCCGGGGAACCGGCAGCCCATCCCCACGATGACCAGCCGATCCTCGTCGACCACCACCGAAGGGGTCGCGGCCGGGGCCTCGGCCGGCGCCGTCTCGCCGAGCAGCCCGGTCCGGACGAAGAGCGCCAGCGCTTCCGGCGTCGGGTAGTCGAACACCAGCGTGGCGGGCAGCCGCAGCCCGGTAATCGCGTTGATCCGGTTGCGCAGCTCGACCGCTGTCAGCGAGTCGAAGCCGAGTTCGCGGAAGGAGAGGCCGGTCTCGACCGCCTCCGGCCCGGCCATTCCGAGCACCAGGGCGGCCTGGGTCAGCACGATCTCACGTACCGCCGCCTCCCCTTCGTACGCGGGCATCGCGGCCAGCCGGGCCGCGAGCGTACCGGAGCTACCGGCGGTCGCCGGCCCGGCGGCCCGGCGGGTCGCCCGGTGGACCAGACCGGACAGCAGGGGCGGCAGGTCCCGGCCCCTCGCGCGCAACCTGGCCAGGTCCAACGGCGCCGGCACCAGCAGCGCCTCGCCGGTGGCGTCGGCGGCATCCAGCAGCGCCAGGCCGGTCTGGTCGCTGATCAGGCGGAATCCCTCCCGCGCCAGCCGACGCCGGTCGACCTCCCCGAGCTGTCCGGCCATTCCCGCGGGCTGCTCCCACGCGCCCCAGGCCAGCGATACCGCGGGCAGCCCGAGCCGGCGCCGGTGCGCGGCCAGCGCGTCGAGGAAGGCGTTCGCCGCCGCGTAGTTACCCTGGCCCGCGCTGCCGGCCACGCCGGCTATCGAGGAGAACAGCACGAACATCGACAGGCCCAGGTCCCTGGTCAGCTCATGCAGATGCCACGCCGCTTCCGCCTTGGGCCGCAGCACCGCGTCCAGCCTGGCCGGCGTCAGCGACTCGACCAGCCCGTCGTCCAGCAGGCCGGCCGCGTGCACCACACCGCCCAGCGGCGTGCCGGGCTGGATCGCCGCGACGACCCGGGCCAGTGCGCCCCGGTCCGCCGTGTCGCACGCGGTCACCTGGACGCTCGCGCCCAGCCCGGCGAGCTGGGCGGCCAGCCGGCCGGCGCCCGGGGCGCCCGGCCCGCGCCGGGACAGCAGGACCAGGTGACGCACCCCCCGCACGGCCGTCAGATGCCGTGCCACCAGCCCACCCAGCGCCCCGGACGCGCCGGTGACCAGGACCGTCTCGCCCGCGGATACCGGTACCGGGATGGTCAGCACGACCTTGCCGGTGTGCCGGGCCTGGCTCAGGTACCGGAACGCGTCCGGCGCCCGCCGTATGTCCCAGCACGCCACCGGCAGCGGCGCCAGCGTCCCGTCGGCGAACAGGCCGCTCAACGCGGTGAGCATCGCCCCGATCCGGTCCGCGGGCAGGTCGTTGAGATCGAACGCCTGATAGGCGATGCCGTGAGCGTCCGCTACCTGGGCGGGGTCGCGGATGTCGGTCTTGCCCATCTCGACGAACCGGCCGCCCGCCGCGGTGAGCCGCAGCGAGGCGTCGACGAACTCTCCGGCCAGCGAATCCAGCACCACGTCGACGCCGCGCCCGCCGGTCGCCGCCCGGAACGCCGCCTCGAACTCCAGTGTCCGCGACGACGCCAGCTCCCCGTCGTCCAGGCCGAGCCGGTGCAGCGCGGCCCACTTGCCGGGGCTCGCCGTGCCGAACACGCGCGCACCGAGGTGACGGGCCAGCCGCACCGCGGCCATCCCCACGCCGCCGGCCGCGGCGTGAATGAGCACCGTTTCCCCGGCGCTGAGCTGGGCGAGGTCCACCAGCGCGTGGTACGCGGTCAGGAACACCACGGGCGCCGCCGCGGCCTCAGCCAGCGACCAGCCGGCGGGCACCGGCGCCAGCAGCCGCGCGTCGGTCACCGCGACCGGACCGAACGACCCGGAGAACAGGCCCATCACCTGATCGCCGACGGCCAGGCCCGGCACGCCCGGTCCGGTCTCCAGCACGATCCCCGCGCCCTCCAGGCCCAGCGGCCCCGCCTCGCCCGGATACATGCCCAGCACGTTCAGCACATCGCGGAAGTTAACTCCAGCCGCCCGTAGCCCCACCCGTACCTGTCCCGCCGCCAGCGGCTGCCACCCGTCATCCGTAGCGGCCAGGCACAGCTTGTCCAGCGCCCCCCGTCCGGTCGCCGCCAGCCGCCATCGGTTGCCGTCCGGCACCGGCAGCGCGCCCGTGACGCGAGCCAGCCGCGGCACGTAAAGCTGTCCGCCGCGGATCGCGAATTCCGGCTCGCCAAGCCCGGCACCGGCCGCGATCAGCTCCCCGGCGCCGGCCGGGTCGTCCACGTCGGCCAGGACGAACCGGTCCGGGTTCTCCGCCGCCGCCGCCCGCACCAGTCCCCATACCGGCGCGCCGGCCGGATCCACCGGCGTCCCGGATCCGGTATCGACCGCTCGCCTGGTCACGATCACCAGCCGCGTGGCCGTCAGGGCGGGCTCGGCCAGCCATGCCTTCAGCAGGTTCAGGGTTTCCGCTGCCGTGGACCGCGCCGCTCGCGCCAGGTCGCCGGAGGCTGCCGGATCGACCGGGCAGTATGTCACCGCGATGCCCGGGCGGTGGTCTGCGGCGGTCGCCAGCGCGGTCAGGTGCGGGTACCGGATCGCGTCAGGGACGTCCAGGCCGGCGTCCTCGCCTAGTACCGCGGGCGGGCCCGCGGTCGTCGGGCGGGTGCCAGTGATGGTGGCGGTGCCAGTGGCGGGGATCCAGTCCAGGCGGAACAGCGCATCCTGCGCCGCTTCGGCGCCGCCGAGTTCGTCGCCGAGTTCGTCGCCGGACAACGACCGCAGCACCAGGGATCCGGCGCGCAGCAGCGGCGCGCCCGTCGGGTCGGCCAAGGTGACGCAGACGCCGCGCGCCGCGGCCGGAGGCCCAGGCAAATTCAGCGCCGCCGATGGCGCGATCCGGACCCGGGCAGCCGGCGCGGCTGCCGCGTGCATCGTCACATCAGCCCAGGCGAACGGCAATACCGGCGCCGGGTCCGCGACGCCCAGGCCGATCACGTGCAGCGCGGCGTCCAGCAGAGCCGGGTGCACGCCGAACCCGGCTACCGGCGTACCTTCGGGCAGCGCGATCTCGGCGAAGATCTCCTCCCCGCGCCGCCACGCCCTGCGCACGCACTGGAACGCCGGGCCGTAGTCCAGTCCGGCTTCGGTCAGCATCGGGTAGAACCCGTCCAGGTCGTGTTCGATCGCTCCGGGCGGCGGCCACTGGGTGAGCCCTTCATCCTCGGCATCCGGGGCGGACGGATCCGCGGCGGCGAGCACCCCGGCCGCGTGCCGGGTCCACGGAGTGCCCGGCCCGCGGTCTTCGGCCCGGGCATGCATCGTCATCTCGTGGCGGCCCGCCGGATCGGCGGCCTCGACCATCAGCCGTAGCTGCACCGCGGCACGGGCGGGAACCACCAGCGGGGTCTCGATTACCAGCTCCTCGACTCGCCCGCACCCGGCCGCGTCTGCCGCCCGCACCGCCATCTCCGCGAACGCCGCCCCTGGCACCAGCGTCCGCCCGGCCACCACATGATCGGCCAGCCACGGCTGCTCCGCCAGCGACAGCCGCCCGGTCAGCACCAGCCCACCCGTGGCCGGCAGGTCCACGGCCGCGCCCAGCAGCGGATGACCCGCCGCCGACTGTCCCAGCCCCGCCGCATTGCCCCGGCCGCCCCCGCCAGCCAGCCAGTACCGTTCCTGCCGGAACGCGTACGTCGGCAGCGCCACACGTCTGGCACCGGTCCCCGCATAGTACGCCGCCCAGTCCGCCGCCGCTCCGCGCACGAACGCCCCGGCCACCGCCGACACGATCGTGGCGGGCTCATCCCGGCCCCGCCGCAGCACCGGCAGCCACACCTCATCACCGGCTGGCTCCTGGCCCGTCGCCGACAGCGCTGGATCGGGGCCGATCTCGATGAACGTCCGCGCGCCTGACTGCCGCAGCGCCGTCACCGCGTCGGCGAACCGCACCGGCTCCCGGACGTGCCGCACCCAGAACGCTGGATCGGTCAGCTCCGCGCTGACCGATGTGCCGGTCAGCGCGGAAACCAGCGGCACCCGCGGCTCCCGGTAGGACACCGACTCCAGCACCGCGGCGAACTCGGTCAGCATCGGATCCATCGCGGGCGAATGGAACGCGTGCGACACCCGTAGCTGACGGGTCCGCACCCCGTCCGCCGCCAGCTCGCCCGCGGCCCCGGTCACGGCGTTCCGCGCACCGGAGATCACCACCGCGGCCGGTCCGTTCACCGCCGCCACCACCGCACCCGGATACCCGGTCAGCACGGCACGGACCTGGTCTTCTCCCGCCGCTACCGCGACCATCGCACCGCCTTGCGGCAGGGCCTGCATCAGCTTTCCCCGCGCTGCCACCACCCGGCACGCATCCTCCAGCGACCACACCCCCGCCACATACGCCGCCGTCACCTCACCGATCGAATGTCCCGCCACCACATCCGGCGTGATCCCCCACGACGCCAGGAGCCGGGACAGCGACACTTCGAGGGCGAACAACCCCGCCTGGGCCCACACCGTCTCATCCAGCCGGGCGCCGTCGCGGATCACCGCCTCGACCGGTTCGCCCAGGTGCGGCCGCAGCGCCGCGCACACCTCGTCGAACGCCGTAGCGAACTCGGGGAACGCGGCGTGCAGCTCCTGGCCCATGCCCGGCCGCTGTGCACCCTGCCCGGTGAAGACGAACGCGACCTTCCCCGCGCTGCCCGCGGTCCCGGTCACCACCCCCGGGCTGGCCTGGCCCGCCGCGAGACCGGCCAGCCCGGCCGCCAGCGCGTCCCGGTCCGCCGCGGTGATCACCGCCCGGTGCGCGAACGTCGACCGGGTGGTGACCAGCGACCAGCCCGCATCGGCCGGGTCCAGGCCCGGTCGTGCCGCCATCCACCCGGCCATCCGCTCCGCCTGCGCCCGCAGTCCGGCGGCGCTCCGCCCGGACACCACCAGGGGAACGACCGGTGGTGTCCGCCGCGCCGGAGGCTTCGCGTCGCCGCCCGGGGGAGCTTGCTCGAGGATGACGTGGGCATTGGTGCCGCTGAACCCGAACGAGGACACCCCGGCCCGTCGCGGCCGCCCGGCATCGGGCCACGGGACCATTTCGGTCGCCAGCCTGACCATGCCGGAACGCCAGTCCACCTGTGAGGAGGGGGCATCCACGTGCAGTGTGGCGGGCACCGCGCCGTGAGCCATCGCGGTGATCACCTTGATGATCCCGGCCACGCCGGCCGCCGCCTGAGGGTGTCCGATATTCGATTTCACCGAGCCCAGCAGGAGCGGCTGTCCGGTGTCGCGGCCCTGTCCGTAGGTGGCCAGCAGCGCCTGCGCCTCGATCGGATCCCCCAGCAGGGTCCCGGTCCCATGCCCCTCGACCACATCGACCTGATCGGCTGACAGCCCGGCGCTGGCCAGTGCCTGCCTGATCACCCGCTGCTGGGACGGCCCGTTCGGTGCTGTCAGCCCGTTGGAGGCGCCATCCTGGTTCACCGCGCTGCCGCGGACCACGGCCAGGATCCGGTGACCGAGGCGGCGCGCGTCCGACATGCGCTCCAGCACCAGGACCCCGACGCCTTCGGCCCATCCGGTCCCGTCCGCCGCCTCGGCGAAGGCCTTGCACCGGCCGTCCGGGGCAAGACCCCGCTGGCGGGAGAAATCGATGAACGTCTCGGGAGTGGCCATCACCGTCACTCCGCCGGCCAGAGCCAGGTCGCACTCCCCCGCGCGTAGCGCCTGGCCGGCCAGGTGCAGCGCCACCAGCGAGGACGAGCACGCGGTGTCCACCGTCACCGCCGGGCCTTCCAGGCCGAACACGTAAGAGATCCGCCCGGACAGCACTCCGCCGGACCCGCCGGTGCCCAGGTAGCCTTCTGTGCCGGGCGGCACCTCACCGCCGCCCCACATGCCATAGTCGTGGTACATCAGCCCGGCGAACACTCCGGCCGAAGTGCCGCGCAGGCCGGCCGGGTCGATCCCGGCGTCTTCCAGCGCTTCCCAGCAGGTTTCTAGCAGCAGGCGCTGCTGCGGGTCCATGGCCAGCGCCTCGCGCGGGCTGATACCGAAGAACGCCGCGTCGAACCGGGCCGCGTCGTACAAGAAGCCGCCCGCATCGGTGTAGCTCTTGCCCGCCGCCTGTGGATCAGGGTCGTACAGGTCCTCGGCCCAGCCCCGGTCGACCGGAAACGGCGAGATCGCGTCGCGCCCGGCGGCCACCAGTTCCCACAGGTCCTCCGCCGAGGACACCCCGCCGGGGAACCGGCAGCCCATGCCGACGATCACCAGCTCATCGCCGTCCGCCGCCGGCGGAACGGGGACCGGTCCGTCAGTCGCGGCAGGCAGCTCACCCAGCAATGCCGTGGTGAGGTACCTGGTAAGCGCGTCCGGCGTCGGATAATCGAACACCAGCGTGGCCGGCAGCCGTAGCCCGGTCTGTGTGGCCAGGCTGTTGCGCAGCTCCACCGCGGTCAGCGAGTCGAAGCCCAGCTCGCGGAAGGCCCGGCCGACATCGGCCGGTTGCGGCCCGGTCATCCCGAGCACCATCGCGGCCTGGGCCAGCACGATCTCTCGCACAGCCGTTTCCTGCTCGGCCGGCGGCAGACTGGCCAGCCGTGCCGCCAGTTCGCCCCTGGCGCCGGCGGTGCCTGACTGGACGACCGCACGGCGGGCCGGACGGACGCCGCGGCCGGAGGCCCAGGCAAATTCAGCGCCGCGGCCGGAGGCCCAGGCAAATTCAGCGCCGCGGCCGGAGGCCCAGGCAAATTCGGCGAGGCCGGACAGCAAGGGCGGCAGCGGCTCACCGCGCCGCGGTCCGGCCGGATCCAGCTGCGCCGGCACCAGCAGCGTCTCGCCCGCGGAACCAGCGGCGTCCAGCAGGGCCAGCCCCGCCGCCTCGGTGAGCGTGCCGAAACCCTCGCGTGCCATCCGCCGGCGATCCACCTCGGCCAGCCGCCCGGCCATGCCGGCGGCATGCTGCCAGGTTCCCCAGGCCAGCGATACGGCGGCCAGCCCGAGCCGGCGCCGGTATGCGGCCAGCGCGTCGAGGAAGGTGTTGGCCGCCGCATAGTTCCCCTGACCCGGGCTGCCCAGGATCCCGGCCGCGGAAGAGAACAGCACGAACGCGTCCAGGTCCTTCTCAGCGGTCAGCTCGTGCAGGTGCCAGGCTCCGTAGGCCTTGCCCCGCATCACCGCATCGATCCTGCCGGGCGACAGCGTCCCGATCACGCCGTCATCGAGTACGCCGGCCGCGTGCACCACCCCGGATAGCGGGGCGCCTGCCGGGATGGCGTCCAGCACCGCGGCCAGCCCGTCCCGGTCCGCGACGTCGCAGGCACTCACCCGCACCTGAGCGCCGAGTCCGGCCAGCTCAGCTGCCAGCTTGCCCAAGCCCGCCGCGCCCGCCCCGCGCCGTGAGACGAGCAGCAGGTTCCGCACCCCCCGCGTGGCGGCCAGGTGCCGGGCCACCAGGCCACCCAGTGCCCCGGCCGCCCCGGTGATCAGGATCGTCCCGTCGTCGCGAGGGTCCGGTGTCGTGGCCGTGGGTGTCGCCCGGGCCAGACGTGGCACCCGCAGTTGCCCGTCGCGGATGGCGAATTGCGGTTCGCCGAGCGTGGCTCCCGCCGCGATCAGTTGTCCGGCCCCGGTCAGTTCGTCGGCGTCGGCCAGGATGAACCGGCCCGGGTGCTCGGCCGCGGCCGTACGGACCAGCCCCCAGACCGATGCGCCGGGCAGGTCCACCGGCACCTCCGGCCCGGCATCGACCGCTCGCCTGGTCACCACCACCAGCCGTGCGCTCGCGAGGCATTCCTCCGCCAGCCAGGCCTGCAGCAGACCCAGCACCTCGCTCGCCAGGCGTCGAGCCGCGCCGGCCGCGCCGTCAGCAGGATCGGTCACCTCGCCGGTCATGCAGCAGGCCAGCACCGTACCGGGAACCCGCTCGCCGCCGGCTATCGCCGCTGCCAGGGCCGCCAGGTCGGAGTAACGCGCCGCGCCGGGCATGCCCAGACCTGGATCGGCGCCCAGTACGGCCAGGCCAGCCGCGCCGGCGGCGGTCTCCGCCGGACGCGCCGGTGCCCAGTCCACCCGGAACAGCGCATCTCGCACGATCGGAGTAGCGTCGTCCGGACTCCCGGCCGGCAGCGCCCGCAGGACCACTGACCCGACCGAGGCCACCAGGCCGCCCGCGTGATCGGTGAGCGTCAGCGAAACACCCTGTCCCGTCGCGGCCGGGGCGATCGCGACCCGCAGCCGGGTGGCGCCGGCCGTGTGCACCACCACGTCGGTCCACACGAACGGAACCTCAACCGCATCGCCGCTCGCGTCGATCATGTGCAGCCCGGCATCGAGCAGCGCCGGATGCAGCGTGAACCCGGCTACCTCTGTGCCCTCGGGGAGCGCGACCTCGACGAAGATCTCCTGGCCACGCCGCCACGCCGCCTGAACGCCGCGGAACACGGGCCCGTAGGCCAGCCCGGCACTGGCCAGCGCCGGGTAGAACCCCGTCAGGTCCTGCTCGACGGCCCCGGACGGCGGCCAATGCGCCATCCCGCCCTCGGCCGCGGCGGCGGCAGTGGCGGTGGCGGTGGCGGTGGCGGCATCCATCGGAGCGAGTACGCCGCTCGCGTGCCTCGTCCACGACTCATCCGCTGGTGCCTGCGCCGGACGCGAGTAGCACGCGATGGGGCGGCCGCCGGTTTCGTCGGGTGCGCCGACGCTCAGCTGGATGATCGTGCTGTGGCCGGTCAGTACCAGCGGCGCGTGCAGGGTCAGCTCCTTGACGACGGCAGCGCCGATCTCGTCCCCGGCCCGGACCGCCAGCTCCACGAGTGCCGCCCCTGGCACCAGCACCTGCCCGGCCACCACGTGATCGGCCAGCCACGGCTGGGCATGCCGGGACAGCCGTCCGGTGAGTACCAGCCGGTCATCTTCGGCCAGCGTCACGACGGCGGCGAGCAGCGGATGGCCTGGCGTGCCCAGACCCAGATCCTCCGGACGCGCCACCCTCGCCTGGCTAAGCCAGTAGTTCTGCCGCTGGAACGCATATGTCGGCAGGTCCACCCGCCGCGCTCCGGTCCCGGCGAAGAACCCGGACCAGTCCAGCCCCGCGCCCGCTACGTATGCTCCCGCGACGGCGGTCATCAGCTGCGGAGTTTCCGGCCGGTCGTGCCGCAGCAGCGGCGTGGCCAGGATTTCGTCCCCCGCATCGGCCAGGCATTCGTGCACCATGGCGCTCAGCACGCCGTCCGGCCCCAGCTCGAGGAATGTCCGCACGCCGGCCGACCGCAGCCACCGGACCCCATCGTGGAAACGCACGGTCTCCCGGGCATGGCGGACCCAGTAGCCCGGGGAACACAGCTCTTCGCCGGCCACGGCGCCCGTCAGGTTGGAGATCACCGGAATCCGCGGCGCTGAATACGACATCGCTTCCGCGACAAAGCGGAATTCGGCGAGCATCGGTTCCATGTGCGGGGAATGAAACGCGTGCGAGGTCCGCAGCCGCCTGGTTTTCCTGCCGCGATCGCGCCAGTACGCCGCGATCTCGAGCACCGCGTCCTCGGCGCCGGACACCACCACCGACGACGGGCCATTGATCGCGGCCACGCTCACCACATCCTGGCGGCCGGCCAGCATGGCGGTGATCTCGTCCTCGGCCGCCTGCACGGCCACCATCGCGCCGCCCGCCAGTTCCTGCATCAGCGCGCCGCGTGCCGTCACCAGGGAGCAAGCATCTTCCAGCGAGAGCACGCCGGCCACATGCGCCGCGGCCAGTTCGCCGATCGAATGGCCGGCCACGAAATCCGGCCGCAGGCCCCACGACTCGACCAGCCGGTAAAGCGCGGTCTCGACCGCGAACAGCGCTCGCTGGGCATGGCAGGTCTGGTCCAGCGGCGACGGCAGCGACGGCGCGGCGAACATCACGTCAAGCACCGGCGGCCCGGACGCGTCGCGGTCAAGGTATCGGCATGCCTCGTCCAGAGCACGGGCGAACACCTCGAACTCATCGTAGAGTTCGCGTCCCATGCCGAGCCGCTGACTGCCCTGGCCGCTGAACAAGAAGGCGGTCTTGCCGCCCGGGATCGCGCTCCCGCGGATCAGGTCAGGCGCCTGCTCGCCGCCGGCGAGCGCCGCGAGTGCGCGCGTGACGTCTTCGCCTTCCCGGCCAAGGATCAGCGCCCGCTGTTCCAGGGCCGGACGAGTGGTTCCCAGCGAGTAGGCGACGTCAGCCCGCCGGAGTCCCGGCCGGCTCTCCAGATGAGACAGCAGCCTGGCCGCCTGGCCGGCCAGCGCCGCTTCGGAACGTGCGGACAGGATCCAGGGCAGTATTGCCCCGGGGGGAGCGATCCCCCCCAGACCCCCCCTGCTGTGCTTTCCACTCTGGGGGCACCCTTCCCCCAGACGCCCCTGGGAAGGGCTGCCCGCTCCCCCAGACCCCCCCGGGGGCGCCTGTTCGAGGATCAGGTGGGCGTTGGTGCCGCTGATCCCGAACGAGGACACCCCGGCGCGCCAGGGTCGGTCAGTGCCTGGCCACGGGCTGGCTTCGGTCAGCAGCGTCACCGCCCCGGCGGACCAGTCCACATGCGGCGTCGGCTCGTCGATATGCAACGACCTCGGCAGGATGCCATGCCGCATCGCCATGACCATCTTGATCACGCCGGCGACACCGGCCGCGGCCTGGCTGTGACCGATGTTGGATTTGATCGATCCGAGGCGCAGGGGATGCTCCGGCGGACGCCGCTCGCCGTAGACCGCGATAAGCGCGCGGGCTTCCACCGGGTCGCCCAGGGTGGTGCCGGTACCGTGTGCTTCCACGGCGTCCACTTCGTCGGGACGCAGGTCCGCGCTGGCCAGGGCCTGCCGGATGACGGCTTGCTGCGCGAGGCCGTTCGGGGCGGTCAGGCCATTGCTGGCACCGTCGGAGTTGATGGCCGACCCCCGGATGAGGGCCAGGACCTGATGCCCGTTGCGCACCGCGTCAGGCAGGCGCTCGAGAACGATCATGCCGGCGCCCTCAGACCACCCGGTGCCGTCGGCGGTCGCGGAGAATGCCTTGCACCGTCCGTCCGGTGATAGCCCGCCCAGCTTGAGGAAGGCGGTGAAGGTTCCGGGCGCGGCCATGACGCAGACGCCGCCCGCGATCGCCAGTGAGCATTCGCCGCGCTGGACGGCCTGGGCGGCGAGGTGGATGGCCACCAGCGAACTGGAGCATGCGGTGTCAACCGTCACCGCCGGTCCCTGCAACCCGAGCGAGTAGCAGATCCGCCCCGACATCACGCTGGTCGTGGTGCCGGTCAGCAGGTGGGCTTCCATGCCGTCCGGCGCCTGGTGTAGCCGCGGGCCGTACTCTTGCGGTTCGGCGCCGACGAACACGCCCGTCCTGGTCCCGCGCAAGGTGGCGGGGTCGATACCAGCCCGCTCGAGAACCTCCCAGGAGGTCTCGAGCAACAGCCGTTGCTGCGGATCCATCGCCAGCGCCTCACGCGGCGAAATATCAAAAAAGGCCGCGTCGAAGGCGGCCGCGTCGTCGAGGAATCCGCCTCGATGGCCCGATTCCAGGTCCCAGCCACGGTCGCCCGGGAATTCCCCGGTGACGTCCCGCTCCGCCACGACCAGCTGCCATAGATCCTCGGGCGAGCCGACTCCGCCTGGATAGCGGCAGCTCATCCCGACCACCGCCACCGGCTCGTCGCCGCTGACCGCCTGAGGTATCACCGCGTCGGCCGTCGGCTGCGCGCCGCGGATCAGGGCAGCCAGGTGCTGAGTGAGCGTGGCGGGGCTGGGGTATTCGAACACGATGGTCGCCGGGAGCGATATCCCGGTGACCAGCTCGAGCCGCCGGTGCAGTTCAACCCCGCCGAGCGAGTCGAGTCCCAGCTCACGGAACGGCCGCTCGGCGGCGAAGAAGGCCGGTTCCGCACCGGTGATGCCGCGGACGATATCGGTCACATGCGTCCGCACCGTCTCGAGCAGAAACGACGTGAGTTCGACTTCGGACAGTTCTTCAAGCCTGGACTCGCTCATCATGTGATTCCTGCTCGCCCTCGGGATGCCGGGGAATGATCAGCGTCACCAGCCGCGGCCCGGCGCACCCGCAATTGCGACACGTTCAGGACCTCGTCACCGCGCACCACGACCTCACGAGGCGCCGGCCGGCTGAGGAACAGGAGGAGGCTCGCGGTAACGCCATACGCACCCACGTTGGGCACCGTTACGATGTCGCCCACATCGGTGCTGTGCAGTTGCACGTTGCGGCCCAGGACGTCTCCCGGCGTGCACAGCGGGCCAACCAGCGTGGCGGCACTCTCGTCGGCCGACGTGAATGAGCCATCCGGCGCGAGCGAGTTGTCCAGCTTGACCGCCAGTGGCATCAAGCGCCCGAGCCCCGCCATACCGCCGAGCGTGTTGATTCCGGCGTCCATTATGACGAACCGGTTGCCGCGGCTCTCCTTGATATTGATCACCGAGCTGATGAGCTCGCCGCAGTCCCCGACGAGGTACCGGCCAGATTCGCAGATAACCTCCGGCATACCGGAACGCCAGTGCGGGAAATTCGCGTCCAGCGTGGCTCCGAGCTCCATCCGGATCCTGCTGTACACAGGGCGTTCCCCTGGCACCGCGTAGGGCGCCGCGAAGCCTCCGCCGATGTCGAGAACCTGCATGGGCAGGTCGAATTCCGACTGCAGATCGGCGGCGGTGATCACGCTGTCCTTGAGCTCGCTGAGCAGGCTGTCCTCATCTCTGGCATTACTGAGCGAGAAGAAATGAGCACCGATAAGGCGCGTGCCCGGCACCGAGCGGAGCTTCGGCAGCTGCGCTGGAAGGTCCTCGCTGTCGATACCGAATTGCGAGGGCTTCCCCATCATCCTGATGCTCGTGGCGGCGGCCTTCGCCGAGGCGCTGTTGATCCGGAGCAGGCAGTCGATGATGGTGCCCATACGGACGGCGGTGCTGCCTGCGCGCTCCAGGTCGGTCAGCGACTCGACGGAAAACCTTCGCAGGCCCTCGGCGATAGCGGTGACCAGCTCGCTTTCGGTTTTTCCTGGACCGGTATACAAGCAGTCCCCTGGTGCGTAACCCGCCTCGAGCGCCACGGCAAGCTCGCCTACCGAGCTGACTTCCGCCCGGCACGATGGCCATCTGGAGGCCTCACGTAGCGCCCTCGCTATATCCGGGTGAGGGTTGGCCTTCAGGGAGTAATGGATAATCAGCCCTGACGGCAATGAATTACGCAGATCTCGATATGAGGCAGCTACCTTTTCCAGGTCGTATACATAGAGCGGCGTCCCGAACCTGGCGACCAGCTTATGATTTCGTGTCACTAACCGTTCCTATCGAGGCTAACCTGCTGGCAATGGTTTCCCTGCAGGGTGGTCAAGGCCGTCCAGAGCGTACCTGGTGTCGCAAATGTGTCCATGGACAAAATATCGTCAGTCAAGCGGACATCGTATTCGGACTCTAGCGACACAAGCAGATCCACAACGCCTAGCGAATCAAGCCCGAACTCCCGCAGCTCCAGCTCTGGGCGAAGCTCCTCAGCGGGAGTCAGGAAGGGAAGATGAGAACGCAGCAGGATCTCGAACCGTTCGTCCCACATTTATCTGTAACCTCCTGGAACTGCAGCTGCACTTTGTGATGATGACGAGCCATGAAGTGTCCGGGGACCCGTTGTGGCCACGGTTCGATAGACGGCGGCGCCGCGAGGGGGGGACATATCGGGCGGTTATTGCGGTGCATTTGGGCTCTGCGGTTATTTCGGTGTACTCCCGTGCACAAAAGTCACCACAAAGCCCGGATCCACCGCGCGGACACGCCGCCGGTGTGCTCATGGCTTGATCGCCGTGACTGCGAAGCTGCTGGTCGTGCACCGCACACGACCAAATAGCCCATCGGGACCAGGTACGTAGACCTTCGCGATGCCAAGCTCCTGCATGGCGCGCACGACCCGCGGCCAGCGGACTGCTCGGACAAAACCATCGAGCAACATGGTGCGCACACCATGAGCGGTGTTAATGATCGAGCCATCCTGGTCCGCGACGATGGGCAGACGCGGATCGCCGATCGTGAAGTCGCCCAGCACTTCCTCGTCGACCTTCGCGCGGAGTGCGCCGAACGCGGACGAGTGCATGGGCGGCTGCATTGCGTACAGCGGCAGACCTCCGGCCGCCCGCACTTCCTTCAGGAAGAGCTCGAGGCTGGACGTCCGCATCGACACCATGAAGAAGTCTTCGTCGATCTGACCCGAGATATCGAACCACTCGTGCCGCTGTGTCATGGACTCGAGGATTGCCCGCAGCGCCGGTTCGGGTGTCCGCGCGACCGACTGGGTGACCACGTCCTGGTATTCGGTTCTGAAGTACTCCTCTTCGCAGCGGGCGAGCCGTGCGGTGAGCAGGATGGTTTCGGCGGGTGACAGCGCTCCCGAGTAGGCCATGGCGGTTTTCCCGCCGAAGCTCGGCCCGGCGCACGCTACTGGTTCGGCTTCCAGCCTGTCACCGGCCTGCTCGATGAGTGCCAGGCAACTGATGAGAAAGGCAACCTGAGCGCACTCAGAGTAGTCGGATTCTGCCGTCCGGTACGCGTCAATGAGCGAGTACCCCAGCACGCCATCCGCTATTCTCCGCAATTTTCTCGCATGGGGATTGACCGCGATGAATTTCCCAAGATCGCCATAGCCCCATGGCCCCATACCGGGGAATATGATGCCTGTGCTCACCGTCTCAGCCGACTCCTATCAGTAAGTCGCGGTACCTCCTGTGGCGGGCGCTATCCGCCCGCTATCGTCCGCCGATAGCAGCAGTCTGGCCCTGGTCGCGGGCGCTATCCAACCCCTATCGGTCGTCGATAGCCCCTTAGAGTCCGGTATTCATACGCTGGGGACATATGAGCGACATACTCGGCCAGTTCTCCGCCGCTACCGCGCCGGATCGCGTCCTGCCCGGTGACACGAACGACGATTACAGCCACGACGAGGCGCTCAGCGGAGTACCGCAGCGACCGCTCGCGGTGGTCATCCCGACCACGACGGCTGAGGTGGCGGCCATCTTGCGCATCGCCAACGAGCACGTCATTCCCGTCACCGCGCGCGGCAGCGGCGCCGGTGTCTCCGGTGCGGTCATCCCGCGGTCCGACGGCATCGTGATCTCGTTCGAGCGGATGCGCCGGATCGAGATCGATGAGGAGAACATGGTCGCGATCGTGCAGCCCGGTGCGACGCTGGCCGAACTCGATGAGGTGGCCGCCAAGCACTCGCTTGTCTATCCGGTGCTCCCCGGTGAGCACAGCGCGTCCCTCGGCGGCAACATCGGGACCAACGCCGGCGGGTCGCGGGCCGTCAAGTACGGGGTGACCCGGCACAACGTGCTCGGGCTGGAGATGGTGCTGCCCTCCGGCGCTGTGCTGAGGTCGGGCGGAAAGTTCGTGAAGGTGTCATCCGGCTATGACCTCACCCAGCTGATCGTCGGTTCCGAGGGCACGCTCGCCCTGGTGACCGAGGCGACGCTGCGGCTGTATCCGCGGCCCGCGCATCAAGCGACTGTGCTGGCGCCGTTCCATGGCCTCGCGGATGTCATGCGGGCCGTGCCGCGGATTCTGGGCACCGGCATCAGCCCGACCACGCTCGAGTACATCGACGCGGGGACGATGAACGCGATCACCCAGGAGTTCGACCTCAAGCTCGGGATTCCCGGCGACGTTCGTGACCGCGCCCTGGCCTACCTTGCCGTGATCATGGAGGGCCGCCGCGCCGACCGCCTCGAAGGGGACGTGGAGGAACTCGCCGAGCACCTCGCCCGGCTCGGCGCCATCGACGTCTATGTGCTGCCGCTTGGCGCGGGGAAGGCGCTCATGGAGGCCCGGGAGCAGTCGTTCTGGCTCGGAAAACGAGCCGGCCTGCACGACCTGGTCGACGTCGTCGTGCCACGGGCGTCGATCTGCGACTACATGACGGCGGTCTCCCGGATCGGGCGTATCAGGTCCGCGATCATCAATGGCTGCGGGCACGCGGGTGACGGAAACATTCATCTGGCCATCTACAAGGAAGATCCGGACGAGCGGATCACCGTGATGCGCGAATTGCTCCAGGCCGGGATCGCGCTGGGCGGAGCTATCTCCGGTGAGCACGGTATCGGGACGGTGAAGAAGAGATACTTCCAGGCTCTCGAGGACCCGGAGAAGCTGGAGCTGCTGCGGCGCATCAAGACGGCGTTCGATCCGAACGGAATCCTGAACCGCGGGGTCGTCTTCGACTGGCCTGGCGGTTCCGAAGCCGCGGCTGCCTCGAGATGAACGGACACGAGCGCTCCCTGTCCGGGCGGTTCCTGCGCGGGCTGGCTCTTTCGCCGGCCGGCGAGGCCATCCGCTGCCGCGGGCGCTCCGTGACATATGCGCAGGCTCACGACCTCGCGCTCACCTTGGCGGGGAACCTCCTGCGGGCGTGCGACGAGGCGCCCAGGGCCATCGGAGTGCTGGCCGGCAAGGGCGTGGAGTCATATGCCGGGATTCTCGCCGCCCTCTATTGCGGAGTCCCGGCTGTGCCGCTTCAGCCTGATTTCCCGATCAGCCGTACCCGGTACATGCTCGAAGCGGCGAACGTGTCGGCGCTGGTAACCGATGAACAAGGCTGCCATGTGCTGTCCGAGCTGGGCGGAGCTGGCGGAGTACCGGTCATTGCGGCTGACCCCGATCATGCCGGGACCGCACCGCGCACCAGGCCCGGACCCGCCGTTCCGGTACGCCGCGGGTTCAGCTTGAGCGAGCCCCGCCCGGCCGTCCCGTCGGACGTCGCGTACATCCTGTTCACCTCGGGGTCGACCGGGCGGCCGAAGGGTGTCCAGATCACGCACGCGAACCTCGACTACTATTTCGCGGAGCTGGAGGGCCGGTACCACTTCGGCCCTGACGATGTCTTCTCGCAGGTCTTCGACCCCGCCTTCGACTGCGCGATCTTCGACCTGTTCGCCGCCTGGGGAGCGGGCGGCACGCTGGTCAGCGTGCCTGCTCAGGCCTACCGCGCGATGACCGATTTCGTCACCGAGGCGGGGATCACGGTCTGGTACTCCACTCCCGCCGCCATCTCGGTGGTGGCACGAAGGGGCGGCCTCGGCCCGAAGACCATGCCCACGCTGCGGCTCAGCACGTTCGCTGGCGACGCGCTCAAAGCGGCCGACGCCGCCGCGTGGCAGGACGCCGCCCCGTCCTCGATCCTGGACAATCTCTACGGTCCGGCTGAGACGACGATCACCTGCACCGTCTACCGCTGGTCGCGGGAATCCTCGCCTGGCCAGTGCCTGAACGGCATTGTCCCGATCGGCAGGCTGCACAGCGGTCACGAGTACCTGCTGCTGGATTCCCGCGGCAACACCGGCGTCAGCGAAGGCGAACTGTGCCTGACGGGCCCGCAGGTCACTCCCGGCTATCTCGATCCGGCCGACGACACGGAACGATTTTTCATCCGCGGGCCCAGGCGGTGGTACCGGACAGGCGACCGGATGCGGCTGGCGGACAACGGGGACCTGTTGTTCCTCGGCCGGACCGACAACCAGGTCCAGATCCAGGGCTGGCGGACGGAGCTGACCGAGATCGATCATCACATGCGCAGGTGTACCGGTATCCGGGACGCGGTCACGGTCAGTGTGACGATCGACGGCGCGCCGCAGCTCGTCGTGTTCTACACCGGTACGCCGGCTACGGCCGCCGAACTGGCCAGGCAGCTATTGAGGACGCTGCCTCAGCAGATGCTCCCCCGCCACTACCAGCACGTCGATGAGCTGCCCTTGAGCGTGAACCGGAAGATCGACCGGCCGGCGTTGCGCGACCGCGCGCTGGAGCTGTTCGGTCACGAGCAGGCGGCTCCAGCCAGGAGATGAGGTAAACCGTTGAATGACCTCCACGCGGAGGGTTCCGCGCAGACCTTGCACGCATTGCTGGATCACGCGGCCGCGACGGCGCCCGGGGCACGCGCGATACGGGACCCGGCCGACAGCTGGACGTATGCCCGCCTGGCCAGGCTCAGCCATGCCTTCAGCGGGTGGCTCGCGGCACACGGGGTGTCCGCCGGGGACCGGGTGCTGGTCCAGTGTCCCAACCGCCGGGAAATGGTCGCCATGCTGTTTGGCTGCTCCCGGCGCGGCGCGATATTCGTTCCGATCAATCCGGGTATGAAGCCGTTCCACCTGCGATCGGTCTTCGCCGACTGCGAGCCGCGCATCGCGCTCGTCGGCTACGGCACAGCCGGGACGGTCCGCACGCTGACCCACGCCGACGTGCACGAACTGGACGCCGTATGGCCTGACGTGGAGAACTCCCCGGCATCCCCGCTCGGCGCCGCGGCCGGAGGCCCAGGCCAATTCAGCGAGGTGACCGGTGATGACGTCGCGGTGCTCATCTACACCTCCGGAAGTACCGCCGCGCCGAAGGCGGTCGTCTGCCCGCACGCCCAGATGGTCTTCGCGGCCGCCGCGATCAACTCGGTGCTCGGCTACCAGCACGACGATGTTGTCTTCTGCCGGCTTCCGCTGTCATTCGACTACGGTCTGTACCAGATCCTGCTCGCCTGCCTGGCCCGGGCCGAAGTGATCCTGGCCGGCGGCGAACCCGACGTGACCCTGTTGCGCCAGATCCGGCAGGCCGGCTCGACCGTGGTACCGCTCGTGCCATCACTGGCGACCATTCTCACCACTCTCGCCGGGCGTGACCCGGGTGCGAGCAGCGTCCGGCTGTTCACGAACACCGGCGCGGCCCTGCCACAGGCCACCATCGACGCGTTGCGCGACCGGTTCCCCGGTGCGCGGGTGGCCCGGATGTTCGGCACCACCGAGTGCAAGCGCATCAGCATCATGCGACCCGAGTCTGAGTTCGAGCGCCCAGGATCGGTCGGGCTCCCGCTGCCGGGAACCGAGATAACCATCCTGGACGAGTCGGGAGCACCGGTGCCGGCCGGGCAGACCGGTGAGATCGCGGTCCGCGGTCCGCATGTCATGGCCGGGTACTGGCGGGCACCCGAGGTCAGCGCCCGCACCTTCCGCCGGGATGAGGAAACCGGCCAGGTCCGGTTGCACACCGGCGATTACGGTCACCTCGACGAGGACGGCTATCTGTACTTCGAGGGCCGGCGGGACGACATGTTCAAGCACAAGGGAGCCAGGGTGAGCACCCTGGAGATCGAGGCGGCCGCGATGGACATCCCCGGAGTCCGCGGCGCCGTGGTGCTGCCGCCCGTCGACGGGGGCGAGCTGGAGATCTGCGTCGCGGCCGAGCTATCACCGAGCACCGTCCTGCGTGAGCTGGCTGCCCGCCTGGAATCGGCCAAGGTCCCGGACACCTGCCACATCCTGGACGATATTCCCCTCACGCTCAACGGGAAGAACGATAAGCGGAACTCCAGGCCGTCGAACGTGCCGGAACTCCGCCAGCGGTCGATGTAGCTGAAGAAGGCCCTCGGCCCCCAGGGGAACCCGACGCGCAGCCTCCCCCAGGGGCCGGGATCCTGCCCTTCGTAGTTGTAGTACCCCGGCGTGCAGTCCGGTGACGGCCAGGTGAGCGCCGGGCCGGACAGCAGCATGCTGACCCAGTCGTCCTCGGCCTTCCTGGTCGCCTCGACCTCGGCGAATCCCCCCTCGCGGGCATGCTTGATGACCGCGGCTATGGTCCGGGCTGACTCGGCCAGGTCGTGCGGGAAGTTGAACAGCATGTTCGCCCCCTGCGGGCCCTGTGCGATGAAGACGTTCGGGAAACCGTGCACATGGATGCCGTGCAGGGTGCGCATGCCCGCGCTCCAGTGGGCGGACAGCCGCACCCCGTCCCGGCCGGTCATGTCGAAGCCGGCGCGCGGGGTGAAGGGCGTGCCCACCTCGAAGCCCGAGGCGTAGATGATGCAGTCCACCTCGTACTCATCGCCGCCGGCGACGACACCGCGCGGGGTGATCCGGGTGACGCCCTGCCCGTCGGTGTCGACGAGATGCGTATTGGGGCGGTTGTAGGCCTGGAGGTACTCGTCGTGAAAGCATGGCCGCTTGCAGAACTGGCGGTACCAGGCCTTCAGCTTCCGGGCCGTCTCGCGGTCGGTGACAACGGAGTCGACCCGGGCCCGGATCTCCTCCATCTTCTCGAAATCGGAATCATCCCAGGCGGCCGCCATGGCCGCGGGGGTGCGGTGCTCCGGGGCCAGTGCGGCGACCCGGGAGCGGGTACGCCGGGCCGCCGCGCTCCAGTTGTCCAGCACCAGGTCCTCATGCACCGTGCCGCCCAGCACGTTGGCGGCCCAGTTCTCCATCCACCGCTGCTGCCACCCGGGGGTGGCGATCGTCGCGAACCACTCCGGATCGGTCGGGCGGTTGCCCCTGACGTCGACCGACGACGGCGTCCGCTGGAACACGTACAGTTCCCGGCACGCCCGCGCCAGGTGCGGGACGCACTGCACGGCGGTGGCGCCCGTCCCGATGATGGCGACCCGCTTGTCCGCCAGCCTGTGCATCGGCGCGCCCAGGTGGTCGCCGCCGGTGTAGTCATAGTCCCACCGGCTGGTATGGAACCAGTGACCGGCGAAATCCGCGATCCCCGGGATACCGGGCAGCTTGGCGACGTGCAGCGGGCCGATGCCCATGCCGACGAACTGGGCGGTCATCTCATCGCCCCGATCGGTCCTGATGATCCAGCGCGAGCGCGATCCGTCCCACTCGAGGTTCTTCACCTCGGTGTGGAACAACGCGTCGTCGTACAGGCCATATTGCTTGCCGATGCGCTGGCAGTGCTCGAGAATCTCCGGCGCGTGGGCGTATTTCTCGGTCGGCATGTGGCCGGTCTCTTCAAGCAGCGGCATATATATGAACGACGCGGTGTCGCACTGGGCCCCCGGGTAGCGGTTCCAGTACCAGGCGCCGCCGAAGTCGCCGCCCTTGTCGAGGATGCGGACGTCGTCAACGCCGGCCTCCTTGAGCCGCGCGCCGTTGATCAGGCCGGCCAGTCCGCCGCCGATGAACACCACCGTCCGGTGGTCGGTCCTGGGCGGGCGCGGGACCCGCGTCGTGTACGGGTCCTGACCGGCCAGCCGCTGGTACTGGCGGTTACCGTCCGGACGGAGCCGTTTGTCGCGCTCTTGCCGGTATTTGCGGAGTAGGGCCTCTTTGTCGATGGACGTGCCGTCCGGCCTCAGCGCGGTCATGCGCCCGTACGGCAGTGGCTGCGCAGCGGTGGGGCCAGGTCGATGGCCGGGTTGCCGTCGAAGAACCCCGCCGGTTTCAGTGTGAACCCGGTGTATTCGCACGGCATCACCGGGAAGTCCTCTGGCTGGCAGAAATGTGTCGTGCCAACCGTGTGCCACAGCACGATATCGGTGTCCGTCACCGGCCGGTCGGCGGCGGTCCACGCGGGAAGCCCGGCACCGCCCGGATGCTGATTCGGGAAGTCACCGGCGGGCCGCTGCTCGTCCGCGTGGTATGGCGTCACCCACAGATGCTTGGTGGCGAACGCCGCGCGCGCGGTGATGGCCGCCGGCTCCTGGGCGAGCAGCGGAGCGCTGGCCTGCGGGATGAGCTTGTACCCGACGGGCTCGCCGCAGGCGTTGAGCGAGCGGTGATTTACCACCTTCCAGCATCGCGCCCGCTCCGGCGCGGCCATCCGTTGGGCGGCTGACTCTGTCTCCAGCAGCGTGGCCTGGGCGGTGAAGGCGTTCCCGTACGGGTTTGCGGGCCCCTGCGGCACCGGCATGGCGTCCACCTCGTACACCGAGTTCACCGGGCCGTCCAGGCACATGTCGAGGCGGTAGCAGAACATGTGCTGATGATGGGGGCCGGCGAGTTCGGGCGTGACCGGGTTGGCGTAGGGCACCCGGGCGCCCGGCTGGACGGCCTGCGTCTGGATGATCCCCGTCAGCTTGACCTCGGCCGCGATGGTGCCGTCCAGGTAGAAGTACCAGAAGAAGCCGTAGTCGTAGTTGCTTACCGTCGCGAAGGAGGACACCACCATCCGGCGCGACCGGCGTACCTCACTTGTTCCGCTGGCGAGATCTGTGTGCTTCCATAGGACTCCGTAATCCTCCTCATGCAGGCAGATGGCCCGCGGCAGGGTGCTGGCATTCCCGTCCTCGTCCACCTGGACCGCGTCGAGGTAGACGATCTCTCCCAGGCAGTCGCAGCCGAGCTCCAGAGAATTAGCCGCCTTGCCGAGGCCGCCATCACCGGCGTCGAACGCGTTCTTCCACCAGTGGTTGGGCGACGCCGACCCGTAGGGCACCACCATCTCCGGCATGCTGGCCCGGTAGATGACCGGCCGCGTGCGCTCGCCGTCGATATAGCAGATCTCGTGCAGCACCAGCCCCTCGATGGGATGCATCGACACCCGCATCTGCCACGGCCCCCAGCGCAGGCACCCGTCCGAGGTGGTGAAACCCGGGCCGAGCGGCTGGACGATCTCCAGCGGGGCGAGCTCACGCAGTATGCCCTGACTGGCCGCGTCGTATCTGCCGCTCGCGGCCGGAACCGGCACCGGTTCTCCATCGAAGATCTCCAGGACCTCACCCGTGTCACGATCGGCGATGGCCACCAGGTTCTCCACCGGACGCGCGTACGGATTGCCGCCCGGACCGTCGAGGACGTAGGCGACCCCGCGTGCCAGGCGGCGGCCGGATGCATCGATATCGAGCCCGAAGTTGCTGGCCGGCCACGGATCCACCTGCACGCACGACATATCAGTAATGCCGCGCCTGGCCAGGGCCGCGCGGAACCCCGGATCGGACTTGATCTGTTCCGCGTTGGCCACCCATTCCTCGACCATGATGGGCGGCTGTTCGCCGGTGATGCGGCTCGCCACCGACTGATCATCCAGGCAGACGGTCACCAGCCAGGTGGTCTGAGTTGACCGGTCGTACAAGACACAGAGCACTTCTCTGGGGACGGCTTGACCGTCCCAGCCGAGAACCGCTTCCTTGGGGGGTTCGACGAGGGCGCAGTAGACGACACGGGTGCCGCGGCCGACACCGGAGCCGAGCGCGAGCTGGCATGCGGTGGCGGCCTCGGTCACGGTGAGCGGAGCCAGCGGATGACGAGCCCCTACCGTTTCGCTGGCTGTCTGCGTCATCGTCATCAGGCATCTCCGTCCTTTGACCAGGTACTGACGAGCGGTTTCGATGTGTAATCCAGGGTGTGTAATCCAGGGTGCGTAATCCAGGATGTGTCTTCCGGCACGCTCACGAGAAGGGACAAGCGATGCGACATCTGGCAGGCAAGATCGCGGTTGTCACCGGCGCGGCCAGCGGTATCGGACTGGCCTTGAGCAGGCGCCTGGGGGCGGACGGGATGAGCGTGATGATGGCGGACGTGGAGGAGACGGCGCTAGCGGCGGCCGCGGAGGAACTTTCCGCGGAAGGCATCGAAGTGGCCGCCACGGTCACCGATGTCAGCGACGCGGAGTCCGTTGACGCCCTGGCCAGCGCCACGCTCCGGCGCTTCGGCGCGGTGCATGTGCTCTGCAACAACGCGGGCGTGTCGCGGGGCGGGCCGGCCTGGGATATCCCGCTGTCGATGTGGGGATGGATCGCGGGTGTCAATCTCTTCGGCATCGTGCACGGCATCCGGTCATTCGTACCGCACCTGATCGCGCAGCGGGAAGGCCATGTGGTCAACACCGCCTCCATGGGAGGAATGCTCGCCGGACCATGGATGAGCCCTTACCACGCCACCAAATACGCGGCAGTGGCGATATCGGAATCCCTTTACCACGAGCTGGCCGCCGTTGGCTCGCCGGTGCGGGTGTCCGTGCTCTGCCCCGGGATGGTGCGCACCAGGATTCATGAGGCTTACCGCAACTGGCCGGCCAGGTATGGCGCCTGGCCGGTTGTCCATGACTCACCGGCCATCGCGAAATGGCGGCAGACGGCGAGCGCGCGGGTCGGAGCGGGACACGACCCGGCGACCATAGCCACCGCCGTCCGCGACGCCATTCTGCGCGAGCAGTTCTGGATCCTCACTCATCCCGAATTCGGCGACGCGCTCCGTGACAAGTACGACGGGGCCCTGGAGGGGCGCAATCCGCGGCTCCTGCCCTTACCCGCGTTCAACCGCCTAACTGCGGCACTCGAACGCGCGAAATGACAATCGCGGTAACAATAAGGCCGTCACTGATCAGCCACCGGCCATTGAACCCGGTAAGCGCCTCGCCGTTCACGACCGGGCCCTCAACCAGCAGCCGCGCACTGAACGTGCGGCAGTCCGGATCAAAGTCGACGACCGCGTCTTCGAAGCCGAGCCATCGTCCGGTCAGCGGGAACCATGCCTTGTAGACGGTTTCCTTGGCGCAGAACAGCATGCGGTCCCAGCGCATCCGCGGAACGGCCGCGGCCAGCGCGGCCACCCTCGCCTGCTCGTCCGGGGAGGCCACCGCCCCGAGCACTCCGTCCGGCAGCTTGTCGTGCGGCTCGGCGTCCAGGCCGATGGTGACTATGTCCCGGTCGAAAGCGACCGCGGAGGCCCGGTATCCGGCACAGTGCGTGATGCTACCCACCACGCCTGGCGGCCACTGCGGAGCGCCGCGCGTCCCGGGCACGATGGGCACGGGCGGGATGCCGAGCCGGGCCAGCGCGGCACGGGCGCAGGCCCGGGCCGTCGTGAATTCCCTTCGCCGTTTGTCCACCGCATTGGCGATGACAGCTTCCTCATCGCGGAACAGCGTCGCCGGGAGGTCCCCGAACGCCTCCTCCCCGGCCACCTCCGGTGGCAGCAGGTCCTGGATCACGCCGGACCGCTCTCGGTCGCGGGTACCGGCAGGATCTGCCGTGGCACTCGCGGAGGGCGGGCGCGATGCTTCCACTCCCGCGGGTAGCCGAGCGACACCTCCACGAACCGGACGCCGTCGTACCAGGTCGTCCTGGGAATGTGCAGATGACCGTAGACCACCGCGGCCGCGTTGAACCGGACATGCCAGTCACTGGTACGCGTCGTGCCGCACCACTGGGCGAACTCCGGGTACCGGAGGACCCGCGTCGGCTCCCGGACCAGGGGATAATGCGACACGAAGACAACCTGCCGCGCGGGATCCAGCGCGGCGAGCCGTTGTTCGGTGGCCGCTACCCTCGCCCAGCACCAGGCTTCGCGGCTGGGGAACGGATCGTGAAACAGCATCGCCTCGTCGCTGCACACGATGCCGGTCTGGTAGGCATAGGCCAGCCCCTGCTCCTTGGTGGCCGCGCCGTCCGGCAGGAACGTGTAGTCATACAGCAGGAACAAGGGCACGATCGTCACGGCATCGCCCGCTCCCTCCCACACCGGGTAAGGATCCTCGGGAGTGACGATGCCGAGGCCGCGGCACATCTGGACGAGATACTGGTAGCGCTCCTCACCGCGCAACCGGATCGGGTCGTCGCGATGCGTCCACAGCTCGTGATTGCCGGGAGTCCACACGACCTTGACGAAACGCTCACTGAGCGTACGCAACGCCCACTCGATATCCGTGGACAATTCCCCGACGTCGCCCGCCACCAGCAGCCAGTCGCCCTCGGATGACGGACGGGTGCCCTCGAGAATCTCCCGGTTCTCCGGGAAGGCCACATGGAAGTCACTCAGCGCCAGCAGGTTGGGCATGTCAGCCCACGGCCTGCTCATGACGAGCAGCTTCGGCCGCGGCCAGGAACGAGTTGACCTCACCGAAGAATTCCGCCGGCCGCTCCGCGAAGCACAGATGCGAGGCATCCTCGATGATGGCGTGCCGCGAATGAGGGATGCGGCGGCTCATGTCCGCCATGTGCTCGGGGCGGCATTCGTCATAGCGGCCGCCGATGAGCAGGGTCGGCACCGTGATCTCGCCGAGGCGGTCCGTCACATCCCAGTGTCTCAGGTTGCCGGTCACCGTGAACTCGCTGGGACCATTCATCGTGGCGTACACGTCGTAGCCGGTCTCGGCGAAGGACCGTTCCAGGCAGTCCGGCCATGGATCGAGACGGCAGAAGTGCTCACGGTAGAAGCCCAGGATGGCCGCCTGGTATTCGGGGCATGCGGTGAAGCCTCTGGCCTCGTGGTCGCGGATGAGCCTGACGGCCCCGGCTGGCTGCTGCCTGAGCAGTTCCTCGCAATCGGCCGCCCATCTGGGCATGCTCGCCGGGCTGCCGCACAGGATGAGGCTCCGCAATTCGGGTTTGCGGTCCAGGACGTACTGCAGGGCGAGAATGCCGCCCCAGGAACTGCCGAACAGATGCAGGCGGTCCAGGCCGAGAGCCGCGCGTACCTGCGCTAGTTCCTCAACGAACCGGTCGATGACCCACAGCGCCGGGTTGCCGGGCCGGTCGGACCGGCCGCAGCCAAGCTGGTCATAGAAGATGACCCGGCGATCGGCGGCCAGCGCTTCGAGCGGCTCCAGGTTGTAGTGGGTGGAGCCAGGACCGCCATGCAGGCACAGCAGCGGTGTCGCGTCACCCCCGCCTACGTCGCGGTACCAGACCCTGCCACCGGGAACATCGATATAGCCTTCGCTCACGTCTCTCATGTTCTCCCAAGCCTCATGCGCGGGGGAAGTCCCCCGTTACGTTGACACCCGGTGGGCCGGCATAGCAGCATTAGCGGACATGGCATTCGGTAGCCATTTTACACCACATATGGTTGTGGCCGAGTGGTCACGAGGTCGCGGTTGGCAGCCAATCCGGCTTATCAGCTATTCGGCGTTGTCACTAGCGCCATCCGCTATGGCCCTGCACTACGGGCAAGCGATCTTCGAAGGCATGAAAGCCTTTCCGCGGGCGGGCGGTATGGGCAGCATTTTCCGGCCCCGCCGGTGCGCCGCGCGTTTCAACAAGAGCGCGGCGAGGCTGGAAATGCCCCCGCTGCCAGCGGATAGTTTCATTATGGCCTGCGAGGAACTGGTCCGCACGGACATCACGCAGGTGCCTGTATCAGGCGGGCAATGCCTTTATCTGCGGCCTTTTATGATCGCGACAGAGGCCTCCCTAGGGCTGCGGGTCGCCGATGAATATCTCTTCGGAATAATCGCTTCGCCGCTCGGCTATTCCGCCGATACGCCAGGCGGGATTGCCGTATGGTGCCCGGAAGATCACATACGCGCCGCCGCCGGAGGAACCGGGGACGCCAAATGCGCCGGCAATTACGCGGCCAGCCTGGTCGGCAAAGCGGAGGCGGCCCGGCACGGCTGCGAGGAGGCGCTGTGGCTCGACGCGGCCGAGCACCGGTGGCTCGAGGAACTGAGCGCCATGAACTTCTTCTGTGTCTCGCGCCGCGCCGACGGCACACTCGAACTGGCCTCGCCGTCGCTGAACGGGACAATTCTGGACGGGCACACCCGGGACAGCCTCTTGCGGCTGGCGGCGCGACAAGGAATCCGCACCGCGGAACGGCCGGTGGAACTCGCCGAGGTGACGCGCCCGGACAGTTCGGTGGTCGAGGCCTTCGCCTGCGGGACCGGCGTGACCGTCATACCGATAACCCGCATCGTGACCAGGCACGGCGGTCACCAGATCGGCGATGGCCGGCCCGGTTCCCTGACCGCGCGACTGCGCGGTGAACTCATCGCGATCCAGGAGGGCCGGATTCCCGACGACTACGGGTGGATGCACGACGTGCCGCAGGAACTCACGGTGTCGGGGAGGGTGCCCTTCGCTCCGAGCTTGTAGGCGATGATCAGCGGCTGCTGCGTCTTCGACAGGACCACGGCCGCCCCCACGATCACGTAACCGCCGTCGATCGCGACCGGGGCATCCGATCCCGCCGACAGCGGCGTCTTCAGCAGGATCGCTCCGGTTTTCGTGGCGAACGCGTAGAGATAGCCGTTGAATGTCGTCGTGAAAACGACGTCGTTGGTGATCGAGGCGCCGCCGAACGGCACGGCGGGAAGCTGGTCGTCCCAGGCGATCTTCCCGGTGTCCTGGTCCACGGCGACCAGTTCGCCGGTGGCCGCGGCCAGTCTCGCCCCGATGTTGCTGTCGTCCGGCCCGGACTCGCTCCCGTACGTGGTCGAGAGGTCGGTCACGGCGGCGAAGGCATCCGAGCCGTTGCTCCCCAGCGGGGTCTCCATACCGCCGACGTCGCCGGGCTCCACGGTGACGGTGGCCGGCAGCGGCATCGGCGAGGCCGGCGAGAGGAACTCGGTGAGCAGCCCGTCGTTGTCGTGGCCGTTGTGCACGCCAACCGGACGGCTCCACAGCAGCTTGCCGGTCCGCGCGTCGAGCTCGATCATGATGCCGCCCTTGCCGCCGTCGATCACCACCGGCCGGCCGCCGGCGAACGTGAGTACCGGCGAATTCTGCAGGTCATGGTCGTAGAGATCGTGCGGGGTCAGCTGGTAATACCACAGGACCTTGCCGTGGCGGCTCAGTTTCACGACCGAGTCGGTGTACAGGTTCGGGCCGAGCCTGCTCGTCCCCCACGGATAGCCGGGGGCGCCGCCCGGCGGGGCCGGGTTCGCGACTCCGACGTAGATGTTGCCCTGGCTGTCGAACGAAGGCGGGTACCACAGCCCGCCGCCTGAATTGACAGCCGGGTTGCCCCACAGGTCGTCCCCGGCCTCGTTCCAGGACCACTCCGGCGCGCCGGTCCGGGCGTTGAGCGCCCACAGGACTCCCGCGTCGCCCGGAGGGTTCGGATTGGACACATTGGACGGCACGGTCGACACGTACACGGTGCCCTTGTTATAGCCGGGGGCCATGTCGATGCCCTCGGTGGCGTTACTGATGAGGGTCCGGCTCCACAGCTGCGCGCCTGTGGCAGCGTCAAGGGCGACCGCCGCGCTGGCTGTCACGGTGTACACGGTCCCGTTGACCACGTTGACGCCGTCCGGTCCGGCATTCGGCGAGTTGTACACATGCTTCCAGAGGACCTTACCCGTGGTCAGCTGGATCGCCATCACGTTCGAATCGAGATCCTGCAGGTACACCACGCCGTCGACCACGACGGGCGTGGTGGCGTAGCCGCCGGGAAGAGCGGGCGCGGTGATCGGCACGGTCCACGCCACTCCCAGCCGCGAGACGTTCGAGCTGTTGATCGGACCGGCGACATCCCGGGTGTTCTCCAGGTTGGCGCCGGGCAGCGTCCAGCCACGTGCGGGCAAATCCCTGTTGTTACTCGTGTAACCACCAGCGACGAGACTTGCGGAGATCACCACAGCACCGCTGGCAGCCGCTGCTCGTTTAACCAGGGGACTCATCAGGCTCCCTCTTAGACGACCGGTATGTGCACGCTCACAACCGCCGAACGACCGCCGTTCACCACCGCGAGAGCGTCCTTCAGCACGCGGGGCAACTCGTCCGGATCATCGACCGTGACGGCCCACGCGCCGCCCGCCGCGGCCGCCACGCCGGGCAGGTCGGCCTCGGGCTCGAACGAAACGTGGAAGTCATCCGCCGATGCCGCCGCCCCGTCCGGATGCGTCCGGAGCGTGGAGAATTTAGGCGCGGCCCAGCCGCGGTTGTCGTAGATGACGGTCAGGGCCGGTGTCCGGTACCGGCGGGCGGTCCAGTACGCGGCCGACGGCACCCCGAACAGGAAAGAACCATCCCCGACCAGAGATACCACCGTACGTTCGGGGGCAGCCAATTTAGCACCGATGGCGGCACCGGATGTCCAGCCCAGAGAACCACCGCCATGGTTCAGCACCGATCCGGGCCGGTCAGCCCGCAGGTGCTCAGCCACCACCCGGCCATTGGTGACTACCTCGGTGAGGATCAGCGCGTCCTCGGACTCGAGCAGCCGCCGGACGCATGCGGTCAGGTACTCCGGCGTGATGACCCCGTCGGGCGACGGCTGTTCCCGCCTCTCCCGCTCCGCCATTCCGGCGTCGTGAGCTCGCGCCGCCTCCGCGCGCCTGGCTTCGGCCGCGGCCGTATCAACAAGATCATTTCGACGAACGTACTGTGCTATCTGTTCCACGGCGACCCGCGAGTTCGCCGTGGCATACCGGCGCGCGGGTATGTGCCACATGGTCATCTGCGACTTCAGCGGATCGGTGTCCACGCAGTAGATGACCGCGTCGGGCGACGGCCGGTTGACCGCGGGAATCCAGGGCACGTCGCTGTCGATGGTCAGGATCACATCGGCCTGGGCCAGCACCGGATTCTGCGCCACGCTGTGGAACTGGTAGCCGGCATGCAGCGGGTGACTGGCCGGGAAGTTGACGTGGTATGCGACCGATTCGATGACCGGGATGGCCAGCAGTTCCGCCAGTTCCACCAGCTTCGGCACCGCCGCCGGGTCCCGGCCCAGGTAGGAGGTGACGATCAGCGGATGCCGCGCCCCGGCGAGCGCGGTCGCGATCTCGGCGGTGACCTCTTCGGTGAGCGCCGCGGGCGCGACGGCGCCGAAGGTGGCCGGGTCGACGGCGTACGGCTCGACCGGTTCCTCCATCACCTCGCGCGGACCGGTCAGGTAGACCGGTCCGGCCGGCTCGCTTCGCGCGATCTGTAGCGCACGGTGCACAAGCTGCTTGACGTTACGGCCGGTACGGAGCTCGTTGTCGTACTTGACGTAGTTGCGGAGGATGCCGCGCTGATCGCGGACGTCCTGAACCCAGTGGATGAACTCGTTCCGCCCGCCGGGCAGCTCGCCCTCTTGCGTGTACGGCGCCATACCGGCGAAGATCAGCACTGGGACGCGCCCGCGCATGGCGTTGTTGACGGCACCGCCCAGGTTCTGCGTGCCCGCGTCCACGTGAACCAGGACAGCCTGCGGCTGTCCGGTCACCATCGCATAGGCATGCGCGGCCGACAGCGCGACCGTCTCGTGCGGGCAGACGATGAGCCGCGGCGTCTTGGCGTCCGCACCGGGGGTGGGGGTGGGGGAACTAGCCGCGGCTCTGGCCTGGGCCAGCGCCTCGATGATGCCCGGATGGTCACTACCGAGGTTGGCGAAGATATAGCTGACCCCGGCTTCGGCCAGGGCTTCCAGAAAGGCACTGCTGGTGGTGTGGTAACTCACCGGCCACTCCCTGGCTCAGGCTAGAAGCGCCCCGCCGTCTGCATCGACATGGCGTGCTCCACCAGCGTGACCAGCGTCGCCTTGGTGGACTCACGGTTCCGCGCGTCGCATGGGATCACCGGCACGTCCGGCGAGATGGCCAGCGCCTCGCTGACATCCCGGCTCCGGTGCGGGAACTGCCCGTGGAACCCGTTGATCCCGATCACGAACGGAAGGCCGCTAGCCTCGAAGTAGTCCACCGCGGGGAACGAGTCGGCCAGTCGCCGGGTGTCGACCAGGACCACGGCGCCGATGGCGCCCTGGATCAGGTCATCCCACATGAACCAGAACCGGTGCTGCCCGGGCGTCCCGAACATGTACAGCACCAGGTCCTTGTCCAGCGTGATCCGCCCGAAGTCCATCGCCACCGTCGTGGTCGACTTGTCCGGCACATGCGAGAGGTCGTCTACGTCCGTGCTGGCCACGGTCATGACCGCTTCGGTCGTCAGCGGCGTGATCTCGGAGACCGAACCGACGAACGTCGTCTTACCCACGCCAAACCCGCCGGCCACCACGATCTTGACCGACGTCATGGCCTGCGACGATTCGGCCACAGGACGAGCGACGCTAGATCTTACGGAGTCCACTAAGCACCCTTTCGAGCAGATGGAGGTCCGGACGGCCCTCCGCGTCATCGCGCTGGTGAATGCGGACCAGACCGTCCGCGCTCATGTCGGCGATGAGGATCCTTGCCACGCCCAATGGCAGCCGCAGTACCGCGGACACCTCCGCCACAGACCTCCAGTCCCGGCAGAACTGAAGGATCGCCTGGCACTCCGGTGCCAGGACGGAGAGATCACGCGGCTCGAGGACGGTCGCGGTCACCAGCGCCTCTATGGCGAGCTGGTACCGGGGCTGTGTCCGTCCTCCGGTGACCGTGTACGGACGGACGAGCCTCGTCGAGCCCTCTTCCTCGGCGCCGAAACCGCCGAATCCAGTCCGCACAGCACCGTCATCCCACCCGCCGGCCCGAACCGCGCCACCTGGCCAGGAGCCAGGTGAACTTGTCGGGCCCGCGAATGGTGACCGGTCGTCACCGCGCCCTTGGCCAGCCACTGAAACCTCCGGTCACCGTCGTCCGTCACCCGGAATTGCTGCTTGCATGACGCCGCGGGTGGCGGGGGTCAGTACCCGTCCGGCCCGCTCGACAAGCAAAGTCATCTCGTAGGCGACAAGCCCGAGATCACAAGTAGACGCGGCGAGCACGGCGAGGCTTGAACCGTTGCTGATCGCCATTATGACCAGCACCCCTCGCTGCATCTCGACCACCGTCTGCACGACCGCGCCGCCCTCGAATACCCGCGACGCACCCTGGGTCAGGCTGGTCAGTCCCGACGTCACCGCCGCGAGCTGATCGGCCCGCTCCTGGGGGAAACCCGCGCTGAACGCCAGCGGCAGGCCGTCCGAGGAGACCACCACCGCATGCGCTACATCCGGGACCCGCTCCACGAAGTTGGTGATCAGCCAGCTCAGGTCCTGAACAGGGCGCCCTGGCGTAGTCACGCTTCCTCCCTCGGCCGGCCGGACTCGCTATGCGCTCGTTGAGATGTCATCTCGCTCTATTGCTCCTCGATCTGGGGTGCGGCCGCGCGGCCCTCGCGCACGCCTCGCTGGAAGCTCGACATCCGGCTACGGATATCTTCCGCTGTCCGGGCCGGTGCCGCAGCCGCTGCAGGTGCCGTCCCTTCGGAATCCTGCCCGCCTGTGATTGAACCAGGAACAAGATTAGCCCTAGGTATCCGCTTCGGCAGCCCAGCTGTTGTAGTCTCCCCCGCGGCGGGCGCAGCGACCACCTGCGCCGCCCGCCAGCCTTCGTCGGCTGGCGACGTCCATGCTGTTCCAGCGGGTGCGGCGGCGGCCGCCGGCGCGCCTTGCGTGGCGCTCAGCTTCTTGCCGCTGCGCCGGAACCAGTCCGACTCGACCGAATCGAAGATCGGCAGCCGCTGATCCTGAGCCGCGGCGGGCGGGATCGTCACCGAGCCGGGATCGGTGGCGGTGCCGTTCCCGTTACCGAACGCTGGAGCAGGGGCTTCGGCCAGATCCATGGGAGCCATGAGGTCCTCGCGGTCGGCCGCGGGAATCCAGGGGGTCGGCTCCTCCCAGCCGGCCGGCGGGGTCCGGGGCTCCGCTCGGTCAGCCGCGGGGGTCCGGGGGGACGGCTCCCCCCGGTCGAAACCGAGTTCGTCGACGCTCGGGCCGTCGCCGCCGCGGATGCCGCCGATCTCGACGGACGGAGGCTGGGTGGTGCCGAACGACGGGAGTCGTGGACCGGCCTCGGCCGGCGCGGGCGCGCTCGTGCCGTTCCCGTTGCGCACCGGCAGCGGCGGCACCTGCGGGCCGGCCGGGTTCTGGGTGGGCTGGGGGCCGGTCGGGGTGAACGACGGTGAGGTGGACGGTCCTGGCGTGGAGAACCTGGGGATGCGCGCGGCGGCGGTCGCCTGCGATGCCGCGGTGCTGGCTCCCGGCGTCGGGGCGGACAGCGACGGCGCGGGGCCGTAGTCGTCGGCCTCGAACCGGCGGAGCCGGCCAAGCGGCGGGGCGACCTCCGGGGCGGCGACGGTCTCCGGCAGCCAGATCAGCGCGGTCAGGCCACCCGCCTGCGCGTGCCGCAGCCGGACCCGGACGCCGTGACGGGCGGCCAGGCGGCCCACCACGAACAGGCCCATGCGGCGGGACACGGCCACGTCGACCACCGGCGGGTTGTCGAGACGCCAGTTGGCGTGGGCCATTTCCTGGTCCGAGATCCCCACGCCGTTGTCGGTGATGTCGAGGAGCACGCCGCCGCTGGACAGCGGCTGCCCGGACACGTACACCTGGGTGTCTTCCGGCGAGAACGTGGTCGCGTTCTCCACGATCTCCGCCACCAGGTGCACGACGTCGTTGACGGCCTGGCCGACGACCACGATGCCGGGCTGCACGTTGAGCACGACGCGCTCGTACTGCTCGATCTCGGAGATCGCCGCACGGAGCACGTCCACCAGCGGAACCGGCTGGCTCCACCGGCGCGCGACCTCGTGACCGGCCAGGACCAGCAGGTTCTCGGAGTTGCGGCGCATACGGGTGGCCAGGTGGTCGAGCCGGAACAGGCTGGACAGACGGCCGGGGTCCTGCTCGCTCTGCTCCAGCGAGTCGATCAGCGAGAGCTGCCGCTCGATCAGCGACTGGCTGCGGCGGGACAGGTTGATGAACATCGCGTTCAGGTTGCCGCGCAGCATGGCTTCGTCCGCGGCCAGTCGCACCGCCTCGCGGTGGACCTGGTCGAACGCCCGCGCGACCTCGCCGATCTCGTCGGTGGAGCTGACCCCGATCGGCTCGATCTCGACGCCCTCGTCCGTGCCCTCGCTCTGGCTGAGGCGGCGCACCATGTCCGGCAGGCGGTGACCGGCGACGTCGAGCGCGTCACTGCGCAGCTTGCGCAGCGGCCGGGTGAGCGAGCGCGCGACCAGGGTGGAGATCAGCAGCACCAGGAGCAGCAGGACCAGGGTGATGACGCTGGCCAGCAGCAGGTTGCTTTCCGCGTTGGACTTCAGCGTGTTGGCCCGGCTGGTGATCTGCGACACCAGGCTGCTGCTGCCGAGGCCGCCGATCACCTGGCGGTTTCCCTTGATCCGCGCGGACATGCTGTTGTACCACGTCGGCGCGGTCAGGTTGCTGTTATGCGCGGTCAGCGGCGTGCCCGGGGAGTTCTGCGCGATCGAGATCGCGAGCTGCTCTTCCTGGGCGGCCTGGTCCACCGCGGTACCGGCTACCGTGTTCTCCCACAGGCCGTTCTCGGTCTCGTTGGTGAACGCCTTGAAGTCCGCGAGTTCGGCGGCTTCCTGGGTTTGCGCGGCGGACAGGCTGGCCAGGTCGGCGGGGGCGAGCTCGGGGGGGACGGAGTTCAGCGCGGCGAACAGGATCGCCCGCTGTACCGACATCTGGTTCTCGGCGCGGAGCAGGGCGGCCAGCGTGGTGACGTTGCCCTGGAGGTCCGCGTCGTTGGCGCCGTTACCGACCGCGCCGCTGAACGTGTTGGCGACGTCGATGACGTTGGTGGTGTAGACCCGGACGACCTGGTCCCACGGCAGCGAGGAGCTGGACGCGACCTGGCGGATGTTCTGCAGGTCGTTGAGGGCGGCCAGCAGCGCCTCGAGGTCCTGCACCGTGCCGGCCTGGAAGCCGGTGCCCGCGGGGTTGGCGCACGGGGACGGGCAGACACCCTGTGCGTCCGCCTTCACCACGGTGGCCGAGGCGTCCGTGCTCTGCCAGGCCTGGTGCACGGGGGTGGGGTCGGTCCGCTGCGACCCGATGGAACCCGATGCGACGTAGCCCGCGGTCACGTCGCGCTCGTCTTCCAGGTTCTGGGTGAGCCGCACGACCGCGGCGTTCAGGTTGACCAGCGTCTGTACCCGGCCGAAGGCCTGGTAGCTGCTGGCGCTGTTGCTGATCTGGACCGCGCCGAGGACGGCGGCGGCGATGGTGGGGATCGCGATGACCGCGGCCAGACGCCAGCGCACCCGCCAGTTACTCGGCGCGAAACGCGACTGGCTTCGTTTGGTGTTGCGGTCGACCGGGCGGGTTGTCACCGGGGTGGCGGTGGCGAGCCCATCCGGACCCGGTATCTGACTCTGACTGCCCGCGCCGAGGGCGTCGCTCGCGAGGGCTGCCTGAGGCCCGGTCCCGCGTCTGGCTATAGCCGATGGGGACGCAGAGTTACCGTCTCCAGCCGTTTCGCCGAGACTGGTCACCGATCGTCTACGCACTGCGCTCGCACCTCGTCAACAGGGCGGCCGAGGCCACACCTCTCGTTCTCGTTACAAAACGGGTAAGGACATATAATCACCTTCGGTAGGCATCGCACTGGCCATTCGCCAGTAAACGGGTGGATCTTAGCGAACTTTGTTGCCGGTGCGGTTGCTCTCAGCCGCGCTCAGAGATCGTCTTGGTCAGTACCTTGGCTGCTCAATGCCCGTAAATTACTCACCGTGGCGATCTTCCTACTTTACGCACACAGCGTGAATCAGGTCACACTTGCCAACCCGGAGTTCTATACAGGGTGTAACCAAGTTCGGGCGCTTCCTCTTATATACGTATATGTCGGTTGAAGCCTGAAATATATATCCTTGTGAGTACCTAACGCATCGTGTTGTTTCGTTCAGCGCCCCCGCCTCGCTTTCGCCCACCCAGCAACCGCTCCCCCGCCCCTCGGGTTCCCGCCCGCGGCCCGGACCCCGGCCCCTCGCCCCCGTATGCAGGCTCCGGATTCCGGCGATCAGGGGCCTCGCCACCGCCAGCGCCCGGTGTTCGCGATGCGGCGATGAGCGCAGAAAAGGTAAGTACAGAACAGCTTCCTGAATCTTATTCGACATGTCACGCGCTCTGACCCGCTTGTCACGCACTATGACGATTCCGCGCCCTGATATGTGGCCTTTGCGCAACGTTACCGCATGACATGAGGGTCAGGAAGGGTGACAAGTGGAGCGGCGCGACCGGGACGACCGGGTTGCTTGAGAACTCGATTCTGACGGCACCGATGGTGCCATCGGCACGCTCGAATCGGACAAATTGCCTTGGAGGGCGGCACCGATGGCCCCATCGGGTGTGCTCGCGGGGGCCAGGGGTGGAGGTTGGGGCGCCAGAACGCCCGGGCCGTAAGGAGTACGGTGCGCCAACCATCCCCAACTGAGGGGTACGTCGGCCAACCATCCCCCACGCCTCCCTCCGGGGAAACCATCCTCCGGACCATGGAAGAGTAGATTGCGCCAATCACTTCCTTCCGCTGGCAAATACCCCCGCCGACCCGCCCGACCCAGTGGCCCATGACCCGCCGACGACCGCTAGAAGGGAATTCCCTTGTCCGCGGACCCAGCCTCTCGCCACCCATCGTCATCACCTCTATCACCTGAGTCACATCAGGCACTCCTGTCGCAGCGATCGCTTACGTCCCGGATGTCCCGGGCGTCCGGGCGGCGGCGTGGCACGGCGGTCGTGCGGGGCGTCATCGGGATCGCCGCGTTCATTGCCCTGGCGCAGATCGTCGGCGAGACCGGGATCATCAAGCAGAACGTGCTCCCGCTGGTCTCCACGATGCTGGCCCAAGCGGCCAGGCTGGCCGGGAACGGACGGTTCCTGGCCGACATCGGGGCCACGCTCGAGGCGTGGGCGGCCGGCCTGGCGATCACCGTGATCATCGCCGTGCCGGCTGGCCTGCTGCTGGGCAGCGTGCCCGTGGTGCGGGTCGCCACCCGCGCCGTGGTCGAGTTCCTCCGGCCGATCCCGTCGGTCGCCTTCATCCTGCTGGTCAACCTGCTCATCGGGCCGGGCCTGCGGATGACCCTCACGGTGATCGTCTACGGCAGCTTGTGGCCGATCCTGTACAACACGATGGCCGGCCTGGACGACGTCGATCCGGTAGCCAAGGAGACCCTCCGGGCGTTCGGCTTCGGGCGGCTGGCCATCATCCGGTTCGTGTCGCTGCGGAGCGCGGCGCCGCACATCGCGACCGGCATCAGGATCGCCTCCGCGGTCTCGCTGATCCTCGCCATCGCCACCGGCTATCAGACGGGCCGCATCAACGGGCCGGGCATCGGCGCGTTCATCGCCGACGCCAACTCCGGCGCGGGGAACACCCCGCTGGTTCTCGGCGCCGTGGTCTGGACGGGCCTGCTCGGCGTGGTACTGAACATGCTGCTGGTCACGGCGGAACGTCTGCTGTTGCCATGGCACAAGGCGAGCCTCATGGAGACGTCATGAGCGAGCGGAAGCGAGCGCCACGGCGGTTGCCGTCCCGCAGGGGCGGCGATTCCCGCCGTGGCTCCAAGCCGGCCGAGCGCAGCGAGGCCTTGGCGCGGAGGAAAACACAGCGAGCTGCCGCGGCGGCCCCGCCCCTCGGGGGTGGTGGCCGCCGTGGCCCCAAGCCGGCCGCGCGCCAGCGTGGCCTTGGCGCGAAGGATACATGGCGCGGAGGGAAACACAGCTGGCTGTCGCGGTGGGTGGTGCTGGCCTGCGGCGTCGCGCTGTGGCAGCTATGGGCCGGGCACCGGCACAGCGCATTCTTCCCTCCGCCGTCGACGATCTGGTCGGCGATGCACCAGAAGTGGTTCAATGGCCCGGCCGGCCACCTGTTCCTGAACAGCAACGCCACCGGGAATATCCTGCCCAGCCTGGGCCGCATCGGGCTCGGGCTGGCCATAGTCGTCGCGATCGGCGTCCCGCTCGGCATAGCCATCGGACGTTCCCGCGTCCTGATGGACTACCTCGATCCGCTGCTGCAGTTCTTCCGTTCGATTCCGGTGGTGACGGCGGCGCCGGTGTTCATCGCGCTGTTCAAGATCGGCACTCAGATGGAAGTGGCGACGATCGTGGCCGGTACGATCTGGCCGCTGCTGCTGAACACGATCGACGGCGCGCGGTCGGTCGACCCGGTTCAGGTGGAGACCGCGCGGGCGTTCCGGTACACGGCGTGGGTACGGCTGCGCTGGCTGATCTTCCCCTCGACGCTGCCGAGTATCTTCACCGGCCTGCGACTGGCGCTGTCGCTGTCGCTTATCCTGATGGTCTTCTCCGAACTGGTCGGCTCTTCCAACGGAATCGGCTACGAGATGGATCAGGCCAACAGCGCGTTCAACCTCCCTGACCTGTGGTCGGCCCTCGTGCTGCTCGGCATCCTCGGGTACCTGATGAACGCGATCCTTTACCTGGCCGAACGTTACGTCCTCGCCTGGCACCGCGCGAGCCATGGCTAATCATTCATAATGATTCCGTGCTTGACGTTACCGAGCTGAGCCGGGCGTACGGACAAGGGCCGGCCGCCCATCTGGCCATCGCGGATGTGACGTTCTCGGTGGAGCGCGGTGAGCTGCTGACGATCGTGGGACCTTCTGGATGCGGGAAGTCGACGCTTCTGCGATGTATCGGCGGCCTGCTCGCCCCGACCAGCGGCGGCGTCGTGCTCAACGGCGCGCCCGTCACCCGGGTGCCGGACCGGCTCGCGGTGGTGCTGCAGGACTACAGCAGATCGCTGTACCCGTGGCTCTCGGTCGCGGACAACGTTGCCCTGCCGCTGCGCCGGACGGTGAAGGGCCGGACGGCGCGCCGCGCCGCCGCGGTGGCCGCGCTGGAGACCGTGGGGCTGGCCGACGCCGCGCGGCGGCATCCGTGGCAGCTCTCCGGCGGAATGCAGCAGCGGGTGGCGATCGCCCGCGCGCTGGCCTGCGACCCCGTACTGCTGCTCATGGACGAGCCGTTCGGCTCGGTCGACGCGCAGACCAGGGAAGATCTGGAGGATCTCGTCCTGGCGGTCCGGGCCGAGCGCGGCATCACGATCCTGCTGGTTACCCATGACATCGACGAAAGCGTCTACGTCGGCGACCGGGTGGTCGTGCTGACTGGGGGGCCTGGCCGGATCCGGGCCATCTTGCGGGTCAGCCTCCCGGCACCCCGGGACCAGATCGCCACCAGGGAACTACCGGAGTTCGTCCACCTGCGCGCCGAGGTGAGCCGCCTGGTCCGGTCCGGCTCACAAGCCCAGGCCCAGCTGGCGGGCGATTAGCATGCGCTGGACTTCGGAGGTGCCCTCGCCGATCTCCAGGATCTTGGCGTCGCGGTAGAAGCGGCCGACCGGGGTCTCATTCATGAACCCATAGCCGCCGAACACCTGGGTGGCCGCCCGCGCGTTGTCCATCGCGGCGTCGGAGGCGGTCAGCTTGGCGATCGCGGCCTCCTTCTTGATCGAAACGTCGGCCAGCAGCATCGCGGCGGCGTGATACCAGGCCAGACGGGCCAGGTGAGCCCGGCGCTCCATGTCGGCGATGGCGAACTGGATGGCCTGATGCTGCTCCAGGCGGCGGCCGAACGCCTCACGCTGCTTCGCGTACCGCAGGCACTCGTCCACGCACCCCTGAGCCAGGCCGGTGGCCAGCGCGGCGATGGCCACCCGCCCCTCGTCCAGGATCTGGAGGAACTGCGCGTAGCCGCGGCCGCGCTCCCCCACCAGGTTCCCGGCCGGCACCCGGCACCCGGTGAAGGACAGTTCCCGCGTGTCGGAGGCGCACCACCCGACCTTCGAATACTCGGGTCCCAGAGAGAATCCCGGAGTGCCGTTCGGAACAATGATTGAAGATATTTCTTTGCGGCCTTCAGCGTCACGGCCGGTAATGGCCAGTACGGTGACTAGCGAAGTAATCGAGGTACCGGAATTGGTGATGAAGGCCTTGGAGCCGTCGATAACCCATTGCCCATCGTCAAGGCTGGCGGTGGTCCGCATTCCGCCCGGGATGTCAGAGCCGCCGCCCGGCTCGGTCAGGCCGAAGGCGGCCAGTCGCTCCCCCGCGCACAGCTCAGGCAGCCAGCGACGACGCTGGTCCTCGGTGCCGAACCGGAAGATGGGCATGGCGCCGAGGGAGACACCGGCTTCCAGCGTGATGGCGACCGACGAATCGACGCGGGCCAATTCTTCCAGCGCCAGGCACAGCGCGAAATAGTCGCCGCCCATGCCGCCGTATTCCTCTGGGAACGGCAGACCGAAAAGGCCGAGCTTGCCCATTTTGGCGATGACCTCGTAGGGGAACTCGCCGCGTTCGTAATAGCCGCCGATTACTGGCGCGACGACCTCGCGGGCGAACTGCGCCACCGAGTCGCGAAGGTCTTGCTGCTCCGGCGCGAGCTGGTAACTGATCATGGGGACAGCTTCGCACGTGACGGCCCACGGCGGTAATCTAGCGTTCCGAGCCAATGGGCCCGAGCCCGTGAACAGAGAGCGAGGACATGGCCAGCCTGACCTGCCCGGATTGTGGCGTCAAGGTCCAGCCCGAGGACCTGATCTGTTTCCGGTGCGGCGCGAACCTGCCGCATGCCGCGGAAGCAGACGATGACGTGCCGACGCCCACCGTCTCGCAGAAGTTCATCGACGCTGACCTGGAACGCCAACGACGCGGCATTGCGACCGTCGTGCTGCGGATCTCGTTTCCGACCGGCAACGTCGACATCCCGGCGGGCACCTCGGTGCTGCTGGGACGCGACCCGGCCGAGTCGCTGGTGGCCGCGGCCTTCGCCCGGTTTGACAACGTATCCCGGCGGCACGCGACGGTCCAGGTCGATGACTGGGGACACGCCACGATCAGGGACGAGAACTCCACGAACGGCACCTATGTCAACGACGACCGCGTACTGCCCGGTACCGACGTCCGCTTGGTGGACGGCGACCGTGTCCGGCTGGCGGCCGACGTGACCGGCAGCGTGTCGCTCCAGGGCGACCCCGATCCGGCGAGCCTCAGCCGCAACGGGACACGCTGACCCCCCACCTGAACCACCCCTGAACGAGAGGCGGCTGCCTGGTTACGTAGGATCGTTACTGGAGTTATCAGGGCGATTCGGGGGCTACTGGGCATGCCGCATTTCATGCTCTCCTGGCAGGACGCGGCGGCTATCGGCGTCTGCCTCGCGCTGGCCGGGCTGATGTTGCGCCCCATGCGCGTGGCGGCTCCGCTGGTCGAGGCGGCGGTGCTGTTCGGCCTGTACGCGCTGTGGCAGTTCGCCGGGTCGTTCGCCGTGATGAGCTCGGCGGGCGGTCCGGCCCGCGGGCGGTGGATCTGGCACGTCGAGCGCCTGCTGCACCTGCCGAGCGAGACCGCCGTGCAGCACGTCTTCCTGCCCTCTCCGGCGCTCATCCAGACGCTCAACCTGTACTACGACGTCCTGCACTTCCCGGTGCTGATCTCATGCCTGATCTGGGTGTACTGGCGGCACCGGCCGGACTACCCGAGGATCCGGACAGTCCTGGTGCTGTTCACCGCGGCGAGCCTGCTCGTCCAGCTGATCCCGGTCGCGCCGCCGCGGCTGCTACTCCAGACCGGGATGGTCGACACCGCGTTCCACTACGGCCAGTCGGTGTACACCTTTGACAACGGAGCGCTCGAAGCGGACCAGTACTCGGCGATGCCATCGGTCCATGTGGGCTGGGCCATCGTGGTGGCCATCGCCGTCATCTCGGTGTCCCGGTCGCGGTGGCGATGGCTGGCCGTGCTCTACCCCGCGATGACCACGCTGGCCGTGGTCGTGACCGCCAATCACTTCTGGCTCGACGGGATCGTCGCCGGGTTCCTGGTCGTGCTGGCCGTGCTGGCCGATCTGGCCTGGCGTAGACGGCTGCGGCCTGCGATTTCGGCACTGGCCGGGGGTAACCGTCCGTGCAATCATGATCAGCATGGCAATGATGGGCGGGAATCACGAGACCGGATCGGCACCGGGGCTGCGACGCGACGCGATCGGGCTGCGTGAGGTTCTCTTCCAGAGCATCACCGAAATGGCGCCGGGCGCCGCGATCGCCGCGTCGATCCCGGCGGGCATCGCGTACGCGGGCGGGTCGCTGCCGCTGGCGGTGGTGTTCGCGCTGGTCGCGTCCCTGCTGGCAGCGTCGTGCGTGGGGGTGCTGGCGCGGCGGATGCCGGCCGCGGGATCGCTGGCTACCTATGCCGCGCGGGGCCTGCACCCTTCGATTGGGTTCCTCACCGCGTGGGCGTATGTGCTTACCGGGATACTGGTGCCACCGCTCGTGCTGCTCCAGCTGGGCTTCACCACGGCCACAACCATAAACAGCGAGTTCTCCGGCTACCCGGCGAACCTGTGGTGGCCGTGGTCGCTGGCGGGTGCGGTGATCGTGCTGGCGGCCGGGTACTTCGGGGTCCGCACCTCCGCCCGGCTGGGCACCGTTCTCGGCGTCTTCGAGATCGCCGTGTTCGTGGTGCTCGCGGTGTTCCTCATCGTGCACGCGGGCGGTCATAACACGGCGTCGGTGTTCGGCACCGGGTACACGCCGAAGGCGTACCGCGGGATATCGGGGGTGATCGCGGGTTCGGTGTACACGATGCTCGCGTTCGCGGGATTCGAGGGCGCCGCGCCGCTGGCCGAGGAGGCGCGGAATCCCGGGCGGACCGTGCAGCGAGCCGTGGTGCTGTCCGCGGTCAGCATCGGCGTGCTGTACGTGTTCACCACCTATGCGGTGGACGTCGCGTTCGGGCCGGGCAAGTTCATCAACTTCGGCAGCGCGGGCGCGGCGTCCTGGGTCGGGATTGCGCGGTCGCTGTACGGCCTGTTCTGGTTCTTCGTGTTCCTGGCCATCGTGAACTCAACGATCGCGAACGCCAACGCGGGCACGAACATCGCATCGCGTATCGGGTTCGCGATGGGGCGGATCCGGGCATTCCCGCACCTCCTATCCGTCGTGCATGCCCGGTACCGGTCCCCGTGGGTGGCGGTCGCCACGACGTTCGTGCTCACCGTGGCGGTCACACTCGGGCTCGGCCTCGCCTATAACCCGATCACCGCGTTCGCGATGGTCGGCGCCGGCATCGTGATCTTGCAGGTGGCGGTGTACATCGTGGCGTGCGCGGCGTGTATCGGGTTCTTCGGCGCAAAGGGGCGGCGGAATGGCCAGCATTTCAATCCGGTGCTGCACCTGATCATCCCGGTCCTGGCCATCGCCGTGCTGGTGCCGGTATGGCTGACCGCGGCGGGGATCAGGGCGTTCTCGTTCGTCGCGCCGCTCACCGCGCCGTCGTCGTACATGGGCCCGGGTGTGGCCGGCTGGATGGTCGCGGGCCTGATCTACCTGCTGTACTTGTACCGCAAGCACCCGCAACGGGTGACCGAAGTCGGACTGGTGCACCTCGATGAGGAGCCCATAGCAGCGGCGGTACCGTAAGCGAGCATAAGCGAGCTGCCGCGGCGGTTGCCGTGGAGGATGCGAGCGGAAGCGAGCGCCGCGGCGGTTGCCGTCCCAACGGGGCGGCAATTCCCGCCGTGGCCCCAAGCCGGCCGCGCGCCAGCGTGGCCTTGGCGCGGAGGGAAATAAGGCGCGGAGGGAAACATTGAGCGATCTTGAGGTGATCTCGTTCCGGCCGTCGGCGGAGCAGTACGCATGGACGTTCGGCGGGGCGGCGCCGGTGATGCGGATACGGCCGCCGGCGGTGCTGGAGTTGTTCACCGAGGACTGTTTCGCCGGGCGGGTCCGCTCACCGGAGGACCTCGTGTCGCAGGTGTGCGAGTTCCCGTTCCTCAACCCGCAGACCGGGCCGTTCTATATCGAAGGGGCATCGCCGGGAGACACGGTCGCGGTGCATTTCGTGTCGATCACCCCGGCCCGGCCGTGGGCCGCGTCGACCACCGTGCCGTTGTTCGGCGCGCTCACCGGGACGCATCTGACCGCGCTGCTCAACGATCCGCTGCCCGAGGTCGTCTGGATGTGGGAGCTGGATCCGGCGGCACGGCTGTGCCGGTTCACCGCGCGATCGGTGCCGGACTTCACCGTCGACCTGCCGATGGAGCCCATGCACGGCACGGTCGGGGTGGCGCCCGCCAACCTGGAGGTGCGCAGCGCGCTGGTGCCCGACAGTTTCGGCGGGAACATGGACACGCCCGAGATGCGTGCCGGGGTCACCTGTTACCTGGGCGTCAACGTGGAGGGCGCGCTGCTGTCCCTCGGCGACGGGCACGCCCGCCAGGGCGAAGGCGAAACGTGCGGCGTCGCGGTGGAATGCGCGATGAACACGGTGATGATCGTTGATCTCGTGAAGGGCGTGCCGTGCCCGTGGCCACGCCTGGAGTCCGATACGCACATCATGTCCGCGGGTTCGGCGCGTCCGCTGGAGGACGCGTTCCGGATCGCGGCGCATGACATGGTTGGCTGGGTTTCGTCGCTGACCGGGCTGGACGCGCTGGATTCCTACCAGCTCGTCACCCAGGCGATCGAGGCGCCGCTGGCCAACGTGTGCGACACGAATTACACCTCCCTGGTCAAGCTCCCCAAGCGATACCTCGGCGGCTCGACTCCGGCGATGGACAGCGCGCACTCGCGCCTACGCGACCTGGCCACCCAGCTCTAGGGCGCGTGCGCGTTCCGGTCCCAGTCGAGGAACTGACCGCGTGTGATACCACCGTACGTTCGTTATAAAAGGCGATACTGACGGAGTGCCGCAGATTATCCTCGCGTCCGCCTCACCGGCCCGGCTGAAGCTGCTGCGCGCGGCGGGGCTGGATCCGCAGGTCGTTGTCAGCGGCGTCGACGAGACGGCGTTCAGCGCCGGGTCACCCGCCGAACTCGCCGGGCTGCTCGCCGAGGCGAAGGCGGCCGCGGTGGCCGCGGGCCTGGGTCATGGGCTCGTGATCGGCTGCGACTCCCTGCTCGACCTCGATGGACGCCCGCAGGGCAAGCCCGCTTCGCCGGCCGATGCTGTCGCGCTGTGGCGGAACCTGGCCGGCCGGACCGGGACCCTGGTCACCGGGCACTGCGTGATCGACGCGGCGAGCGGCCGCCGGGCCGCCGCCGTCGCGGCCACGCTTGTGCGGTTCGGCACGCCGTCGGCGGCCGAGATCGACGCGTACGTCACCTCCGGCGAACCGCTGGCCGTGGCCGGTGGTTTCACGCTTGATGGCCGCGGCGGCTGGTTCGTGGAGGGGATCGACGGCGATCACGGCAACGTTGTCGGCATCTCGCTCCCCCTGCTCCGCCGACTGTTCGCCGAGTTGGGCCGCAAGGTCACGGATCTGTGGAAATGAGCGCCGTGGGAATGAGCGGAGAACGTCCGCCGGTTTGAGGTCATGTAACCCGGCGAACCCGCGACCCGGCTCCGGGCTAGGCTGGAGGCTGCCATGGAACCCGAACCGACCGTGCTGGACAGCCTCCGCAAAGCCGTCGAATCCATGCCGGACGACGTGCCCCTTCGGCTGCACCTGGCCAGGCTGCTGCTTCAGGGCGGCCAGCGCGATGAGGCGATCCGGCACCTGGGCGCCATCCTGCAGCGCGACCCGGGCAACTCGGACGCGCTGGCTCTGCTCCGCGACCCGGCGCCGGCCGCGAATCCCGAAATTTCCAGCGAACGGGCGGTGGTTTCTCCCCCCGCACCGCAATACGACTGGTCCCAGGCCGAAGACGAGTTGCGCGACGTGCTGCCGGCGATGTTCGTCGGTGAGTCGGAGACGGGCTCGGCGGCCATCGAGGAGGCGGACGCGTACGATGCCGAGCACGCCGGGCTGACGCTGGCCGATGTGGCCGGGATGACCGAGGTCAAGCAGCGCCTGGAGGCGGCGTTCCTGGCCCCGATGCGGAACCCCGAACTGCGGCGGTTGTACGGCAAGTCGTTGCGTGGCGGGCTGCTGCTGTACGGGCCGCCCGGCTGCGGCAAGACGTTCATCGCCCGCGCGGTGGCGGGCGAGCTGGGCGCGAAGTTCATCGCGGTCTCGTTCGCCGACATCATCGACATGTTCGTCGGGCAGAGCGAACGCAACATCCACGAGCTGTTCGAGATCGCGCGGCGTAACGCTCCGTGCGTGCTGTTCCTCGATGAGGTCGACGCGATCGGGCAGAAGCGCTCCCAGTTGCGGCACACCCCGATGCGCAGCGCCGTCAACCAGCTGCTGCTGGAACTGGACGACGTGGCCGGCCACAACGAGGGCGTGTTCCTGCTGGCCGCGACCAACCACCCGTGGGACGTGGACAGCGCGTTGCGACGGCCGGGCCGGTTCGACCGGACGCTGCTGGTGCTGCCGCCCGATCTCGACGCGCGAGCGGGAGTGTTCCGGTATCACCTGCGGGAACGGCCGGTGGCCGGGATCGATCTGAAGAAGCTCGCGTCGCTGACCGACGGGTATTCCGGCGCGGACATCGCGCATATCTGCGAGACCGCGGCCGAGCGCGCGCTGATGGACTCGGTCCGGCTCGGCGAGCCGCGCATGATCGGCAACCCGGACCTGGAAGCGGCGATCGCGGAGGTTAAGCCCTCTCTTGGCGCGTGGTTCGACACGGCGCGGAACGTGGCGCTGTTCGCCAACGAAGGCGGCGCCTACGACGACCTGGCCGCTTACCTCCGCAAGCGCAAGCTCCTGTGACCAGCGAGCCCCCCACATGATCGAGGTGCGGCAGGAACTGGCGCGGGCCTCGGCGATGCTCGACGTGCGGCGGTTCGACGAGGCGACTCAGCTGCTGGCCCGGATCGTGGCCGCCGAACCGGAGAGCAGCCGCGCGTGGTGCCTCATGGCCCGCGCGCATCTGGGTGCGGACCGGTATACCGACGCGATCGCCGCCGCGAACCGCGCCGTGTCCCTCGATCCCGCCGACGAATGGCCGCACCGGCTGGCCAGCAACGCGCTGGTGCACCTGGGTAACTACCCCGACGCGCTGCGGGCGGCGGATCAGGCCTGCCGGCTGGCGCCCGGATTCTGGCAGACCCATGTGTGCGTGGCGCAGGCCGCGCTCGCGGCGCACCGTCTGGACATCGCCAACGCCGCCGCGGGCCGGGCCCGCGCCTTGGCTCCGAACGAGCCTGACGTTCATTTCCTGTCCGGAAAGGTCAGCCTGTCGGACGGAGAGCTGGCATCGGCCAGGGAGCATCAGGAGCGGGCGCTGGCACTGGACCCGGCGCACAGCGGCGCGATGAACGAACTGGGCCGCATCAGGCTCCGGCGGCATGACACCGCGGGCGCGATCCGGCACTTTATCAGCGCGGCCCGCGCCGCGCCGGACGAGCACATCTACAGCCGCAACATCGACGTCGTGATCCTGCGCACCGTGTCGCGGACCATCTACGCGTTCACGCTGATCGCGCTGATCCTGATCTGGGTGCCAGCTGTCACGCACGTGGCCCGCTTCCCGTTCGTCATCGCGCTCGGCGTGCTGGGGGTGGCGACCGCACTGGCCTTCGGCTGGCTGGTGTTCCGGCTGCCGCCGGAGGCGCGGCTGCTGGTACGCCGGACGTTGCGGACACCGCGGGTCGCGCTGGCCCTGGCGCTCGCCGTGGGCGGCGTCGGTATCGCGTTCGCCATCGTGGCGCTTACCCCCGCGCCCGAGGTCGCGCAGATACTGCCGGTGGCCGTGGCGATCACCGTGGCCGCCCGCCTCACCGCCTTCGCCGCGCTCCGCTCGGCCGCCCGCAAGCCCTAGCGCTTTGACGCGAGCTTGTGGCGCGGGGCGGGGCGGGGCGGGTGGGGGCTGCGATTTGCCGGGTGTGACCGTTATGTGACGGCGGCTTGCGGTGGGCGGCGCGGGCGCGCTGCTGCGATTTGCCGGGATATGGCCGTTATGCGACGGCGGCTGCGGTGCGCGGCGTGGAAGAAAAGAGCTTCGCGGAAGGTAGGGCGCCGGTTTCCGGCGCCTTTTGTTCCGGACGACTCTTTTCTTCCGCGAGATGACCGGATTCTTCTGCGGGAGGCCGGATTCTTCCGCGAGATGACCGGCCCATGTGCCTGCTATGTGGCGATAGGCGTAGTTCACCAGGCGGCCAGCGCATTCTAGCAAAGGCGATATGCCCGGCATTTCCGACATGTCGTAAAAGGTGCGTCATTCTGGAATGCTGACATACGGAACCGTTTATTTCGGTATAGCAAGAAATTTCCTGCGCTGTATTGAGATGAACGTTTTACGTCAGCCCCGGTTCGATGGCTGCCCAGAAATCACACTGATGCTCGGCGGGGAAAACCGTTGTCGACACGGTGTTGCCGGTGGGATGGAAGCCGATCACCGGGTGGGTGGCGGCGGTGACCTTGGGCCAGGCCACCTGGCCCGGCACGTCGGGGTTGGCCGTGCGGGCGAAGGCGCCCCAGTACCGGTCCATCTGCTCACCGAGCCAGAGTTCAGCGGGAGTCAGCGGGCGCTCGACGAGCGTGAAGTTCCACAGGTAGGCCAGCTCAGCGGCGTGGGCGTTGGACATGTCGATACCCGGTGGCTGGGACGCGAACCCGGTGGGCGAGGTCGGGTCGTCGAACTCCTCCTCCCAGGCCGGCACCTGCGAGCCGAAGTCGCTGGCGGACCAGTAGCTGGGGCACGCGAACAGGGAGTCGGTGAACACCGCCGCCCGCGCGTAGAAGGGCGACGGGTAGCTGCTCACCGGATAGTGCGCCAGCACCGCGGCGGCGTTGGATCCGTATTGCGCATCGACGGCGGCCGTGTACTGCGCCGCGGTCAGGCCGGCCTGGGCGGTGAAGAACAGTTTGCCTTCGCTGCGCACGGTGCCGATGATCACCGGCACCTTGTTCCATTGACCGGCCGCGATGGCCTGCGCCGGCGGGAGCGGCAGGGCTGGAGTGCCATACGCCGGAGCGTTGATGACGTCCTGCTGCGCCGCCGCGACCAGGTTCGGGGTCCACGCGTTGCGCAGGCACGCCACGACAGCCGCGGCCGGAGGCCCAGGCCGATTCAGCGCCGCGGGCCGGCCGCACCCGGCTGCGCCGGCGAACTCCGCTCCCAGCGCTTGCGCCGCGGACAACGAAGTCGGGGCGATGATCGCACACGGCCCGCTTTCCAGGATGGCGCGCTGGAACAGCCCCGCGGCCAGCGGCGAGGCCAGTATGTCGCACACCGATCCCGACCCGGCCGACTGCCCGTCAATGGTGATGCCGTGCGCGTTACCGCCGAACGCGGCGATGTTGGACCGCACCCACTTGAGCGCGGCGATCTGGTCGAGCAGGCCATAGTCTCCCGAGCCGCCCCCGAACTGGGACAGCGCGAGGTAACCGTACGCGCCGAGCCTGTAGTTGATGGACACGAAGATGGAGTTGGTCAGCGAGGTGAACCGCTGGCCGCCGTAGGCCACGCCGGTGCCCTCGGTGAAGTTGCCGCCGTGTATCCAGAACACCACCGGGAGGTTGTCGCCGGGCCGGGCGGCGGCCGGCGTGTAGATGTCCAGGTACAGGCAGTCCTCGCTGGTGGCCTGGTCGTTCCGCACCCCCATGGGCTGGAACTGGATGCAGGCCGATCCCTGCGCCGTCGCGGACCGGACCCCGCTCCACGGCCGCGGCGGCCGCGGCGGCGCGAACCGCAGGTCACGCACCGGCGGCGCCGCGTAGGGCACGCCGAAGAACTCGCGGACGCCTTGCGACACTGTCCCCCTCAGCGACCCGTCACTGACGTGGGCCACCAGCTCGGGCGGGCCAGGCGTGGCCCTCGCCGCGGACCCGGGCGACGTGCAGCCGGCCAGCCCCAGCACTCCCACGCCGACCACCGCGCCAAGAACGCCGGTCATCCGGCGCCAATTACCGGGCACCGATAATCCTTTCCCGCGGTCCGCATCGGGGCATTGTTGTGTGGTGACGCTGAACCCTCCCGCCCAGTATGCCGATGACCGGAACCTGCGTGCTCGCCAGCGGTTCTGGCAGCATCAGGACCCGTATTTCGACATCGTCGGATGGGTCATGGACCTGGCTCGGCTGTAGCTCACCCGGCGCTGCTCAACGCCGATATCACTGCGCTGCCGCTGCGCGAGGGCGCTGTCGATGTCGCGCTGGCCATTCACATGCTGTATCACGTACCCAACCGGAGGCAGCCATCGGGGAACTGCGGCGGGTCGTGGCAGCGGGCGGCACCTGCATCGCGGTCACCAACGGCGGCCGGCACACCCGCTCGCTGCGCGCCCTCGTTGAGCGCGCTGTCCGCCAGGAAACGCCCGGATGGCAGATGTGCCCTGCCACCCACGCGTTCACCGCCGAGAACGCGGCAGCGCAGCTCGCCACCGCCTTCGAGTCAGTCACGTGCCTGCGTCCCGCCAGCAATCCGCCAGTAGTCATCCGCGACGCGGCGGTGGCCGCGGGCTACCTCGCCAGCCTGGCGAGCCACCACCAGGGCGATAGCTCTCGCCCCTGGGACGAAGTCGTCGAAGACGTGCGCCGGCAAGTCCAGGCGGTCATCGACGACAAGGGAGCCTTCATCACCACCGGCGACCTCGCTGCCTTCATATGCCGCTAATACGCCTCAAGGAAGCTGAGCCGGCTACGGAATCTGCTTCACTATGTGAATGCATCCGAACGACAGGTCACGGCTGGCTTTCAAGCTACGCTACGCCGTCCGTCATCCTGGCCGCATCGTGCCACACGCCCGCCGCCTGGCGCGGGACGCCATTCTCCGGCTCAAGACCCGCGACCACGTGAGCTACTACCGCGCGGTGATGAAGTCCGACGCGGCGCGCAGCGACGAGGCCGCGGTGGGCGGCCGGACGCACGCCGAGTGGCTCAGCGTCGGCCAGCTCCAGTTCGACTACCTGATCAGTCACGGCCTGAAACCCGGGATGCGGATGCTGGACATCGGTTGCGGCAACCTGCGGGCGGGCCGGCTGTTCATCGCCCACCTCGATCCCGGTGACTACTACGGGCTCGACATCTCGCCGGACATCCTGATCGCCGCTCAGCGCACCCTCACCAAGGAGGGCCTGCAAGAAAAGCTGCCGCACCTGACGCTGGTAAATGACCTGAAGCTGGACTTCCTGCCCTCGGCGTACTTCGACGTGGTGCACGCGCACAGCGTCTTCTCGCACTCCCCCATCGAGGTGATCGAGGAATGCCTCGCTCACGTGGGCCGGGTGATGAAGCCGGACGGTTTCTTCGACTTCACCTTCGACCGGACCGAGGGCGCCGAGCACCACGTGCTGCGGGAGGACTTTTACTACCGCACCGACACGCTGGTCGCGCTGGCCGCCAGGTACGGCCTGGCTGGACTGTTCATGACCGACTGGGAAGATCTCCCGCACGGGCAATCCAAGCTGCGGCTGATAAAGAGTTAAGATACATCGCGTGGACATTGAACCGACCCGCGCCCAGCCAGTCAAGCGAATCCCCGCTACCTCTCCGGAGACCCGCGTTTCGGATCGGGAACGCGACACCGTCCTGCAGCGCGTGCAAGAGGCGTTCGCCGAGGGCCGCCTCGACGATACCGAGTTCGACCAGCGGATGCGCGCGGCGCTGACCGCGAAGACGCGCGGGGAACTCGATATCCTGCTCACCGACCTGCCCGCGGCCGCGCCAGACGCGCGAGCCGCGGTGACGGGACCGGCGCCGGGCAAGTACGCGATCGCGTACAAGGGCTCCGTCCGCCGGTCTGGCCGCTGGCGTGTGCCGGGCCAGTACACCGCGGTCGTCTACAAGGGCAGCGGCTGGCTGGACATGCGTGCGGCCGAATTGACCGGCCCGGTCACCATGATCCGCGCGGTCGCCTACAAGTCCAAGATGAAGCTGCTGGTCCCGCCGGGCGTCCGGGTGGAGGTGACCGGCTTCGGCATCGTCCAGGACGGCACCGACGACGAGACCCTGGGCTACCGGCTGCCGAACGACGCGCCGGTGATCCATGTCCGGTCCCTGGCTTACAAGGGCGCTGTCGAGATCATCACCCGGCCGCCCGAGCGCCCTGCTCTCCCCGACGGCCACACGGCGCTCCCCGGCCAGTAGCCTGTGCTCATGACCTGGAAAGCCCCGGATATCGACCGGCCCGAAGGACCGCTGGCAGGCGCCGAGCGCCCGATGCTCCAGGCGGTGCTCGACTGGCATCGCGCCACTTTGCTGTGGAAGTGTGCCGGGCTGACCGGAGAGCAGCTCGCCGAGCAGGGGGTGCCCCCGTCCGGGCTGTCGCTCCTCGGCCTGATCCGGCATCTGACCAAGGTCGAGCGGACCTGGTTCCGGATCAGGTTCGCCGGGGAGCCGGTGGACGATCCCTTTGGCGGTGCCGAGGCGGAGTTCGAGAACATCGATCCGGCCCGGGCCGCGGCCGACTACGCCCGGCTGACCGAGGAGTTCAAGCTGGCCGACACGGCGGTGGCCAACGCATCGCTGGAGGACACCTTCGACTTCCGGGGGGAGCAGATGTCGCTGCGCCTGATCTACCTGCACATGATCGAGGAGTACGCCCGCCATATCGGCCACGCCGACCTGCTCCGCGAACAGATCGACGGCGCCATCGGCGAGTTACCACTGCGCGGCGATGGTGTTGTCTGGATTGGTGCCATGCGGCAGTGCGGTGTAAACACCGTTGTCGATCCGCCCGAACTGGAAGCCCTGGACGAGCAGGTGCTGGCCGCTCGGATCGACCGACTTCACCCCCGTGCATTCATCGAAGAGCAGGTTTCCCTGGTTCGCGCTGGAGTACCGCTCGATCTGCGACCGGAGCACGTTGACCGTCTGCCCGTTCGCAGCCGAGTATTCAGCGACCACCGCCGATACCGTGCCCTGGTTCCGGCCCTGGGAGGGTATATCCCGGCATTGCCCACCGAAGATATGACGGCCGTCCGCCGTGCGCTGCGCCGCCGGCTCAGGAATCGCCGGCTCAGGAATCGATGGCACCCGGGCCGGTATAGATGGCGCGGGGGCGGATCGGGGCGGCGGTGTAGGCCTCCAGGGCATGCGCGATCCAGCCGGCGGTGCGGGCGATGGCGAAGATGACCTCCCCGGCGCCGCGGGCCATGCCCGCGACGCGCACCAGGGTGGCGAGGGCGATGTCGATGTTGGGTTCGGGTAGTGACTTCTGCCTGACCTCGGCGAGCAGCGCATCGGTGATGGCGAGCTGTGTGGACTTCGGGGCCGCGCGCCGGATCAGGCCGAGCAGGGCGACGGCGCGCGGATCGCCGCTGGAGTAGACGAGGTGGCCGAACCCGGGGATCTTCTCCCCCCGCCGGCGCAGTTCCGCCACCACCCGGGGTACGTCCGCCGGGCCACGCGCCGCGGCCAGCAGCGTCTCCGCGCCGAGTGAGGACCCGCCGTGCAGCGCGCCGCTGATCGCGCCGAGCCCGGTCGCCACCACCGCGTACGGGTCCGCTCGCACCGACGCGGCCGCTCGCACAGCCAGCGTGGACGCCGCGAGTTCATGATCGGCCAGCAGCACCAGCGCCGCCGACAGCGCCCGCAGCAGCCCCGGGCTCGGCCGCCGATCGCACAACCGGCTCCAGAGTCCGACGGCGACCGGGCTCGGGCCCTCGTCAGATGCCGGACTGGGGGCGGGAAGGCAGTGGACCATGGCGGCGATGATGGCGCGGCCGGCCGCGATCACGGCGGCGGGATCGAGTTCCGGGCGCAGCGGATCGGTGGCCGCGACGGCCGGGACGATCACCTGGAGGCGCTCCAGCGGAAGCGTGCCCGGCGGAAGCGCGGCCTGCGTGGCGCGGCCCACGCGCAGCGCCGCGTCGGTGCCGCGCCAGGGGGCAGGCGGCGCGCCAGGGGGCGGCAGCGCCCCGGCCCACAGGAGTTCGGCGACATCCTCGAAGCAGCGGGTCGTGGCCAGGTCGATGACGTCGCGGCCGCGATAGCGCAACCGGTCACCGGCGATCTCGGTGATCTGCGATTCGATGATGATGTCGGTGACGCCGGCCGGGCGGCGCGGTCTGCCGCGCCGGGCGAGTTCCTCCACCTCCCGGGGATCGAACAGGCTGGCCCGGCCGTCGGAGGCGCGGCCACGGGACAGCACGCCACGGCTGACGTACGCGTAGAGCGTGGCTTGTTTGACACCCAGCCTGCTGGCGGCCTGCGCCGCGGTCATCTCGTAAGCCATCGGGCTCCCAGAGGTGGTACCACAGTACGTTCGTTCGGATGTTGATTTTAATCAATGTTGACTCAAGTTGAGAGGGCTCGTCAACCTATATGCATGCCAACGATTCACTTTCTCGACGTGACCAACCGCGATGGAGTGCAGACGGCCCGGACCGGGTTGTCCAAGTTCGGCAAGGTCATGGTCAACTTTTACCTGGGGCGGCTGGGCGTGGCCCAGTCCGAGATCGGGTTCCCGTTCCTGTTCCACGAGGTGCCGTACGTGCGAACGTGTGTGGCGCTGGCGGAGGCAGGGGCGTTCGGCGACCTGCGGCTGTCCGGCTGGTGCCGGGCGGTGGCCGCGGATGTGGAATCGGCTGCGGGGGTCGTGTCGGAGACACGCAATGGAGCACTGGGCCTGTCGCATTACAACCTGTCGATCTCCACATCGGACCAGATGATCGCGCACAAGTTCCGCGGCAAGCTGGACCGGGCGGCGATCATCGAGGAGATGACGGCGGCGGTCGCGGCGGCCCGGGCCAGCGGCGCCAAGACCATCGGCGTGAACGCGGAGGACGGATCACGGACCGACGACGGATACCTGCTGGAGTTCGCGCTGGCCGCGCGCGACGCGGGCGCGGCGCGGATCCGGTACTGCGACACGACCGGCGGCGACTCCTCCGGGCGGATCCGGGAGCGGTTCGCGAAACTGGCTTCGGCCACGGGAATCCCGATAGAAACCCATTGCCATAACGACTTGGGCTGCGCGGTCGCGAACTCGGTCTCCGGCGCGCTCGGCGACCTGGACGCGGGGCAGGACGCCTGGGTGAACACTTGTATCAATGGAATCGGCGAGCGGGCTGGAAATGCGGACCTACTTTCGTGTATTCTGGCCTTCTCTTACGGGTTCGGGATCGCTGATGTTCTGAGAGCACAGGAGGTGACGATCGGCGATCCGCTGGACCTGTCCTGGGCGCGGCGGTTCGGGCTGTGGGCGGCGTACGCGTTCGGGCAGCCGCTGCCGCCTGGCTGGCCGGGAGTCGGACGGAACGCGTTCGCGCACGAGTCAGGTATCCACGCCGACGGGGCTCTGAAAGACCGGGGCAACTACGAGCTGTACGACGACGCGGTGCTGGGGCCGTTCCCGCACGATTGGTACGCGCGCGAAGGACGGGTGGTGCTGACCGGCGAGTACGGCGGCAAGGCCGGCTTCCGGCACGTGCTTGACGGGCTCGGCGTGTCCGTCGACCCGGGCGACGAGGACCTGGTGTTCTCGCTGGTTCAGCTGTGCGCGTCGGCCACCGGCAAGCCGCTCACCGACGACGAGCTGCGGCTCATCGCCGGGTATCCGCACGAGCTGGCGCTGCTATATCCGGGCTTGCTGTCGTTACAGGGCGGTGAGGATGAGCGGGCCGTCGGGGGTGACGGCCACGGTGTGCTCCACGTGGGCCGCCCGGCTGCCGTCGGCCGAGCGGATCGTCCAGCCGTCGTCATCGATCACGTAGCCGTCCTTGCCGCCAGCCATGAACCAGGGCTCGATGGCGATGACGATTCCCGGGCGGAGGCGCAGGCCGCGGCCTGCTCTGCCTTCGTTCGGGACGGAGGGATCTTCGTGCATGGTGTGGCCGACGCCGTGGCCGCCGAAGTCGGTGTTGATACCGTAGCCGCCCGCGCGGCCGACCCGGCCGATGGCAGCGGAGATGTCGCCGATCTTGTTTCCCGGCACGGCCTGGCTTATGCCCGCAGCGAGGGCGGAACGGGCGGTTTCGATCAGGCGGGTGTCCTCCTCGGCCGGGGTGCCGACGGTGAAGGAGATGGCGGCGTCACCGGTCCAGCCGTCCAGCGTCGCGCCGAAATCGATGCTGAGCAGGTCGCCGTCCGCTAGGCGGCGCGAATCGGGGATTCCGTGCAGCGCGTGGTCGTTCAGCGACGCGCAGATGACGGCCGGGAACGCGATCGGGGCGAAGGCGGGCTTATAACCCAGGAATGGAGACGTGGCGCCGGCCTGCTTGAGCACGTCACGCGCCACCTCGTCAAGCTCCTCGAGCGTGATGCCGGTCGCGGCGTGAGCTCGCACCTGCGCCAGCGCCGTTGCCACCACCCGGCCGGCGGCGCGCATAGCCTCGATTTCGCCCGGCGTCTTGATCTCGACCATGTCCCCTCCTGCGCCCTCGCGTTGTTGCCGTGATAACTATACCGGTATTATTATCACGCCATGGTCCGGACTCCGTTGAGCCCTGAGGAGCGGCTGCGCGGTGAGCGACTGGGCATGCTGCTGCGCCAGGCACGGGGTCGGCGGAGCATGACCGAGATCGCGGCGCTGTCCGGCGTGCCCGTCGAGACGCTGCGCAAGATCGAGACCGGCCGGATTCCGACACCGGCATTCTTTACCATCGTGTCGCTGGCGGGTGTTCTCGGGCTGCCGCTGGAGCAGATCGCTGATCGCTGCGCGGATTCCGTCCCGGCCGATCCATGAGCCGACCTGCGGGACGGTTTCGCGGGCCGGTTCGCGGGCCGCCTCATGGGCCGGTTCGCGGGCCGGTTCATGGGAGGCCCCGGCCGGGCCCCCCTCGGCCCCGGCCGGGGGCGTCTCGTCCCACCAGCCACGCTAACTACCTGAAGTACGTATGTCCAGGTCAGAAGCCCAGATTTGAGGGACTGCGGAGAACGAGCACGTGAAGGTCTTCATCTCCTTTGACATGGAGGGCGTGGCCGGGATTGTCGACTGGTCGCAATGCCGGGCCCCCGGACAGCCGTACGAGGAGGGGCGGCGCTTGCTGCTTGGCGAGGTGAACGCGGCCATCGACGGCGCGATCGCCGGCGGAGCCACCGAGATCGTATGCAACGACTCACACGGGACGATGTACAACCTCGACCCGGCCGCGCTGCACGGGCAGGCCACGTACGTGGCTGGGCGGCACAAGCCGATGTACATGATGCAGGGGATGGAGACCGGCGCGGACGCCGCGGCCGGAGGCCCAGGCCAATTCAGCACCGCGGCCGGAGGCCCAGGCCAATTCAGCACCGCGGCCGGAGGCCCAGGCCAATTCAGCACCGTGTTCATGGTGGGTTATCACGGTTCCATCTCCGGCGAAAGCGCGGTCCTGTCCCACACCTACAATCCCCAGGTGATCTCGCACGTCGAGATGAACGGCTGCCGGGTCGGCGAGAGCGGGATCAACGCCCTCGTCGCGCTGGGGCTAGGCGTCCCGGTAGCGCTGATCACCGGCGACCGGCAGACGATCGCCGAGGCCGATCCGTTTCTTCCGGACGCCGAGCGCGTCGTGGTGAAGGAATCCTTCACCCGGTTCGGCGCGGTCAACCTGCACCCGGACGTGTCGCGCGCGATGATCACGGAAGGTGCGACGCGCGCCATGAAGCGGCTCACGACCATGAAACCGCCCGCGATCCAGTTGCCGGCCGTGCTCGACGTGCACATGCAGACCGCCGACATGGCCGAGGTCGCTTCCTGGGTGCGCGGCGTGGCGCGCAGCGGTTTGCGGAGCGTGCGGATCGAAGGCGAGGATCCGCTGGCGCTGTTCCGCTCCTTCGTTGCCGTCACATACATCACACGAGTCTCAGAGGGCCGGTAAAAATGCGGAAGAAAAGAGCCTCCCGGAAGATAGGGCGCCGGTTTCCGGCGCCTTTTCCTCCAGAGGGCTCCTAATTTCCGCAAGTGGCTGGCCCATGTGCCCGCTATGCGGCGATACGCGCCAATTCCCAAGGCCGACGCGGCACTTTATCGAAAACGACGTAACCGACATACCGCATATGTACGCTATTGCGGAACGCTTACATCGACAGGGCAAGCGGCCACGAGGTTTCGATCCAATCTCGCTTGCCCAATGACTCCCACACAAATCCTGAAATGTCGGATTGTGGGCATGGCCGGGGGCGACGAGAGTGCCGGGGCAGGATCCGGCGGGGTGTGGGGCATGCGGAAGCGCCGGACCGGACGCGGAGACGAGACGGACGCGGAGACGAGACG